>Ga0334722_10006997_pt1 | contig 11027 bp, 15 predicted proteins | sample C3_bottom_MG_FD_207210 | JGI IMG/M metagenome (GOLD analysis project Ga0334722, IMG submission 207210) | Sediment microbial communities from Yellowstone Lake, YNP, Wyoming, USA - C3_bottom | ecosystem: Environmental > Aquatic > Freshwater > Lake > Sediment | place: USA: Wyoming | collected...
GAGCAGAACTGTTAGGATACGGCATGGGGAAAGATGACATTGAAAGTGGGTAGAATCAATGGAAGTATCTGAGTTTTTTCTTAAACTTCTGATAATCCTGCTCGTTGCAAAGCTATTCGCGGAGGTTTTTGCATATCTGCGGCTTCCGTCAGTTCTGGGAGAGGTGATTGCAGGCATCATAATTGGCCCGAGCCTCCTCGGCGTCATTGTTCCTGATGCGACCCTTTATCTACTTGCCGAAATAGGAATACTCCTGCTGCTCTTTGAGGTCGGACTGGAGACTGACGTAGGACAGATGGTCAAGGTCGGCGTCCAATCATCTCTGGTTGCTATTACAGGGGTCGTTGTCCCCGGATTTCTCGGCTATTGGATAAGCAGCTACATTCTTGACCTTCCTTTTGTCGTCTCTCTTTTTGTGGGGGGGACCCTTGTGGCAACGAGCATCGGGATCACGGTGAGAGTACTCGTTGATCTCAAAAAACATCAGACGAAAACGGCAAAGGTTGTCCTTGGCGCAGCAGTCCTCGACGACATTGTGGGCGTGGTAATCCTTGCCATTCTCTATGACTTTGCAGTCAAAGGGCAGGTCAACCTGTTCAATGCGGCAAAAGTGCTGGGGTTTATAATAACTTTTCTCATCATCGCTCCCGTCATCGCAAAGCTCCTTATGCCGGTGATATCCAAACTTTCGTCGGCAAGCAGGACAAAAGGCATGATACCGACCCTCATCATCTCTCTTATCCTTTCAATGGCCGTCGTATCACATAAGATTGGCGCTCCTGAAATCCTCGGCTCTTTTGCCGCCGGTATCGCTCTTGCGAGGAGATTTTTCCTGCCATTCGGTTCTGCCATGGACCATTACAGCCATGAACTCGCGGAAAAAATCGAAAATAACATGAAGCCCATTATCGATCTTTTTGTCCCCATTTTCTTTGTGGTTGTCGGTGCCTCCATTAATCTGAAGGTTATCGACTTCACATCGAATAAATTCTGGTATATGGCGGGGCTGCTGACAATAGGTGCGGTCATCTCAAAAATGGTCAGCGGCATATGGGCCGAGGGGAATTTCCGCACAAAGCTGTCAACTGGTATCGCCATGGTTCCCAGGGGGGAGGTGGGCCTGATCTTCGCAGAAGTCGGAAAAAAGAGCGGGATCTTCGATGATATGATCTACGCCGTCATTGTCTTTGTCGTCGCGCTTACGACCCTGTTTGCTCCCCTGGCATTGAGATTTGTGATGAGAGGTGAGGAAAAAGAGTAGGGATAGATAATCAAAATCCGAAAGGAAAAGGATTGGAAGAAATAAAACCCTATGTTGACGGATAAAATGGAATATTTCAGCAAACAACCCAAATCATTCCTGATGGCGCTGGAATTTATTCTTGTTATAGGAGTGGGGTGGATCGACTATATTACCGGCCGTGAGTATTCCCTGTTACTCCTTTACTTGATGCCGGGGTTGACAACTGCCTGGTTTGTTGGGAAATGGGCCTCCGTTGCAATTTCAGTTGAAAGCGCCATCGTATTGCTCGTCGTCGACGTGGTGTGGCAAAGACACTCTTCTGCGACTGTTGCGCTCTGCTGGAATGATCAGTCGAACCTCGTTTTCTTTCTCCTTGTCACGTATATCATTGCGTCTTTGAAAAACGCATTTGATCGTGAGAAGATTGCGGCCAGCACCGATGCCTTGACCGGAGTCGCAAACCGGAGACACTTTTACGAGCTTGCGGACGGGAATAAACTGTCTGCGGCGGTATAGACATCCTTTCACTGTTTGCTACTTTGATATCGATAATTTCAAGCAGATCAATGATACCTTCGGTCATAGTGAGGGCGACAATCTCTTAAGCCTTATTGCTCAAAGCATCAGAACTAATATGCGGAGAACCGACGTTGTCGGACGGCTTGGCGGAGATGAGTTCGCCCTGCCTCATGCCCGAGACCGGTGCGGATGTGGCACTGAACGTGGGTAGCAAAGCTCATGATCTCCAGAACATTGCCCAAAAAAGTGGTTTAACCATTACGCTGAGCATAGGCATGGTCGTTTACCTGAGCCCTCCTGAAAATATTGAAGAGATGGTTAAGAAGGCTGATGCTCTCATGTATTCCGTAAAGACGGCCGGCAAAAACAATATCAAGTATGAGGCCGGGGGCTGACTGAGCAGGATTAGTATGATAGAATCTGAAACAAGAGGTGAGGAATGAACTGGTATCAGATTGGAATTAAAGAAGTATTTCAAAAATTGGACACCTCGGAGAAGGGACTGGCTGAGACAGAAGCAAAACAGCGTATTGCGTAGTACGGTCCGAACAAACTTGCTGAGGAAGAGAAGATAAGCAAGCTGAAGATAGAGGAAGAGGGTTAGATGCTTTCTATAGAATATATACTTTTAGGCGCTTCAGTTCTTCTCCTGCTCAGCATCATTGCGAGCAAGGCCTCGGATAAAGTGGGCATCCCGTCACTGCTCCTGTTTCTTGTTGTGGGAATGCTTGCAGGCTCGGACGGTCCAGGCGGAATACATTTCGATGACCCCTACCTCGCCCAGTTTATCGGAGTTGTTGCCCTATCATTCATACTTTTTGCGGGAGGCATGGATCGGAGTTGTCCTCACCGTTGCAGCATAAGAAAAGGTTGCCGAAGGATCATTGCCCCGGCTTTTTTGAACCTGAACTCGATAAGGGAGAAATATGCACTGGCATCAAAAAACAGTTGAAGACGCTACAGGAGAACTGAACACGTCTTTAAAGGGTCTATCATCAGAAGAGGCAGAAAAACGTCTACTGGAACACGGTCCCAACGAATTGACGGAGAAAAAGAATAGGACAGTGTTCATGATGTTCCTTGACCAGTTCAAGGACTTCATGATCCTCGTGCTCATTGCTGCTGCTATCATATCCGGTATTATCGGAGACGCCTCAGACACTATAGCCATCATCGTGATCGTGGGACTGAACTCCGTCATCGGGTTTGTGCAGGAATACCGGGCTGAAAAAGCCATGGCCTTGCTCAGAAAAATGGCTGCGCAGTATGCCTTGGTGATACGGGCCGGAAACCCCGTCAACATCCCTGCGTCGCAGCTTGTTCCCGGCGACGTTGTCATTCTGGAGGCTGGAAAGATCGTCCCCGCTGACATGAGACTGATCGAGACGGCCCAATTGAGGGTAGAGGAGGCAGCCCTGACCGGAGAATCCCTGCCTATTGAAAAACAGACCAAGCTGTTGCGCGACGAGCACCTGCCCATTGGCGACCGGAAGAATATGGCCTATAAAGGCACGATCGTGAGCTATGGCCGCGGCAGGGGAATGGTCACGGCAACGGGCATGGCGACGGAACTCGGAAAGATCGCCACGATGCTGCAGGAGGAAGAGGAGGTAAAGACGCCGCTCCAGAAAAGGCTGGCGGCCTTCGGCCAGAAACTCGCCCTTGCTGTGCTTGCCATCTGCGCCATTATTTTTGGGGTCGGCATACTGAGAGGGGAGGAGCCGCTGCTCATGCTTCTTACCGCGATCTCGCTTGCCGTTGCCGCGATTCCCGAGGCCCTTCCCGCGGTGATCACCATCTCCCTTGCACTTGGTGCATCGAAGATGGTTAGGCAGAACGCCCTGATACGGAAACTTCCGGCGGTCGAGACCCTCGGCTCCGTCACCTACATCTGCTCTGACAAGACCGGCACCCTGACCTTGAATAAAATGACTGTGGAAGAGATTTATGTGAACGGGAAGGTGCTGTTGGTTAAGGATTTGGCGACTGGGAAGAACAAGGACCTGTTCACCGCTCTTGCTGTGAGCAATGACGCTGAAGGGGACGCATCAGGCAATGTGATCGGCGACCCTACAGAGATTGCCTTGTATGTCATAGCGAAAAACAAGGGCTTCGATAAAAAAGCCCTTGAGCAGGACCTCCCGAGAGTGGCCGAAATCCCCTTTGATTCCGACAGAAAATGTATGACGACATTCCACAGGAGCCGGGATGGAAAATTCGTCGCCTTTACCAAGGGCGCAATCGATGTTCTGCTGGACAAGTCAGCGGGCATCAAGCCGGTGATGATAACCGGCGACCATCCCCTTACTGCAACGACCATTGCCAAGAGGCTGGGAATCCTAGAACAGGACTCCCGGGCGGTGCTCACCGGCAGAGAGCTCGATCAACTATCACTGGAAGAGTTTGAAGAGCGGGTCGAGCATATACGCGTGTACGCGAGGGTCGCGCCTGAACAGAAGTTAAAAATCGTCAAGGCACTTCAGGACAAGGGGCAGTTCGTTGCCATGACCGGCGACGGCGTGAATGACGCCCCCTCGCTCAAGCGGGCCGATATCGGCATTGCCATGGGCGTTACCGGAACGGACGTTTCAAAAGAAGCGTCCCACATGGTCCTCCTGGATGACAACTTCGCCACTATCGTGAAGGCGGTGAAGGAGGGCAGGAGGATCTTCGACAATATCCGTAAGTTTATCAAGTACACCATGACGAGCAATTCGGGCGAGATCTGGACGATATTCCTTGCACCGTTTTTAGGGCTCCCCATTCCCCTGTTGCCCATTCATATACTCTGGATCAATCTCGTGACCGACGGCCTGCCCGGACTTGCCCTTGCGGCCGAGCCTGCGGAAAAAGGCGTCATGGAGAGACCACCGCGACATCCCAAAGAGAGTATCTTCGCCAATGGTCTCGGCATCCATATTATCTGGGTCGGACTTTTGATGGGCGCCGCATCCCTGTTTACCCAGGCGTGGTCCCTGAAGACAGGGCATGCCCACTGGCAGACCATGGTATTTACCGTATTGTGCCTGAGCCAGATGGGGCACGTCCTCGCGATCCGGTCTGAACGGGAATCTATATTCACCCAGGGCTTTTTCTCCAACAAACCTCTGGTGGGCGCGTTTCTGCTAACGTTAGCTCTTCAGATGGCAACCATTTACGTGCCGTTTTTAAATCCAATATTCAAGACAGAGCCGCTGACTTTCAATGAATTGACGCTTACATTGGTTTTATCATCTGTAGTGTTTATCGCCGTGGAGATCGAGAAACTAATAAAACGTCTTCGTGCGGAGTAATGGCCGACAGCTTATTTGACAAGCCCGATTGCGGGCAGGGAAACGATAGAACAAGAAAATCATAATTTGCAAGGAGGATGAAAAAATGATTAAAAGAATACTTCTCGGCTTAGGTGGCACGACGTACACGGCTGTTGCAATCCAGCGTGCAGTAGAACTTGCCAAACGATTTGAGGCCGAAATAACAGGCGTGACCGTAGTTGATATCGATGGCCTATCACATGTCGGCCTTGTGCCTGCAGGTGCTTTACATGCCGCAAGAGAAATGGCTGCACAGCGAGTTCGCGTCACAAAAGAAAAGATCGCGGAAGCAATCAGCGAGTTCGAATCCTCCTGTACTGCCGAAAGCATCAAATACCAGGTGAAGCAGGAAGAGAGAGAAGACCCTTTCGACATGATGATATCCCTTGCCCGTTACCATGACCTTATGATATTTGGTCTGCGGAGCATGTTCGAATATGACGTTTCGTTCGAGGAGCCCAAGGATACGCTGGCACGACTGATAACAGCAGGAGTGAGACCGATAATTGCCGTATCGGACGCGTTTCGTCCGATTGAGAAAGTTCTGATTGCATATAGCGGCTCGATGGCGTCGGCCAAAACCATGAAGCGCTTCGTGCAATTGCGCTTGTGGCCCGACGCGAAAATAAAGATCATGACTTTTCAAAGTTCGAAAGAAAAGGCACGGCACCTTTTACACGATGCATCAGAATATTGCCGCACACATGGATTTAATGTTGAATATGAATCGAATCCGGGTTCGCCTAAGGACTTCCTTTTACCCATGGCAACGCTGTGGCAGTCGGATATGATCGTGATGGGAAACAGCGCCCGCAATCTGATGGTGAAACGGCTCATTGGAGAAACTGCGTTGCACATCATCCGAAAAGCGGATCGTCCATTGTTTTTGTGCCAATGACCTTAATTCGGGGAAACGGCACTTCATTTGTCTAAAGCGCTTTAATGTTCCGATTAATTCGAAAAGGAGAAACGGATTATGAAACGATTCAATAATATCCTTTTGGTTGCCGGTGGAGAGGGCTGGGAAGCGAACGCCCTTGAAAGGGCTGTCACCCTTGCAAAGAACAACCGTGCTGGCTTGTCCGTGGTTGAAGTTTTTGAGGAATTGCCGCAGGCTTTGCACTTGGTAATTACATCGATGCGCCTTGAAGATATTCAGAGGCTTGCAGTCAGTGAGCGGCTCCAGTAGCTTAAGCATCTTATTGAGCCGAGCCTGAATAAAGGGGTTAAGGTCTCTGCCAAAGTACTCACGGGAACACCGTTCCTTGAAATCATCCGGGAAGTGCTTAGAAACAGGCATGACCTGGTAATAAAAACAGCAAGCGGCAAGGGCGGTATCGCGGAAAGACTCTTTGGCAGCACCGCTACGCACTTAATGCGCAAATGCCCCTATCCAGTATGGGTGATCAAGCCGACACACCGGAAAAAATATGCCAGGATCTTGGCCGCCGTAGACCCCGACCCGCGCGACAAAAAACGGAACGCTCTCAATGCAAAAATTATGGAACTTGCAACTTCCCTTGCTCGTATTGAAGGAAGTGAGCTGCATGTAGTCCATGCCTGGAGGCTCTTTGGGGAGAAAATATTGTCGAGTCCCGGGCGAATGAGTCAAAGTGAGGTGGATAAACTGGCGCGAAAAGCCCGGATTGAGCATGAGGGCTGGATCTCCGAACTTGTAGAGAAACACTCTCTAGGTCTCCCAAAAGTCATGATCCATTTGCTTAAAGGTAATGCGGAGGCGTTGATTCCTGCGCTGGCAAAAAGAAAGGGTATCGAACTCATCGTCATGGGTACAGTAACCAGAACAGGGATTGCGGGGTTTATTATGGGCAACACCGCAGAAAGGGTTCTTCAGCAAGTTGATTGTTCAGTTCTGACAGTCAAACCGGCCGGGTTTATTACCCCGGTAAAACGATAGCGATGAGCACAAAGGACCACGCATGATATATCTGGCGATAGTTGAAAGAGTGGTCGTTTAGTGTCCACACGTCAGTAATCGTTTATTCAGGCGCACGACTATCGAAGCATGGCGATATCATTGCCGAGAAGACGAGTTTTGAGAGTGCCTGGATTGACATCGTCTTGTAAAACAATCTTTGAACGGAGGCAATTACTATTTCAGTACAAAATCCTCGCCGCATTTGATGCAGCGGACAGTATCACCTTTCTTGAGGCCCTTGAAGTGCTGATGCTTTCCACATTTTGGACATCTCCTGTAGTAATTGAGGATCGTACTGAAAAGTGAAATGAAGTAAAGCATAACTTATGCTACCATAAAAAATAATGGAAACAGATATCCTTAGATCGCTTGTTATTATTCTCAGTGTTTCCGCGCTCATAGTTTATGCCCTCAGCAGGGTAAAAATACCGCCGCTTGTCGGTTTTCTCCTTGCCGGTGTCATTATTGGTCCCCATGGGCTTGAACTACTGAGAGATACTCACGCTGTTGAACTAATGGCTGAAATCGGTGTTGTCCTGCTCCTTTTTACCATAGGCATTGAGTTTTCCCTCTCAAGGCTCATGAGAATGAAAAAAGCCGTTATTGCAGGAGGAGGCTCGCAGGTTGTTCTTACTATAGGACTGAGCGCCCTAATGTCCTATGCTGCAACCAGAAACCTGAATATGTCCATATTTTTCGGTTTTCTTATCGCGCTCAGCAGCACCGCAATCGTATTGAAGATGTTGACTGAGAAAGGTGATATCGACTCTCCTCATGGCCGCATGATGGTCGGAATACTGATCTTTCAGGACCTCTGCGTTGTACCGCTCATGCTCCTGATACCTTCTCTGTCGGGTGAAACAATAGACCTGATTGACATCGCCCTCAAGATGGGTAAAGCCGCCTTTATTATCGTTGCAGTACTTCTGAGCGCCCGATGGCTAGTGCCAGGGCTACTTCACCACGTTGTGCGCACAAGGAGTCGAGAGCTTTTCATATCAACGATTATTCTTCTCTGCCTTGGAATCGCCTATTTCACCTCGAAGTTCGGACTTTCCCTCGCCCTCGGAGCCTTCTTGGCAGGTCTGGTTATATCGGAATCCGAGTATGCCCATCAGGCGACATCTGACATCCTGCCTTTCAAGGAAAGCTTTATGGGCCTTTTCTTTGTATCAGCAGGGATGCTTATGAATATCGGGTTTGCGGCTGACAACTATCTGAAAGTAGCCATAGCTGTGCTGCTGATCTTCGGCCTGAAGTTGCTCACCGGAACTCTCTCATCCCTCGTTGCCGGCAGTCCCCTCAGGACAGCATTGTATGCCGGGCTGGGGCTTGCCCAGATTGGAGAATTCTCTTTTGTGCTTGCTATAGCAGGTAAGGAGGTTGGACTGATAACAGAAGATTTTTATCAGGTCTTCCTTTCTTCTACTGTCATAACCATGATACTTACCCCCTTTATTATCAATGCTGCTCCCTCGCTGTCAGGATGGGTCGCATCACGGCGTCTTATGAAACGCCTGACCCGAATGGAAAAAAGTTCTGAAAGAGCAGGACATCCCGCAAGACGACAAGGACATGTCATTATTATAGGGTTCGGACTGAATGGAAGGAACCTGGCAAAGGTGCTCGCAGAGGCTGAAATCCCCTATGTTGTCCTCGAAATGAACCCTGATACCGTGCAGAAAATGAAGAAGAAAGGTGAACCCATATATTACGGCGATGCGACCAGCATCGAGATACTTCATAACCTGAGCATTAATAAAGCAAGACTGCTTGTCATTGCCATATCAGACCCTGCATCGACCAGAAGGATTGTTTCGATAGCACGGCACGAAAATCCGGACATCTTTTATTGTTGTACGGACACGATATCTTGTTGAAGTAGAGGATTTGAAAGCGCTCGGCGCAAATGAGGTGATCCCTGAAGAATTTGAGACTTCGATAGAGATATTCTCACGAGTTCTCCATCAATATAACTTCCCCGGCAATATCATATTGGATATGGTTGAAAAGATCAGGAGTAACAGTTATACAGCCTTAAGAAATCTCGATCTGCCCAATCAGCATCTTTTCGAAAAATGCGAGTGGCTCCCGGAAATTGAGATGGACGGCTATAAAGTGCCGGATGGTTCTTTCATGACTGGGAAAAGCATTTCCGACTTACAGATAAGGAAAAAAACCGGTGTAACTGTCATAGCAGTGAGGCGGGCTGCTGAAGTCATCACGAATCCAGCCCCCGATTTCAGATTCAAACAAGACGACATTGTATTGTTCACAGGAGAAAGAGAAGCCATGGAAACAGCATTGCAGTATTTCAGAGGAACTTCCTGATGCTTCTCTGGATTGGTTTTATAGTCTGCACATCAATGATCGTCTATGCGGGGGCAAAGCTTTCTAAATATGGCGATATTATAGCCGAAAAAACAGGGCTCGGCAGGGCATGGATTGGCGTTGCGCTCATGGCCTCTGTTACTTCTCTCCCCGAACTTGTAACAGGAATAAGCTCGGTGACGTATGCTGATGTTCCTGATATTGCAGTCGGTGACGTGCTGGGAAGTTGTGTTTTTAACATGCTCATTCTTGCGATCCTTGATGCTGTCCATAGACCAATGCCGATATCCACCAAGGCTCACCAGGGGCATGTGCTTTCAGCCGCCTTTGGCCTCCTTCTTTTGAGTATTGTCAGCGCGAGTTTTTTTCTCAGGGAAAACATATCTCCCATAGGCTGGGTAGGTCCGTATAGCTTCCTCTTTATTGTGATATATCTCATCGCCATGAGACTGGTCTTTTCCTATGAGACACGGAAGATAGCTGAATTTCTGAAAGACATGGCGGAGGAATTGCGATACAAAGATGTCAGCATGAAGACCGCTGTGCTGCATTATGGGATAAACGCCCTTATCGTGGTAATTGCAGCCATGTTCCTCCCAAAAATTGGAGAAGGTATTGCAAAGTCCACCGGACTGGGTCAGACTTTTGTCGGCAATATTTTTATTGCTGTTTCTACTTCACTTCCAGAGGTCGTTGTCTCCATCGCTGCTGTCAAGACGGGGGCTGTTGATCTCGCTATCGGCAATCTCTTCGGAAGTAATGTCTTCAACATCTTTATTCTTGCACTTGATGACATTTTCTTCCTCAAAGGCCCTCTGCTTTCATATGCAAATCCGAATCACATGATTTCGGCATTGTCTGCTATAGCAATGACAACCATAGCGATTATCGGGCTGACATACCGTGCTGAAAAAAAGAGATTGTTTGTAGCATGGGACTCCATGGGAATTCTCATGGTCTACATAGCCAATTTGCTGTTGCTGTATATGTTGCAGTAACAGACTTTTTTATGCTTTCTGCCTATGGAGTCCTTAGATATTACGGCCTCAGAGAGAGTTCAAGTGACTACTGTTCGCCTTATTGAGAATCAGGACATCTCTTCGTTATAAGGCTCCTCATCAGTCCTTTCTACAGGCACTTTTTCAGTGGCCGTTTCCTCTGAAAGTTCTTCCTCATCGGGTTCCTCGTTCTCCTGCCCGGCATGGTGACCCAATACCATCCTCTCTGCGTTGAGCCAATCATCAAAGTCGCATCCATCGATACAGCCTCTTGACTCGAATAACTCATATGCAACCACTGCTATCTCATCGTGCAGATTCATCTTTATCCTCCTCCTCTCAAAAGGTTAAGAATGAACTTAGCCAGGAGGCCACGAAAATCTGCGCCCGGAAAGAAGGTGGATGTGGATATGGGACACAGTCTGGCCTCCGCCTATGCCGTTATTTATCACTGTCCGATAACCCTCCTTATCAAGTCCTTTGTCGCGTGCAATCTTTATCGCTGTCCAAAACCAGTGTTTCAAAAGTTCCTTGTCATCCTCAGTGATATATCTGACTTCAGAAATGTGATCTTTCGGTATAACTATACATGACGACTTATATTATTGCGCATAGTCTGCGTAACGTATCATTGGGTTTACTCCAAGCATGAAACTGCTGGAATACAGTCTCAATCAGTTGTT
>Ga0334722_10006998_pt1 | contig 11026 bp, 8 predicted proteins | sample C3_bottom_MG_FD_207210 | JGI IMG/M metagenome (GOLD analysis project Ga0334722, IMG submission 207210) | Sediment microbial communities from Yellowstone Lake, YNP, Wyoming, USA - C3_bottom | ecosystem: Environmental > Aquatic > Freshwater > Lake > Sediment | place: USA: Wyoming | collected...
CGCGGGTTAAAGTTGGCGATTTAGAAACCTTGAGACACTTCAGTTTTCGATCTGGAGTGTCTCTTTGCTTTTCAAAACCATTAGGTTAATAAATGTTATCCCTGTAGAATAAACAGAATGAAAAAAGTGCCTTCCCGTAGGTAGGGTAAGACGGTTTTATTAGGGTTCGGTTTTCTGGGCTTGAGTATCATTTGACCGATCTTCAATCAATTCATTCGTAATCTAATAACAATCCTCCTGGGGCCAGCCCGGGAGGATTGTTTTATTCCTCACCAATTTATGTTTCATCGTCTGCATGCTATAATATTTTTATAATTTTCTAAAATGATGAGGTCACTATGCCAGTTTCTTCGAGAGAAAGAGTATTAACCTGCCTGAACCATGAACAACCGGACCGGGTTCCAATCATCATAGGTACCAGCAACACCACCAGTATGAAATTACTCCCTTACCAGGGCTTAAAGAAACTTCTTGGAGTAGAAACAGAAACTCAATTCATCTACGATTGGCCGGAATTGGGGACTGTCCTTCCAGACGAAGCCATCCTGCAAAGACTGCACGGAGATGCCAGGGGGGTTTTGGATCGTTATCCGCAATGGTTATATGACCGCAACAAAGCCCGCCCTCCGCATGATCCTTTTATTGATGACTGGGGTAGTGGGCAGCGGGAGGTTTCTCCGGGGCAGTGGTCACCCGCCATAAATCCGATGCGGGAAGCCAAGACTTTGGATGAAATTGATAAATACCCATGGCCGGACATGGATGACCCGACCCGGGTTGCCCATGTCAAGCAAGAAGCGGGTAAGCTGGCTGAACAAGGGCAATATGCCATCATCGGTACCCCCTGGTTGCTCTTTCCCCTTGAAAGAGCTTTTGCCATGCAGGGGATGGATAAATTCCTTTTGAATCTGGGCAGAAACCCCGAGTTTGCACAGGTACTGCTCAAAAAGATCGCCAGTTTATGCAAGACCTTGATGGGGCATTTCCTGGACGCTGCAGGGGATAACCTGGATATTATTAAAATTGGGGATGATCTCGGTACTCAGAATAGCTTATTAATGTCACCCAAAATGTACCGGCAATATCTCAAACCCATTCATGCGGATTACATCTCGTTCATCAAAGAGCGCACAAAAGCCAAGGTCTTTTTTCACACAGATGGAGATGTCTTTAACCTGGTCCCTGATTTCATCGAAATTGGCGTGGACATCCTGAATCCCATCCAAACTTCCGCTGGCAAGATGGCAAATATTCAGGAATTAAAAACCCTTTATGGAGATCAGCTCACATTCTGCGGTGCGGTGGATACTCACCACATCCTGCCTATGGGTACGCAAGAGGAGGTAAGAGCCGAAGTAAAAAGAGTGATTAATATCATGGCGCCCGGGGGAGGCTATATGCTCGCCTCCGTTCATACCATCATGGATGATGTCTCTCCTGAAAATATTCTTGCCATGGTGGATGCCGTGGAGGAATTCGGAAGTTATCCTATTCACTAATATAAAGAGAGGCCACTCACAGGGGGTGCTTTCTTTTCGTGTCTTGTTTTAGGGGGTCAATTCAAATTGGCCTCTCTTTTTTCTTAAATATTCTGATCTTAATACAATTACTTGAATATTTATAAACTTTCTTTTTCATAAGCAGTTCCACTGGCTGCCGGGCCGCGGCTGCGACCGACCACACCAGCCAGTACAATGATGGTGATAATATACGGTAACATCAATAATACTTCTGCCGGGATCGGGAAATTAAGCAGAGACAATTTGGTTGTTAACGATTCTGCAAAACCAAACAACATACCTGCCTGGAGAGCCCCCACCGGATTCCAATTTCCAAAGATCATCGCAGCCAGAGCGATGAAGCCGCGACCAGCTGTCATGGTCTGTTCAAAGCGCCCCACCGAACCCAGTGAAAAATAGGAACCGGCAAACCCCGCCACCATTCCACTGAGAACACAGGCGAGGTACCTGGTGCGAAAGACATTTATGCCCAAAGTATCCGCTGCTTTCGGATACTCTCCGACAGACCTGTGCCGTAATCCCCACTTGGTTTTGAATAAGGCAATGGAGAGCACCGCAACAAGAATATACATGGCGTAGATATAAAGATTGTGATCAAAGAATATTGGACCAATCACAGGAATTTTCGAAAGGAGGGGGATCGCGTAAGGTTTAAAAAATCCCGATTCATTTAACCATTGGTTTTCCGATGATTGCAAGAACTTAATATATAAATAAGAAGTAAGTCCGGTCGAAAAAATATTGATCATCGTACCGGATATGATCTGATCGACTTTATATTTGATCGATAATACGGCATGGACCATGGCAAGGAGTGCACCCATCACAATGGCAGCCAGGATCCCTGCCCACAGACCAAAAATACTCCCGATGACTGCTCCTGCGAAAGCACCAGCGATCATCATTCCTTCGATAGCTATATTAACAATACCGGCACGTTCACACAGGATACCAGACAGAGCGCCTATCGTAATGGGAACGGAACGGATCACCATAACTGCCAGCATCCCGGTGAAACTGATCGAAGTACCTGAAGCACCCCATACAAGAAATCCTAATACCACCAGAATCCCGATCATTGCAATTATTGAGCTTGTTTTCTTTTTAAATCCACGAATGATCTGGTAAAGTCCAATCCCGGCACATAATCCAGCAATGAGATCCAGCGCATTTCTTGTGTTGAAAACAAAATTGGGGATTTGGATCGCTTTCTCATTAATATTTGTGGCGAAAGTCGTTAGGGCATCTGTTTCAATGGATTTATTCAATACAAATTTAATAAAACTTGCCACCAGTATAAATAAAACACCGGGTAACCACTGGCGCAGTTTGGATGGGTCTACAAATAATGTTTTCCCGTTTTCGGTTTTGGTCGAGGGTTCCATTATTTCTTCTCGCTTAATGAGATTGTTGAAGCAACCACTTCTTTTGCTGAAGGTTGTTTAAGGCGGAAGATCGTGCGAATGATCGCTGGAGCTGCAATAAAAAGAATTATAAAAGCCTGCAATATGTTAATGATATAAACAGGCGTACCAGCACTCAATTGCATTAACCTCGAACCACTACGCAGGAAACCAAATAAAAGGGCAGTCAGGATAACACCCAGCGGATGGTTTTGAGCCAGGAGTGCCAGCGCGATTGAATCAAAACCATATCCTGTGGCTAATGCCTGCGATTGCCGCCAGGTGACACCCAAAATTTCACTCGCTCCAGCCATCCCTGCGATCGCGCCGGATAAAGCCATGGCAGCTATGGTCACAACGGTGATATTCATTCCTGCGTATCTGGATGCATTTGGATTCAATCCTACAGTTCTCAGTTCGTAACCCCAGGTTGTTTTAAAAAGGACGAACCATGCCAGGATCGCCACAGCAATAGCGATAAAAAAACCCAGGTGAAAACGGATGGGATCGGGGAAGAATCGATACAGATGTGCACTTTCAAGAATCCAGGGTGTTTTTGGGGTGACCTCATTCGGATCACGAAGGGGAGCCGAGATCAGGTAATAGATCAAATAATAGGCTACATAGTTCATCATGATCGTTGTAATCACTTCGTGTGCACCTGTTCTCACTTTGAGAAAGCCAGGCACAAAACCCCACACACCTCCAGCCAATGCTCCGATCAGCATGGCCAGCGGAACATGTATCCAGGGTGACAATCCGGTGAATGTCCAACCTGCCCACCCTGCCGCGATTGCTCCAACCAACACTTGTCCTTCAGCGCCGATATTGAATAAACCTGCGCGAAAACCGAGCGCAACTGCAACACCGGTAAAAAGATATGGAGTTGTAACGACCAGGCTTTCAAGAAAAGGTGTGATTGCTTTCAATATTAATGCATGGTCTCCACTTCTAAAAGCTGCCGTGATCTTGGCTGGATTTCCGATGGCGCCCAGGAATAAAGAGGAATAAGTTTTTGCAACAATATTCCAGGATGTTGAGATTCCTGAAACAAAAGAGGTACCGAAAGCTTTGTAGACTTCCGGTGAGGTAAGTATGACCAGTATTCCTCCCATAACGAAACCGCTAATGACGGAAAGGATAATGATCGTTAATGAACTTTTGGAGAGTTCTTCATAAAAAATGGAAAGAAAATTTCGCTTGCCACCGCTGGTATTTTTATTGTCCATGTTTTTTCCTATGTAACAACTTCCCGGATTTTGGTGGTGTCAGTTTTTTCCTTGCGGATCGATGGAGTGATTCCAGCCATCAATAACCCAAGTTCCTCTTTCGTGACTTCGTCTGCTTTTAAAATGGTTAATATCTTCCCGCGAAACATAACTGCAATTCGATCAGCCAATTGCATGATCTCATCTAGCTCGGTCGAAACCAAAAGGACAGCACAACCCTGGTCCCGTTTTTCAAGGATACGGGTATGAATATACTCGATCGAACCTACATCCAATCCGCGGGTTGGTTGTGATGCGATTAACAATTTGATGGGTCTTGAAAATTCCCTGGCAATGATCACTTTTTGTTGATTTCCCCCTGACAGATAATGAACCAGTGTAGTAATCCCTGGTGTGCGAATATCAAATTTATTGACCAATTCGGTGGCATTTTCATTGATCGCCAGGCGCTGCAAAATGATCCCTTTAGAGAAGGGATGATGAAAATAAGTATTTAGTACAAGATTTTCAGCGATTGGACTGGCAAGGACAAGACCGTCTTTTTGACGATCTTCTGGAATATGGGCAGTGCCCAATTCAGTAATCCTCCTTGGGCTGCTTCGAGAAACATCTTTCCCCATGAGAGAGATCTTTCCAGAAAAGGGTGTTCTTAGACCGGTTAACGCACGCACCAACTCGGTCTGACCATTACCTTGAACCCCGGCGATCCCCAGGATCTCTCCACCACCGAGTTCAAATGAAACATCCTCAACAACAACACGGTTAAGCATGTCGCGCACAGACAAATTTTTTACGGAAAGGACGGTCTCACATAAATTGCAGGGTTTTCTTTCTGATATGAGATCTACTTCTCTTCCCACCATCATCGTGGCTAATTTTTCAGGACTGGCTTCTGCTGGAATGGTTGACCCTACCACCTTTCCCAACCGAATGACTTCTATCCGGTCTGAGCATTCCATCACTTCACGCAGCTTATGGGTGATGAAAATGATCGATTTTCCCTGTTCAACCAATTTTTTTAGGATATTAAAGAGTTCATCCACTTCTTGCGGAGTGAGGACAGCTGTTGGTTCATCCATGATCAGGATATCTGCATTCCGGAAAAGCAATTTAATGATCTCAACCCGCTGCTGGAGTCCAACTGGCAGGTTTTCCACCAGATCGTCCGGATTGACATTTAATTTGTATAATTCTGAGATCTCACGGATCCGGTCTGCTGCTTTTTTCCGGTCCAGGAATCCACAATGATGGGTATATTCTTCTCCGAGCATGACATTCTCGGTCACAGTGAAAACAGGTATTAACATGAAGTGTTGGTGGACCATCCCGATGCCGGAGCGGATTGCATCGATCGGTGATGAGATTTCCACTTTTTCCCCATTAATAAAGATCTCGCCTTCATCTGGTTTATACAAACCATAAAGAATGTTCATCAAAGTGGTTTTCCCGGCGCCATTTTCCCCCAGCAAGGCCAAAATCTCACCCTTTTCCAGTTTAATATCAATATGATCGTTGGCGAGAACGCCCGGGAAGCGCTTGGTTATGCCTTTTAATTCAAGTATGGGAGGCATTGTTTCTCTCTTACTCCGAATTTAATTGATGTTTTATTTTACCATATGAGTATTCTGTAACTTAAATCAAAGAGCCAGGTTTTTCAACCCGGCTCTTTTTCGAACAGTTAATAATTATTTAATGGGTTTCGGTGCAGGGATGACGATCTCACCGGAGATGATCTTTGCCTGCAGGTCAGCGATCTCGGCCTTGAGTGCGTCCGGGACATTGACTGCGGGGTTGAATGCCAGGGTGGTGCCTTCATTAGCAAGGGTCAGGACGAAGTCTCCACCTTCCCATGTATCGGTGGTGATTCGTTCAATTGCATCATAAATATGGACATCGACTTTCTTCAATAAACTGGCAAGAATTTGCGCTGAATATTGAGGGTATGTCAGAGTCCAGTCCTGATCCACACCAAAGATAAAGCCTTTACCGGCTTCTTGCATGACTGCTGCAGTTGCTGCACCAACACCACCATTCACAGGCAGGATGATGTCAGCGCCTTCTTGCATCTGGCTTTGACCAACAGAGCGGCCTTTGTCAGCATCGATCCAGGATCCGGTCGCAGTTGCATTGCCAGGATTATTGGCATCGTATCCGATAATGGTTACGTTGGTCTTATGAACCTCGTTGTATTTCTGGACGCCATAATAATAGCCATCACCAAAGATCTGGACAGCGGGGCCCATGATACCAACATACCAGCCAACTTTTCCGGTCTTGGTCATACCGGCGGCAAGGTAACCAGCCAGGTAGGATGATTCTTCCATTTTTGCGGAAACACCACGGAAGTTGGAGAGATTAAAGCCACCCATATCGACACCCGCGTAATAGACAGTCGGGTTATCGGTGGCAGCTTTCTTGCAGTCATCAGCCATCATGAAACCAACGCAGATGATCAATTTCGCGCCTGAATCTTTGCAGGCACTCAGGTTGGGGGCAAAATCGGTAGGCTGCGTGGATTGAATATAATTGCCTTCAACACCGAAGTCAGTCACACCACGTTCAACGCCTGACCAGGTCAGGTCATTGAAGGATTTATCACCGATACCACCACTATCTGTAACCATGCAGACTTTCACTTTCTCTGGGGCAGCGGTTGGTGCAGCTGTTGGGGCTTCGGTCGGAGCCACGGTTGGCGCGGCAGTAGGTGCAGCGGTTGGCGCGGCGGTTGGCGTGGCACCACCACATGCTGTCAGCAGCATGGATGCGACCAGCACGAATGACATTACTACAAGCATTTTCTTGGTCATAAGATTTTTTCCTTTTCTCTTCTTATATGGATGAATTGGGGTTGATGGCGCAAATTACAGTAAGGGTTTATTCGAAGTGATTTCCTCCTTTCAGTTCTGATAGTACCCGGTACTATATAATAACCCAATTATTAAGAGATTATTAATGTACATTATAACAAGGATTTAACCAAAGTACATTAATTCCAGAAGGCACGATTTATCAGTGCCAATTGTCACATATTTTGGTCGTTCAGGCTTCGTTCTCCAGGAATAAATTACGACCATAAATTGAATGGATCCAAAAAAGCCTTTCAATATATCTGCTCATGGTAATTCAGCGGTGATCGAATGCACTCCATAATATAGTGCTGCACATCCATTGACCCAATTGGATGGATTGGGACCCATCTCCAATAAACCCGCATAACTATCCAAGGCGGTCACTGTGATATCCGTCTGCCCCAACTTTATCATCTTTCGGATCTGGGCATCGCGGTTGTCCCAGACTTCCGCCCTTTTTTGATACTTTGGAAATTCATTAAGAACTTTTCGTGTGGAATACAATGGATAGACACTCATAACGAGCAACAGCATGAGTGTGACCAACCGCAACCCTGCCGGCACCCTTTCCTCGGAGCGCTGGTGCAACAAGCCCAGGCTGATCCCCAGGATCAGTCCTTCAATGATGATCATGATCACCATGAATACCATGGCATCCAGAAGAACCCGGGCTTCCGGATAAGTGGATTCCCCATATGCATATGGAGCGCATACGAACACGATCAACAAATAGGTGATAACTGGCGTCAGGAATAAAGCCAAGACCAGGTTGGTCACTTTTAGCCTGGATTCTATAAATTCATTTGAAAATAAGACATAGCCTGTCAGCAAGGCAGTCAACAAAAGAAGTACAATTTGAAATGCCTTGGCTCCCAGGGTGATATATATAAAAATAAAAGCATTGGAAAATGACATTCGGATCAGGTCAATCAAACCAGGGGGAGCACCAACCAATCCCTGGCGCATATGGGTGGCTGGAGAGAAAAACAGCGTCGCCATTGCCAGCAGGGATCCAACCAGGGCACTACTTAGCAAAAGGATGGTCCATTTGCGGGAAGTTGAATTTCTAAACAGGTGGATCACGAACAATACCAGGCTAAGCATGCCAATTTGTATTGTCGCAATGGTCTCTGAAAAACCACCATTTAAATAGAAGAACAAGACTGTGAGAGGCATGATAAGATAACGCCATTTAAGGTCAGGTTCGGATGCCTGCGCCAGGATGAACACAGCCAGGTAAGTGAGGATCACGATTGGCAGCAGGTACACCACCATGCCAGAACGCCAGTACAAAACCTGGTAAAGATTGGGAACCAGGAGTAAAACAAAATAGATTAACAATTCTGCCAGGAAAAAAGATGTGATGCGTGGAAAAGCCAGGTTAAGAATTCTTTGAAGGCGGTGGATCAACCAGTACGAACCGATCAGCCAGAGGGTAAGGACAAAAGCCGGGAGTGCAGGCACTGTCCAGCGTCCCAATTTATCGCTCAAGGTAAAGACCAATGTTGCGGCATATCGGCTCGAATCAGTCTTATACCAGGTCGTCTGGGAATACATGAAAGATCGTGCGGTTCCATTCCAGGCATAGCAATAATCATCTGCCTGGTACCGGGAGAATAAACCCATGGTTGCATAGATGACCAGAGGCAGCAAGATTGCCAGGCTGGCGATCAGGAACCAGATGCGAGTGCCGGACAATTTGTCAACTAAGCCTAGAAACCGTTTCTTCGAATCCGCCATGTTAAATTCTCCGGATGATTTTTCGATCTTCCAGGTCATATTTTCCTTGCCAATCATTTAGGCGAATGGTGAACAGATCAAGGAACATTCTCCCGGAATCTCGCAGGACTTTAATACGGCTGTCATAGCGGAAACCCATCATTTTTACCGGTACTTGCAGGATGGAATACTTCAACTTGCGGGCGATGTATAGAACTTCAACATCAAACCCGAATTTCTTTATGGTCAACAATTTGAAGATGTTTTTCGCAGCTTCAGCTCTGAAACCTTTGAACCCGCATTGGGTATCATGAATTCCCGGGAACATTAAGATTCCCACCAACCAACTGAAGATCTGCCCGGCCAGGTACCGCAACACCGGGATATCCCGTACCTCAGATCCCTCCAGGTGGCGTGACCCGATCGCCAGGTCATAATCACCGCGCAGCGCAGTGAGAATTGAATCGATGGCATCCAGGTTATAAGGTAGATCAGCATCCATGAATAGGATGAATTTGCCTTTGCTTTCCATCACCCCGCGTTGGATGGCACGACCTTTCCCCATATTGGAAGGCTGTGCCAGCAAGCGGACGTAAGGTTGATCTTTCGAAAATTGCATTGCGATCTGGGGGGTCTTATCCAGGCTGCCATCATCCACCACCAGGATCTCAAATAGAAGTTGGCGTTTCTCCAGGAATTGTATAAGTACCTCCAGGGTGGAGCCGATCAATTTCTGTTCGTTATAAGCCGGAATTACCAGGGAGAGTTCTAACGCTGTGTTTGTCATTTATTCCTGATAAATATGGCATCTGATTGCAGGATCGATCCATCCAGTGGGGAAAACATGGAATCCAGGTTTCCTGCAAAATGAAAATCTGCACCTGCCAGCATCTGGTAGATATCTTTAAACAAGACCTGGTTCGTATACAAAGGTTGGTAGGATACTTCGATCTCCAGGTAATCTACTTTTTTCAAAACTTGTCCGGCACCTCGCAGGACCGCATCTTCAAAACCTTGTACATCGATTTTCAAAAATACTGGGGGAGTAAGGGTCATTTTCTCCAGGTAATCATCCAGCCTGGCTACTGGCACACGGATGCGGGTGGAGTGTGCGGATTTTGGGAAAGCCTGGCGGTGCAGTTCTCCCATTTCCAGCGCAGAGGAAGAGGGGCTGAAATCACTGCGGTTAAACTGCAGTTCTCCTGCTTCCTCACCCAGGGCTGTGTTAAATGCTTGAAAGAGCCCAAAAGGAGACAGGTTCTTAACCAATTGGGCAAAGTTTTCCGGTAAAGGTTCAAATGAATAGATCTGTGCCTGCGGCAGGATGTGACGCATGGCATAGGCAAAGGACCCGATGAAACTCCCAACATCGACCACGGTTTGTACGTCCATTTTCTGAAACCAGGTCCGCTGTGGTGTGAGGCGCGGCATCTCATGAACCAGGCTGCGATTCAATAATATCTTTCCCAGCAAGGGAAGGAAGTGCCGGGGATATTGGAACGGCAGGGAAAAATATTCAATTCCTTTGATCAGAGATCCCGAAAACGATCCTGGCATAAACCCTCACGAACGGTTATGGATTCTGCGTCTTAACCGCCTGTAAATGTTTCCCAGCCGGTCCAAACCCAGTAGACTGATGAAAGCGAACAGGACGTGTTTCCAATCCCTCAGGACAGTGGACGGGTGCAGTCGGAAACTGCGCCCATACTCGCGCAAGGAAGCGGATGCATCCCCGCCATCCAACAGGTAAAAGGCGCTCAAGCGCCGGGCTCCAGCCGTGATGCGCTTCCGATTCTTTTGCAGGATGGATGTCAGAGTGGGTTGGGTTTCCATCCACTCCAGGATCCGGTAGGCTTCACTGCCGAACTCTGCCGCCCGGGCGACATTCTTCGATTCAGAATGGAAACGCGCCTCTGCGAGTTTTTCTGGAATATAGCAGATTTCCGCGATCTGTGCCATGCGCAACCAGAGTTGGTGATCCAGCAAGTAATGATAAGAAGCATCCAGGTAACCGGCTTCCTCCAGGACACTTCTCCGCATGAAGACAGATGGCTGCCCAATCACCCGGAAAGACATGAGATCCACCAGCGACCAGTTTTTATATCGCAGCAGGTTGGTGGTTTGACCTTTCTCATCGATTGCAAGCACGTCTCCATAAACCAGCCCAATGGAAGGATTTTGGGTGAATGTTTTAACTACCCGGCTGATCCCTCCTGGGAGATAAACATCATCGGAATTAAGCCATGCTACAAATTCACCTTTTGCCCGCTGCAATCCCTTATTAATGGCTTCCGCCTGTCCCTTGT
>Ga0334722_10006999_pt1 | contig 11025 bp, 10 predicted proteins | sample C3_bottom_MG_FD_207210 | JGI IMG/M metagenome (GOLD analysis project Ga0334722, IMG submission 207210) | Sediment microbial communities from Yellowstone Lake, YNP, Wyoming, USA - C3_bottom | ecosystem: Environmental > Aquatic > Freshwater > Lake > Sediment | place: USA: Wyoming | collected...
TCCGGTGGCCATGGCGGAGGGGAAACACCCGTTCCCATCCCGAACACGGTAGTTAAGCCCTCCCGCGCCGATGGTACTTGGCGGGCAACCGCCTGGGAGAGTAGGTCGCTGCCGGGAAATCATTTAATCCTCGATAGCTCAATGGTAGAGCATCCGGCTGTTAACCGGAGGGTTGTAGGTTCGAGTCCTACTCGAGGAGCAAGACCCTGATCATTGGATCGGGGTCTCTTATTATATCGGCCCGGCTTGGTCTGGCTCGACCGGCGGTTCTAAGAAGTTCTAAGAAGACGACGAATGGGGCCCTCGGGCACCCAGAAAGTACCATTTAAACTGGGGCTTTCCGTTTTCATTGAGGAGCAGGGATTTGGCCCCGTGTGAAGAAGATTGGAGCAAGTCAGAGGAGAGGAAAGGGAGGGTTTGCGAAATCACCATGTCCAGCAAGACCTCAAGGTTTATGGCGATACTGCTCGCTGTCTCCATGCTGCTGATAGGCCTCGCTGGCTGTTCCGGAGGAAAGGCGAAAATCCCTACAAACACGCTGGTTGTCGGCATGGCCGACGACGTCGACGTCCTGGACCCGGCGGTGACCTCGACCAACAGCTCGTGGAGCGTCACCTATTGGACCTATGAACGGCTGGTCGACTACAAGACCCAGGACGGTAAGGGGCTGACCGAAGTCGGACCGGCCCTGGCCACCGATTGGACGGTCTCGCCCGACGGACTCGTCTGGACCTTCAACCTCAGGAAGGACAGTAAATTTGACGACGGAACCCCGGTGACCGCTGACGCCGTGAAGTATACGTTTGATCGTTTGAAGGCGATCGGCAAGGGGCCGTGGGACACCTTCCCGACCCTGGCCAAGGTGGATGTCCTCGATCCCTACAAGGTGCAGTTCACCTTGAACGCGCCCTTCCCGCCATTCCTGTATACCCTGGCGACGAACGCCGGCAGTATCGTCAATCCAAAGGTCGTCAAGGCTCATGACAACGGCGACAACGGGCAGGCCTGGCTATCTGAGCACACCGCCGGAAGTGGCCCATACATGCTGAAGGAATGGGTCAAAGATCAATACCACAAGCTTGTCGTCAATCCGTACTACCATGGTCCGGCCCCGGCCCTGAAGACGGTGATGATCAAGATTATCAAGGACCCGTCGGCCCGCCGCCTGCAACTTGAAAAGGGCGACCTCGATGTGGCCGAAGAGCTTCCCCTGGACCAGTTGGACAAACTCAGCACGAATCCGGATGTGAACGTGCTCCAGTACCCGAGCATGTCGGTCTGCTACGTCTACCTGAATACTCAGAAACCCCCTCTCAATAACGTCAAGTTCCGGCAAGCCCTCTCGTACGCCACCGACTACGCGGGGATCATCAAGGGGGTTCAGCTGGGTCGGGCGAAGCAGATGAAAGGCCCGGTTCCAGAGGGCATGTGGGGAGCCGACCCCGACGCCATGCAGTTCACCTACGACCTGAATAAGGCCAAGCAACTGCTGGCTGAGTCAAAGGTGAAGACCCCCCTGACCTTGACCTACCTCTACGCCGATCGCAGCCCTGACTGGGAGCCCATCGGTCTTGCCCTCCAGGCCAGCTTCAAAGAATTGGGGATCAAGCTCGAGCTGCAGAAGTTGGCTTACTCCTCAATGCGGGAGAAGCTCGATAAGGGCGACTTCCAGCTGGCCATCGGCAATTGGACGCCGGACTATGGCGATCCGTTCATGTTCATGAATTACTGGTTTGACTCGAAGAACTTCGGCCTGGCCGGGAACCGCGCGTTCTACAAGAACCCGCAGGTTGACGACCTTGTCCGGAAGGCGGCCACGATCACCGATCAGGCGGAACGGACCAAACTCTATATCCAGGCCTCGAAGCTGATCATGGAGGATGCCCCATACATTTACCTGTATCAACGGAACTACACCGTGGCCATGCGAAAGAACGTCCAGGGCTACGTCTTCAACCCGATGCTCGTCGACATGTTCAACTTCCACCAGATGTCCAAGACCAAATAGGACCAGATGAAACCGCGGCCCGGCCACGAGGAGACCGTGGCCGGGCCGCGCCGCCATCGGCAGGCCCGCCGAGGAGCGGGCGCAGCCCCGTGGATCGGATGCGATCGAGGCCGCGGTGACGCGGTTTCAGTGTCTGATTGAGGGGCTGAGATGGGCCGATCAAGGGAGGAGCGAAAACCCGGGTGTCAATCGGCAGTCTTCTGGTGCGAAGGCTTGCCCTGGTCGCCGTGGTTGTCGTCTGCGTGAGCGTCCTGACTTTTGTGGTCTCCCACGTGATCCCCGGCGACCCGGCCAGCATGCTGGTGGGCCAGCGGGCGAGCAAGGAAACCGTTCAACAGATGCGCCACGCCCTCGGGCTGGACAAGCCACTGACGACCCAATACTGGCTGTATATCAAGGCCCTTATTCATGGAGACCTTGGGACCTCGTTGCGCACGCAGCGACCGGTGGCCGAGGATCTGGTGACCTATTTCCCAGCCACCCTCGAGCTTGTCCTGGTGGCCATCAGCCTGGCGGTGGTCATCGGGATACCGATCGGGATATGGTCCGCCTCGCGGAAGGATTCGCCGATCGACCACATCGGCCGGGGCTTCGCCGTCCTCGGGGTTTCGACGCCCCTGTTCTGGCTGGGCCTGATGGTCCTTCTCGTCTTCTACGGCAAACTCGGGTGGCTGCCGGGAGGGGGCCGGCTGTCTCCCTTCATGGATCCACCGCGGCCCATCACCGGCCTTTACCTCCTGGACAGCTTGCTGACGGGACGGCTGGACATCTTCCGTGATGCCCTGGCCCACCTCATCTTACCCGCTTTCTGCCTGTCCTTTGTCCACATCGGGGTATTCTCGAGGCAGGTCAGGGCGAGCCTTCTCGAGGTCATGGGCCAGGATTACATTCGCACGGCCCGGGCCAACGGCATTCCCTACCGCTCGGTGGTCTACCGGCATGCCCTGCGGAACGCCCTCATTCCGACGGTTACGGTCATCGGCCTAGCCATAGGTGATCTGCTGGCCGGGGCCATTCTGACCGAGACCATCTTCGCCTGGCCGGGGATGGGCGCCTATGTCGTCGACTCGATCGTCTTTCTCGATTTCCCGGCGATCATGGGCTTCACCGTCGTTGTCGCCCTCGGCTATGTGATCATCAATCTCGCCGTGGACGTGATCTATATTGCCCTGAACCCGCAGATCCGGGGGGTGGGCTGATGCGCCTGCGGGAATCGTCAAGCCGCGAGCGAGAGGTCCCGGCCGCGGCCGGCCGACGGGCGGGTCGGAACGCGGATGGAAGCCGAGGGACGGTCGCCGGACAACTCGGGTACTCGTGGTACCTGCTCCGCCGGAACCCGCTCAGCCTGATCGGCCTCGGCATTGTCCTGGCGGTGGGCCTGGTGGCCTTGGCCGCTCCGGTTGTCGCTCCTCACCCTCCGGACGCAGTGGCCTTGGCTGAGCGCCTGTTGCCACCGGGACCGAGCCACTGGTTCGGAACCGACGAGATGGGCCGGGATATCCTCAGCCGGGTCATCTGGGGGGCTCGGGTTTCCCTGAGCGCGGGTTTGATCATCGTGGGCATCGGGGCCTTCTTCGGGATCGCCATCGGAAGCGCTTCTGGGGCCATTGGTGGGGTCACCGACACCCTCATCATGCGCCTGATGGATGTCATCCTGGCCTTTCCGTCGCTGGTTCTATCGATGGCGTTGGCCGCAGCCCTGGGGCCCAACCTGACCAACGCCATGCTGGCCGTGGCCTTCGTGCGCATTCCCGTCTATGTCCGCTTGGTCCGCGGACAGGCCCTGGAGGTCCGGGAAAAGGACTTCGTCAGGGCTTCAAGGGCCTCCGGGGCCAGCGGCACCTGGACGGTCGTCCACCACATCATTCCCAACACCCTCACCCCGGTGCTCGTCCAGGCCAGCCTGGACATCGGCGGGGCGATTCTGACCGCCTCGGCCCTATCATTCCTTGGGCTGGGAGCCCAACCGCCGACGGCCGAATGGGGAGCCATGGTCAGTTCGGGCCGACGCTTCATTCTCGACCAGTGGTGGTACGCCACCTTTCCCGGGGCCGCAATTCTGGTGACGGCCATCGGTTTCAACCTCTTCGGGGACGGCCTCCGGGACATCCTCGATCCGAGGCTGCGGAGGTAACCTATGAACGAAGAAGGCGTCAAGGTGCCGCTGTTGACGATCAACGACCTTCGCGTCGAATTCCCGACTTATTGGGGGACGGTCAAGGCCCTCGACGGCGTGACCCTCGAGGTGAATCGGGGTGAGATCGTCGGCCTCGTGGGGGAGTCGGGCTGCGGCAAATCGGTCACGGCGATGACCGTGATGAGGCTGTTGCCACCCGGGCAATACCGCATCGCCAGCGGCTCGGTGAAGCTTTCGGGGGAAGAGCTGTTGACCAAGACCGAGCGGGAAATGGAGACCATCCGCGGCAAACGCCTGGCGATGGTTTTTCAGGAGCCCATGACCTCCCTGAATCCGACCATTCGCGTTGGCGAGCAGATCGCCGAGGTCATTCGGGTCCATCAGGGTTTGTCGCGGGCGGAGGCGGCCGAGCGCGCGGCGCAGCTCCTGCACAGCATGCGCATACCCGACGCCGAGCGGGTCAGCCGGCAATATCCGTTCCAGATGTCCGGCGGGATGCGGCAACGGGCGATGCTCGCCATGGCCCTCTCATGCGGGCCGGACCTTCTCGTCGCCGACGAGCCGACCACCGCCCTCGATGTCACCGTTCAGGCCCAGGTGCTGAGGCTGATCCAACAGAAGTCGGCCGAACTCGGCACGGCCGTGCTTTTCATCACCCACGACTTCGGCGTGGTTGCCCAGGTCTGCCGTCGGGTGGCGGTCATGTATGCCGGAACCGTGGTCGAGGCCGGGCCGGTCGAGGTTGTCTTGCGTGAGCCGCTTCATCCGTACACGCGGGCCCTTCTGACCGCCCTTCCCGAGCGTTTCTCCAGAGATGAGAGGCTCACGGTAATACCAGGGTCGGTGCCGAACCTCCTTCATCCACCGGCGGGGTGCCGATTCGAGCCGCGCTGCCCGCACGGCGACGAGCACTGTCGCGCCTCCAAACCGCCGACCGTATCCAGGCCGACTGGCCTTGGGGAACACCGAGTCGCCTGCTGGGCAATGGACGGAAACCAGGCCCTCGCCGGGGCGATGAACGGCGGCGGAGTCGGGGAGAGGGGGCGATAATGAAATGAGGGAAGGCAGCCCGATTGATGTCCCGCTGCTCAGGATCGAGGCCCTTTCCAAGAGCTTCCCGGCGGCCCGCGATCTCCTGGGGCGACCTCGGCTGAAGGTGAGGGCGGTGAACGGGGTCAGCCTGACCATCCATCGCGGTGAGACCTTTGGTCTGGTGGGGGAGTCCGGTTGCGGCAAGAGCACCCTGGGCTACCTCGTCCTCAGGTTGGAGGAGCCCGATGGCGGCAGGGTTGAGATTCAAGGGCGGGACCTTCTCCAGGTGAAGGGTCGTGAACTGCGCCGGATGCGCCGGCGTTTCCAGGTGGTTTTCCAGGACCCCCAATCCTCCCTTGACCCGCGCCAGAAGGTCGGGCAGATTGTCGCCGAGCCGATGCGGGTCGGGGGATGGCGCGACCCGCGGAAGATCCGGGAGCACGTGCTGGAGCTGCTGGATGCGGTGGATCTCGGGCCGGAGACGATTACCCGCTACCCCCATGAGCTCAGCGGCGGGCAAAGGCAGAGGGTGGCCATCGCCCGGGCCCTGGCCACCAGCCCCGACTTCATCGTCCTCGACGAACCGACCTCGGCCCTCGACGTCTCCGTCCAGGCCCAGGTGCTGAACCTTCTCCGGCAGCTGCAGGACCGATTTCACCTTACCTATCTCTTCATCTCTCATAACATGGCGGTGATCAATTACATGTGTGATCGAGTCGCCGTCATGTACCTGGGAAGCGTCGTCGAGCTTGCCCCGGTCGAAAGGCTCTTTAGTCACGCCGCCCATCCCTATACCCAGGCTCTCCTCAAGGCCGTGCCACGGCTTCCGGCGATGAACGAGGATTGGGACGCGGCGCGTTTGGACAGCGCGGCCCTGATCGAGGGAGACCCTCCCTCGCCGGTCAACCCGCCGCCTGGGTGCCCGTTCCATCCTCGCTGCCCGGTGGCCACAGCGACGTGTTCCTTGGAACGCCCGCCTGAGGTCGAGATCGGACCGGGCCATACCGTCGCCTGCCACGCGGTGACGGTCGCCGATCAGTGAGACGCGGTAGCACCGTTGAGGACCTTGACAAAGATATCTTGCCGGCGTAACATGGAACCCGTAAAGAGTACCCACTGGGGTATAGGTAAGATGATGACGGCTGAGATCGATGCAGGTAACTGCGGGCTCTCCACGGTCGTCAATGTCCGGGCTTCCGGCGACCAGCAGGCCGTGACGATCGAACTGATGAGTGAGTGTCCCAACGTCCAGGAGGCCGCCGAGGAGCTGTCCCAGCTCGCTGCGAGCAGCGAGGTCTTCGGGCCTGGCCGGGACACGCAGGTCTGCCGGATCCTCGGCCGGCACACCCGGCACCCGGGCTGTCCGGTGGCCTCCGGCATCCTCAAGGCCATTGAAGCCGAGCTTGGCCTGTCCTTCCCCCGTGACATCGCGATCAAGCTCCGTCGGAGCTGATCGAGCCTTTAAGCATCCTGTTCCATCCTCCGCCGTGGCGGGGCCGATTCGGCCCCGCTTTTTGTCCGACTGGGCGTCAGGCCGGCGATCGCTCGAACGGCGCCTTATCCCGCCTGGGCGGAGGAAACTTGAGTTGTGAAGAGAAATACACGCATATGGCGCCGCCGCGGGCCGAAAACGGGCGGCGGGTTAAGGGGGGCCAAGAGGTGTCTCTCATTGAACTCAGTTGTCAGCGATTCATCGACGAATTGGGCTCCAAATCACCGGTGCCGGGTGGGGGAGGAGCTTCGGCGCTGGTCGGGGCTCTGGCCGCCGCACTCGGCTCGATGGTCTGCAACCTGACCATCGGCAAGAAGGCTTACCGCGGTGTGGAAGAGGAAATCAAGGAAGTCCTCGAGCGCACCTCGGCCCTCCAGAACGAGCTTCTGAAGCTGGTTGACCGCGACGCCGAGGACTTCAAGCCCCTGGCCGCGGCTTACGGCTTGAAGGCCGAGACGCCGGAGGAGAAGGAGCATAAGGCGCGGATCATGGAGGAGGCCCTGAAGACAGCCTCCGGGGTGCCTTTACGAATCGTCGAACTGGCCCACGAATCCCTGAAATACCTTGAAGTATGCGCTGAAAAGGGTAGCAAGCTGGCGGTCAGCGACGCCGGGGTGGGCGCCGCCTTCGCCAAGGCCGCCCTTTTCGGGGGTAAACTGAACGTCATGATCAACGCCAACATGATGAAAGACCGGTCCTACGCCGACGACCTGATGACCAGGGTCAACCGCCTGGTCGAGGACGGCTGCGGGCAGGCCGATCGGATCTATGACAAAGTCCTGAAGCGGCTCTCCTGAAGCCAATCGGACATCCGCCATACGTGAGGAGGCAGTGATTATGGGCGAGACACTGAGCGGGAAGAAGGTCGCCGGTGAGGTCATCCCGGAGCTCACCGCCGAATGCAGGAAACTGCTCGATCGGGGCCTGACGCCAAAGCTGACGATCGTCCGCTTCGGAGCCAACCCGGATGATCTTTTCTACGAGAAAGGCGCCAGGAAGACCTGCGGTCAGGTGGGGATCGTCGTGGAGGCCAGGGAACTCCCGTCCGACGCCGACACGGCGGCCCTGTTAAAGGTGGTCGACGAGCTCAACGCCGACCCCTCGGTCCACGGCATCTTGATGATGCAACCGTTTCCGAAACAGATCGACGTCCAGGCCGTTCGCAACAGGATCGCGCCGGCCAAGGACGTCGATGGGATGAGTCCGTTCAACGAGGCCAAGGTCTACGAGAACGATCCGACGGGTTTCCCGCCGTGCACGCCCACGGCGGTCATGGAGATCCTCAAGAACTATAAGATTGACCTTAAGGGGAAGAAGGCCGTCGTCATCGGCCGCAGTACGGTCGTCGGCAAGCCCGTGGCCATGCTCCTTCTGGGCGAGCACGCCACGGTCACCGTCTGCCATTCCCGGACGGCAGACCTCGCCATGGAGGCCCGGCAGGGCGATATCCTGGTGGCGGCTATCGGTCGGGCGAAGATGATCACCGGGGACTTCGTCAAGCCCGGTGCGGTGGTTATTGATGTGGGCATCAACGTCGACGAGAACGGAAAGATGTGCGGGGATGTGGACTTCGATTCGGCTGCCCCGGTGGCCGGGATGATCACCCCCGTGCCCGGCGGCGTCGGCTCGGTGACCACGACCGTCCTGGCCAAACACGTCCTGAAAGCGGCCGCGGCCCAGGCCCGGTGATTCAGGGCCCAACCGGCCGCTGCCGCTAGGCATCTTCGCCGAAGAGATCGATGAGGTAGAGGGTCGTGGCGAGGTCTGGATCGGGCGGCCGCCGCAACACGGCAAAGGCTGAGAGGAGCACGCAGGTGCGTCCTCCAAGGTCGCACCGGGCTTCGACCAGCCGCCCCTTGCCGTCGTAAAGGCAGGTCACGGTGCCGGTCCGACCGCGGGTCAATCGACAGTTGGCGAACGGACAGCGGCGTTCGATTTTGGTCAACACGATGAGCCCCCGAGATCAGGATATGACCTGACGATCCCAGGAGTGCCAGAAACCACCAGGCTGATGAGGAAAGAATGAAGCCAAGATGTGAGCGGCGAGGAAAACCGGCCCTCGGCCTTGTGATCGCCGGAGGTCTTTTTGTTCTCGCCGTCGCCATGCTGGGTGTTGCCCGGCCGGCCAAGGGGGCCGTCCCGGATCACGTCCATGTCCGAGCGGACGGGGATGCCGACGTTTCGGGCAGCGGCGGGAGCTTGCCGCCGGACAGCGATCAGGCGGGAGAGGTCGTCCCAGCCCTCGCCCCGGTTCCTCCCTTTCCTCAGCTGGATCGGGTCATTGACTTCGAACAAAGGGTGGAGAGACGTCCCGGCCGCCAGCCGATTGAGGTTCACGGGCTTTACCTGACGGGGTACACGGCCGGTCGGACGGGGACCATCGACCGGCTCCTCAGGGAGCTTCACGGGACGTCCTTCAACGCCCTGGTCATTGATGTCAAGAATGACGCTGGACGGATCAGTTACCGATCGGACGTGCCCCTGGCCAGAGAGATCGGAGCCGACGTCGACTGGATCGCTGACCCGGAAGGACTCCTCGCGAAGTTGCGGGCGGAGGGGATCTACAGCATCGCCAGGATCGTCGTCTTCAAGGATCCCATCCTCGCCCGCAAGCGCCCAGATCTGGCCATCCACGACCTTTCGGGCAATCCATGGCATGATCAGACTGGCGCCGCCTGGTTGGATCCATCCAACCGCGAGGCCTGGGCCTACCCGGTGGCCCTGGCCCAGGAGGCGGCCGGGAAGGGTTTCCAGGAGATTCAATTTGACTACGTCCGCTTTCCGTCCGACGGTGAGACGAAAGAGATCGCCAGCAGCGGTGCAACTGGCGGCAAGGCCGAGATGATCGCCGAATTCCTTCGTTACGCGCGCGAAAAGCTTGAGCCGTACGACGTTTATCTGTCGGCGGACATCTTCGGTTTGGTTGGGACGGTCACCGACGACATGGGTATTGGGCAGAACCTCGAGAAACTGTTGGGGGCGGTCGATTACCTTTGCCCGATGGTTTATCCTTCGCATTACCGGGAGGGTAACTACGGGATCGAGGACCCGGAGGCCCAGCCCTATGCGACGGTTCGGGCTTCACTTCAAGCCTATCAGCGGCGGATGGCCACGGCTGACAGCGCGACCGGCCTCCGTCCCTGGTTACAGGACTTCAGCCTGCGGGTCCACTACGGCGCCGCGGAAGTGGCCGCACAGATCAAGGCCGCGACGGACCTCGGGATCAAGGAATTCATCCTTTGGAATCCGGCCAACGTGTACGACACGGACGTCTTTGGGAGAGAGGAAACCGGCAGGCCGGGCGCCGAATGACGGTGACCGTCGGAGGCTTGCCGGGCCGGGATGAAGTCCCCTTTGATGGGTAAAATTACAGCCGGAGGGCTGGAGGAATTGCTTGGCAACGGGCGAATTATAAAAAGTCGTGTTGTGCCCGCGTGAACCCATTAGACGGATCTCGAGCTTCACGGCAACCCGAGCTGGAAGGGGAGAAATCAATGCGGAAGTACGCGACGGACCATCTTCGCAACATTGGACTGATCGCCCATGGCGGCGCCGGTAAGACCTCGCTGGCCGAGGCGATGCTCTTTTCGGCCAAGGCCATCGATCGCCTCGGCCGGGTCGAGGATGGCACGGCGGCCATGGATTATGACCCGGAAGAAATCAGGCGCAAGGTGACCATCTCGGCCGCGGTGGCCCCGGTTGAGTGGCGTGACCACAAGATCAACATCATTGATACCCCTGGCTATTTCGACTTCGTCGGCGAGGTCAAGGCGGCCCTCAGGGTGGTCGATACGGCCGTGGTCGTCATCGATGCCGTCGCCGGAGTCGAGGTCGGGACTGAACTGACCTGGCGCTACGCCAACGAGTCCGGGCTTCCGCGGATGGTCGTGGTCAATAAGATGGATCGCGAGAACGCCAACTTCGCGAAAGCCCTCGAAACCCTGGCGGCGGCATTCGGACATGCCGTCGTCCCGCTGCACCTACCCATCGGCCAGGAGGCCGGCTTCCAGGGGCTGGTCGACCTGGTCAAGCTGAAAGCCTACTTCTACAAGCCTGATCTGTCCGGCACCTTCGAGGAGAAGGACATCCCGCCCGAGCTCACCGCGGAAGCCGCGAAGGGGCGCGAGAAACTGGTCGAGGCGGCCGCGGAGGCCGACGACGAGCTGCTCAGCAAGTATCTGGACGGCCAGGAACTGTCCCCGGAAGAGGTCGAGACCGGCCTGCGCAAGGGCCTGGCCGAGGGCAAGGTGGTCCCGGTGCTGGTGGCCTCGGCGGCCAGGAACATCGGGGCGCAGGCCCTGCTCGACGCCATCCTCGATTACGCCCCGTCGCCGGCCGACCGACCGCCGGCGATCG
>Ga0334722_10007000_pt1 | contig 11025 bp, 7 predicted proteins | sample C3_bottom_MG_FD_207210 | JGI IMG/M metagenome (GOLD analysis project Ga0334722, IMG submission 207210) | Sediment microbial communities from Yellowstone Lake, YNP, Wyoming, USA - C3_bottom | ecosystem: Environmental > Aquatic > Freshwater > Lake > Sediment | place: USA: Wyoming | collected...
TGGATCCGTTTGCCCCAGTCGCCGTGGCCGAAGCTCGGCCAGTATTCGACATTGCGGTCATAGACGAGAAGAATGTCCTGGAGCCCATCACCTGACATCTCTCCCCACTTGACCCGGGGATCGGAGAAGTTTACATTGGGGAACTCTTCCAGTGGTTTGCGCTCAACCCACCGTGTTCCTCCGTTCCAGCCCTCTTTCGCGTCGTTGAAAAAGCATTCCATCCGGCTTCCCGAGCGGATGACGTCCGTGACACCGTCTCCATCAAGGTCTACCAGTTTGACTTCCGGGTCCTCCAGGTTAAAGCTGGGGGCTACCTTGTAACGCTGGAACGATTTGCGGTCCCACAGCCCGTTGAAGCAAAGAGGATAATATCCGGCCATGGTCTCCGTGGTGACGAGCAGGTCCGCTCTCCCATCGCCGTTTGCGTCGATCATCTGCACGCCGGGGTCCGCGAGCCGAACTCCTGCGGGAGCGTCGTTCATCATACGCGGAAGAGCGAGCGAGCCGTTGCCCAGGTTGCGCCAGTATCTGAAGACGCCGTTCATCTCCAGAACATCGGGGAGTCCGTTTCCGAAGAGGTCCACGAGTTCGAGATCAGGATGGGCCAATGAGTTGGAGGGCAGGTCAGCCCCGGTGATGGCGGCGAATTTGCGATTCTCGGGCTCAAAACGGGAATAGCCGAACTCAAGGGGTGGCAGTTCCCGGGCGGGCTGGTTTGAATCGTCGTAGCCGATGACCTTCACCTGGCTGAGCAACGACGCATTGTTGAGCGGCAGGAGATCGGCGAGCTCGGGCAGCTCCGCGCGCTCGTCAAGATACACGAACTCGTAAGCGCGGACGTGTTGCCCCGTGATATCGGCTGGATGGGTCTTGACAACGATCCATTTGCAGCGACGGCGAGTGCGAATCTCGAAGCCGGAACGGTATTCCGAGAATGGGTCAGGTCGTTCGACGGCGGCGCCAGCTCCGGGTGGCGCCTGCTCGTTATCGTATACAAAATCTATTGTCGCGAGATATTGCGTCTGGCCCGCTGAGTCCGTGTAGTCGACGTACCGAATTTGTTTGAGATAGAGCTGGTCCCACTCCGGCGTGCTGGCGTCCCCCTGATCTCTGGAATATTCGTATTCGATGCGGTTGCTGAAAGGGTCCTCGGTGCGGCTCAGCTTCCAGGCAAAGACCTTCTCGCGCTCGTCGGATTTGGCGATCACGGCCGGGTCAGCGCCCGCTGAGGCTTCGGTGCCATAGTAACAGATCAGGCCATCTTTGCTCTGCACTCGCCAGTAGTCATTGGTATCGTCACGGAAGTGATCGATCAGCGCAAACAGACCTTCTGTTCTCGGACGATAGCGTTGAGCGCCTGACGGGGCGCCCTCCACCGGGACCAGATCTTCGGCGCCGGAGAGAATGAAGACATCAGGCTTGAGCAATGGATCGTTCGGATTGTCATAATAGCGGGGAATGCCTTTGGAAGTCTTGCGGGTCACTCCGGGGATGCTGAGGCTCCAGCCGAGCCCAAATGCTCCATTGCCGTTCCCGGTACTGTACATGAGGCTCAGATTCGGTTGAAAGCCGTTTCTGCCGGGTGGGAGCGCTATCGGCACCGTGAAATTGCCGGTGCCAGTGAAAAGGTCAGGGGAGAATTTTTCCCCGAGCCCACTAAGAGCGCCGCCTCCCTTGGGAAGAGATATGACCTGGCTTGATGTTCCTGACTTATTGCTCATGTATTTGACGTAAAATACTGCTGCGTGAAAAGTGACAATCTTAAACCGGAAGGAAATGCGAAAAAGAAAAGTGATTCTTTGTATCATATGCAAAAATGCATAGCAAGAAAATAACGAAAAACGGTCGGGGTATTTTAGGGTGATCATAACTGGAATTTGAACCCAGATTGTTGCGGAGAATTGCATGGTGAATTGGATCGAACTGCTCAGGTAGGGTAGAGAACTGCCTGTTGTTTTTCGCTATCCGTTCCCGCTACTTTTGCGGTACCCCGGCAGGACGCCCTGCATTATAGATCACTCCGCCTGCGGCTACATATTCCCGAAGCACCGCTGTTGCTTCCGCCCGGAGCACCTCGCGTTGCACAGCAATGCCTCGGTTGTTCAGCGCGGACACCCAGTCCGTAAGCTTGAGCCCTTCATCAAAACCGATGTCCCGCGCATCCTCGTCCCGCGCTCCGCAGACCAACTGCCGCACACCCGACCAGGGCACGGCCCCAAAGCACATGGCGCAGGGTTCCGTGGTTGACACCAGTTCATAGCGCTGCCTGTTGCCGTCGCTCAGGTCGTACCGGGCAAGGGCCTTTTGCGCAAGCATGATCGCAACGATCTCCGCATGGAGCACGGAACAGTTCGAGGAGGTCACCATATTGACCCCCGGAGCAACGAGACAACCCGCATCGTCAAAGACCGCAGCAGCAAAGGGGCCGCCGGTCTTCTGCTTCACGTTTTGCCGGGCCAGCGCGATGACAAAACGCATCCGCTCCTCCATGCTCTGGAACACTCGAGGAGCCGTCCCCACGAACTGTTCGACCCATGGGGGCAAACTGACGCAGATCTCAGGAAGCATGGTTATCCTCATTCCGGTTTCGTAGGGGCGGGTTTGAAACCCGCCCCTACCACATCGTTCTGCAAAAATTCCACGGCCCGTTCTTCGGACCAGTAGCAATGCTCTTGAGCCGACTATGGGGAGTATGCCAGACCCGGCCCCGGCAGCAGCGCGCAGCCCCGGTTGTGTACTAAAAAGCGAGATTCCCCGCAAGGATGGAATAGAGGCCGTAGGCGATGAGAATGCTGCCTGCGGCATATCGAAGGAGCGCCTCATGCTGCGCCAGCCCCCGAAGCCTGCTCTGCAGAAAGTGGGAGGAGTAGGCCACCGCCAGCATGGGGATGCCCAGACCGAGAGAATAGAACGCCAGGAGAATGATGCCGGGCACGAGCTGACCGCTGGTGCCCACCATGGTAAGGATGCTTGACAGGAACGGCCCGATGCAGGGGACCCAGACCAGCCCCAGGGCCATGCCGAGGACCAGGCCGCCGAACCTTCCCTCGGCCTTCACCGGTATATTGGAAAGGCGGTAGAGCCGTTTGAAGATGCTGATGTCGAACAGCACCAGAAAGCCCATGAGCATGATGACCGCCGCGCCGACCACTTCGATCGTGCGCGTGCGGCCGATCAAGAGCGAGCCGAAGAGGGACGAGATCGCCCCCATGGCCATGAACGTGAGGGAAAGCCCCAGGACCACCAGCAGGGGGCGGAGCCGGTCCTTTTGGTCCGCTCCCGCCATGACGACCGGGATGACGGGAAGCACGCAGGGCGAGAGCACGCTCGCCAGCCCCGCGCTCCCTGCGAGCAGAATGTTCGCCAGAGCGAGGTCCACTAGCGCAACCCGTCCAGCGCCGCGGCCAGGGCCTCATAGCTCTGTATCCCCGGAGGGAAGACGCGGCTGATAGCGCCCTTCTTGTCCACCAGCACCAGCATCGGCAGGTTCCTGATGCCGTAATCGTAAAAAGCCTTCTGGTCCTCGGGCTTCATGGTGCTTACATTGGCAATGTTGAAATTATTTTTTCTGTCCTGCTGCAGCTTCATCAGGACCTCTTTTTGCGCCCTGCAGGGCCCGCCCATGGGATTCTGGAAGAAAACAAGCGTGCTTTTTTTGCCCGAGCCGATGACCTGCTTGAGCTCGGTTGTGCTGAGCGGCGCCGCCTGATCGCCGGCAAGTGCCAGACCTGCTGTCAACAGTGTTGCGATGAGTAACAAGAATACGAGGATCCTGCGCATAGTGTTCTCCTTGTTTTGTGAGTTGCGAAATCAGTGCGGCATAGTACCAAATCCGCCGGATACTGTCAATAATCTGCGCCGATGGCCATGGCTCGGCGGAAACGGCGTTTTAAACAAGCGTGGTTTACGGTGATGCAAGCCCGTTCTTCATCATGATCATTGCCGCTTTTCGTTTGACGGAAGAAGCGCCGTCTGTTAATATCCCTTCGCTGCTCCTGCGGCTCAGGCAATCCCCGGGATCACCGGTCGTCTCGCGAGGTCAAGGGTATGGAACCATTAAGCAGAACAGAGAAGAAAAAAGCAGCGCTATCGCTGCAGGAATTGGGCGAGCAGCTGGTGAAGCTGACGAACGAGCAGCTTTTGAGCATCGATCTGCCGGAGAGCCTGTTCACTGCAATTCAACTGGCAAAGAAAACCACCAAGCATGTACCGCTCCTGCGCCAGATGCAGTATATCGGCACCTTGATGCGGAAACATGACACTACGGCTATACGGGAGCTCCTTCACACCATCGAGGAGGGCAATCACAAGCGGACGGAAGCGTTCAAGCAGATAGAAACGTGGCGGGACGAGCTGGTTGCCGGCAATGACCAGGTGCTCGAAACGATCATCACCGGGCGGCCCGGAGCGGACCGCCGCCAGCTGCTGGACCTGGTCCGGAAAGCCCGGGACGAGCGAAGCAGGAACACTCCCTCGCCCAAGGCATCACGGGCTTTATTTCGTTATCTCAACAGCATATCACAGGAGACGCCTGGTCCTGACGTCCCGGAAGGCGACTAACGCGTCTCCGGCTCCGGTTGCTGTTCGGTTTGTTCTCCACCTTCTGATTTTTTCTCCAGCTTGCGCTGTTTTTTTTCCTCGGTCTTCTTCTTCTTTGCCAGTTCCTTCTGACGCTTCTGAAAATCGAAATTCGGTTTTGCCAACGTTTAGCCCCTCTCCTGTTTATGATGCGGTCATTATACTGGGATAGGGCCGAGATGTAAATAAATTTCATTTCGATGAACAGCAGGGTAGTTATGCCACTCGCAACCCTCTGCATGTCGGCGCTACCAATAGTGACGCAAAAAGTAATTTGAGATGAACTGTTGTGCGGAATTAGAATTTGACAGGTTGCTACCCGGGTGTTATATATAAATCAGATATGAGCATACGGTCCTGATAAAGCCTACCCCTTCATAAGGAGGGCGCGGAAAGCCACGGATCTTGGACCCTGAAAGACTGCCGGGCTGCCAAAGGATGATAACTTTGGTATGCCCGGTTTTTTATTCTCATCCCGAAGCCAAAGGAGGTACTGCATATGAGTACGATAATGACTGTTGGGCAGGTATTGAAGATGAAAGGATTCGGATTCCACGGCATTGGACCCGATGCCACGGCCTATCATGCCCTGGAACTGATGGAGGAGAAGAACGTGGGCGCGCTCCTGGTGGTTGAGGGAGGGAAGCTTCTGGGTGTCTTCTCCGAGCGTGATTATGCGCGAAAGGTGATCCTGAAAGGGAGGTCTTCAAAGACCACCACCGTGCGGGACATCATGAGCGGACCGCCTATTGCGGTGAAACCGGACCTGTCCCTGAAGGACTGCATGGTGCTGATGACCCGGAACCGGGTGCGTCATCTGCCGGTCATGAACAATGACGTGATCATGGGCGTCATCAGCATCGGCGATGCGGTCAATGCCATTATCTCTGACCAGGAATCGATGATCGAGGAGCTGGAAGAGTATATTGCAGGGACCGGCTACAGGGCGTAGCGCCTAATAATTTTTCAGATTATAACCCGCGCATTCCTTCAGGCCGGAGGCTCGACCCGTCCCCATCCCTGATAAACTGCCTGATCATTGCAACGGCATCCGTATCCGGAGGGGTAGATAGTTCGAGGCGTGGTTCGAGAAGAAGAGCCCCCGCATCTCCGTCTGCTCCAGCATCTCGCCAAGTTCTGCCAGGATCTTGAAGGGCGACGCCATTCGGAAATTACCAGCCTGCTCGATCCGGTGAAGCAACGTGCCGGGAACGACCATGGTCGTCAGCGCGCCCACATAGTCCGGGTCGATCTTCGTCAGCAGCCGCCCCGTTGCCCGGGCGTGCTCTCTGCTCCTCGCGCTTCCTCCGATGCCAAGAAGGACCGTCACCGAAAGCTTGATCCCCGCCGCCTTCACCCTGAGGCCGGCCGCTGCCATATCTGCCGCGGTCACGCCTTTTTGCATCCAGACTCTTAAGGCCGGGATGCAGTCCAGCACGTCCTGCTCCATCTCGCTCAGGCTCCGGACGCGAAACTGCTTTTGCTTGTAGGCAGGACAGAAAATGCACTGGTTGTGGGAACACCCGATGGTGTACTGAAGGATGAGGCTGTCGGACTCGCTTGGAGGCCGGATGATGAGACCGTCGTATTCGGGCATGGTGGCGACATCATACCCGTTCTCTGATAAAAAGGAAACAGGCCTTCCCGCAACAAGGTGAACAGCGGGTTCGGACCGCGCTGCCGAAACGGCCAAAGAGCCTCTTAATTGCTGACAGGACACCGGTCCCCTGCTATAAGGATTCATTCCCGCCAGCTCGATTCATTGATCTCGAACTGTTTGCGCTTTTCTGTTATACTCTCCGTCAGCATCATAGGGGCAGAATCCTAAGCTATTTCAAGTGTTCCGGGAGTGCAAACATGGCGAAGAAAAAGGAACCGACCAAGGGGAGCAAGGCGAAAGAGAAAACTTCCGGGAAAAAGGCCGCAGCCCGGCCACGGACTGCGGGCCCCGCCAAAAAGCCCGGGCAGAAGGCAGCGGGTCTTGATCGATCGGATGCGGCGCTGTGTAAAGGCGAAGATCAAGATCAGAATTTTTTCCGTGATGCCGTTCTCGGGAGATTCCTCTCCACGCTCGAAGGCAGATTCATTAACGTGAACCTTTCGCTTGCCCGGATGATGGGCTACGATTCTCCTGATCAGGTCCTGTCCACCACTACCAGCAGCGCCGAGCAGGTCTACGGCGATCCATTGAAACGCGATGCCGCTGCACAGCAGGCTCTCGAAGCAGGCGGGACCATTACCAGCGAAAACCGCTATTTCCGAAAAGACGGCACACTATGGCATGGCTTGCTGCATCTTCGCATCGTGAAGGACAAGCAGGGTCAACCGCGTTATTACGAAGGATTCATCAAGGATATCACCGAACGTGTGCAGACTGAGGAGCGGCTCAAAAAGAGCGAGGCTGCTTATCGTGCTCTGGCGGAAAACGTGCCCGATATCGTTTATCGCCTCTATCTGCAGAGCGACCGGGGAATGCGATTCCTCAACAACCGCATAGTGGAGATCACTGGATTTTTCCCCGCGGAGCTGAAGAAAGGCCGCATCTGCTCCATGGAGTCGCGTATCGTGAAGGAGGATCTGGAGCGAGTGATAGCTGTCGTTGAGCGGGCAATCCGTGACCGGGCTTCTTTCGAGGTGGAATACCGCTTTCAGCACAAGAACGGGACCATTCTTACACTCCTGGAGCGGAGTGCGATGAGCTGTGATGAGGCCGGCGCTCCCTGCTATATTAGCGGCGTGATCCGGGACATCACCGAGCGCAAGCAGGCGGAGAAAGCGCTGCTGGAGAGCGAAACGAATTTCCGGCATTTTGTTTTCGCCCAGCCGGACCCGATCGAAGTGCTTGCCCTCGATGGAACGATCCTCATGTGCAATGAAGCTTCGGCTGCTGTGTATGGGTCAACGCTGGAGGAAAGGACTGGACGGAATGCCTTTGACGGCATACCGCCGGAACTGGCGACGGAAAGAAGAGGATTGCTCGACCAGGTAAAAACAACGAAACCGGGGTTCTGGATCAATGAGCGTGTGCAGGGAAGATTCTACGACACAATGCTCTCTCCCATCTTTGATCATTCGGGTGAAGTGGTGAAGGTGGCTGTTTTCCCGCACGATGTCACCGAGCGGAAACTTGCCGAGGAAAAACTACGGGAAAGCGAAGATAAGTTCCGCTCCATATTCGAACAGGCGATCGACGGGATCATGATCGCCGACCCCGAGCAAAAAATGACCATCGAAGCGAACCGGTCCATCTGCGAGATGCTGGGCTATACCCGCGACGAAATCCTCACGCTCGGCGTCGGGGATATGCATCCGAAAGAGGAAGTGCCGCGCATCCTGGAGCTTTTTGAACGGCAGCTGCGTGGAGAGCTTTCGCTCGCCGAGGACATTCCCATTCTGAGGAAAGACGGCAGCGTATTCTATGCTGATGTCAATTCCACAATGGTGACCCTGGGCGGCAAGCAATGCCTCATCGGGATATTCCGCGACATCACCGAGCGCAAACAGGCCGAAACGGCACTGAAGACGCGTGAAAAGCAACTTGCCGAATCGCAGCGCATCGCGCATATCGGGAGCTGGGAGCACAACCTTGCGACCGGTGAGGTGGTATGGTCCGACGAGCTATTCCGTCTTCTCGGGCTCGACCCGAAGAAGGCTTCGGGCGACTTCAAGGTGTTCTTCGAAATGATCCATCCTGACGACCGGACCGCGCTGCAAAAGGCCATTGAGGAGACCGTGAAGACCGGAAAGCATTTCAGCATCGATTACCGGTGCAATCTGCGGGACGGCACGACCAGGATCCTGCGCGCCGAGGCGGAGCTCATGCCTGACGAATCCGGCAAGCAGGTTGTCTTGAGCGGGACCGGGCAGGACATCACCGAGCGCAAACGTGCCGAGGAATCGCTGCGCGAGAGCGAAATGCGCTACCGCATACTGTTCGACCAGTCGCCTGACGGCATTCTGCTCATCGATACGCAGGGAAGTATGGTTGAATTCAACGAAGCAGCCCACACCATGCTTGGTTACACCAGGGCTGAGTTTGCAGCGATCCGCATTTCCGATATCAATCTCGACAGCGCCGAAAAAATAAAGGCATGCATCAACCGCCTTCTCAATGACGGGAAGGCAGAATTTGAAGTTAAATATCGGGCCAAAGACGGCGGGACACATGATATTCAAGTTATTTCCCGCGTTCTGGTTTTGGGCGGCCGAAGTCTCTTTCACTCAATCTGGCGTGATATCACCGAGCGCAAAGAGGCAGAGGAAAAGATCCGGCAGAACGAGGAGTTCATCCGGAGCATCCTCGACACGGTGGATGAGGGCTTTATTGTCATTGATAAGAACTACCGCATCCTGACCGCCAACAAGGCATACTGCGGTCAGGCGGGCCGTGCCTGCGACGACATCATCGGCAAGCACTGCTTCGAGATATCGCACAACATCAGCCGGCCTTGCTACGAAGAGGGCGAGGAATGCGCGGTCCGGCAGGTCTTCGCCACCGGGAAGCCCCATGCGGCGCTTCATAAGCACAGTGACCATGACGGGCATGTGTTGTACGTCGAGACAAAGGGCTTCCCCATCAAGGACGCGTCCGGCAACGTCACCTCGGTGATCGAAACGATCAACAACATCACGGAGAAGCATCTCCTCGAGGAAGAGCGGCTCAAGACGCAGAAGCTCGAATCCATCGGCACGCTTGCCGGCGGCATCGCGCATGACTTCAACAATCTGCTGCAGGGCGTCTTCGGCTACATCTCCATGGCCAGGAGGACCTATGACCAGAAAGACAAGTCGCTCGCCATGCTCGAACAGGCGGAAAAAGCGCTTCACCAGTCAGTGAACCTCACGACCCAGCTGCTGACCTTCTCCAAGGGCGGCAAGCCGATCAAAAAGCCCCTGTCCCTGGAGCCCGTGGTCGAGAATGCCGTGAAGTTCGCGCTGAGCGGTTCGCGCACCGAGTACCAGCTGAACATGGACCAGGGCTTGTGGCAGGTGAACGGCGACGCGGGCCAGCTGGGCCAGGTGATCCAGAACATCGTGCTGAACGCGGACCAGGCCATGCCGCTGGGCGGCGTGGTGAAGATCACTGCACGGAATATGGCTGCCGAAGATGCATCGCTGCCGCCCACGCTTGCACAAGGCAACTATGTCGCTCTCTTGATCGAGGACAATGGCGTCGGCATTCCGGAGTCCTATCTGAACAAGATATTCGATCCCTATTTTACGACAAAGGAAAAAGGCAGCGGATTGGGGCTTGCGACCTCCTATTCGATCATACGGAACCACGAGGGACAGATCGTGGTCACCTCAGAGGCCGGCAAAGGGAGCCTGTTCTCACTCTTTCTACCCGCCTTGACGACCAGGTCATCGGCAGAGGCTATCGTCTGGATGACGCCCGCAGCAGCGCCGAAAGCGCGGATCCTGGTCATGGACGATGAAGAACTGATCAGGGGTCTCGTCACCATGCTGTTGGGCGAGCTGGGGCATGAGGTGGAGGTCGCGGCGCACGGCGAAGCAGCGCTGGCCGCGTATAAGGAAGCGGCCGCGGCGGGCAGGCCCTTCGACCTCGTCATTCTCGACCTGACGGTCCGCGGCGGCATGGGCGGCGCGGAAACGGTCCAGCGACTGCGCGAGATCGACCCCGGGGTGAAGGCCATTGTGTCGAGCGGATACTCCGAGGACGCGATCATCGCCGATTACCAGAAACACGGCTTCAAGGCATTTCTCAAGAAACCGTACGACGCGGATGAGCTGAGAAGCGTACTTGACTCGTTGCTGTCTGAATAAAAGTATGATGGGAATCGTTATGAACATTCGCAACACGGTGCTTGCAGCACTACTCGGCATTCTTCTGATGCACGGATCCGCGCGCGCAGACACCAACGCTGTTCACCACGACCTCAAGGTCACGCTTTTGCCTGCAGAACATCGCCTGAGCGTCATCGACACGATAACGCTGCCTGCCGGGACCTCGGATGAGATCACCTTCGTGCTGCATTCCGGCCTCAAGCCCGAGTCATCGACCCGGGGGGTGAAGATCACCAAAGAAGCCGATGCGGCGCGCGCTGTTCCTGTGGAGGTCTATCGCGTACAGCTTCCGGCCGGGGTTCTCGCCTTCACGCTCCAGTACCGCGGAATCATCGATCATCCGCTGGAGGCGAGCGGCGCGGAACAGGCGAGGGGGTTCCAGGACTCGCCGGGGCTGATCACGGGTGACGGCGTGGTGCTGTCAGGAAACACGAGCTGGTATCCCGATCTCGGCAAAGGCCTGGTGATCTTTGAGCTCGAGGTCACGTTGCCTGCGCAGTGGGATGCGGTGAGCCAGGGCGAACGGACGCTCCACGAGCTGAAGAAAAAAAAGAGCACGGCCCGCTGGCTATCATCTGAACCGCAGGAGGAGATCTATCTTGTGGCGGCGAAGTTCTTTGAATATGAAAAGTCCGCGGGTCG
>Ga0334722_10007003_pt1 | contig 11021 bp, 12 predicted proteins | sample C3_bottom_MG_FD_207210 | JGI IMG/M metagenome (GOLD analysis project Ga0334722, IMG submission 207210) | Sediment microbial communities from Yellowstone Lake, YNP, Wyoming, USA - C3_bottom | ecosystem: Environmental > Aquatic > Freshwater > Lake > Sediment | place: USA: Wyoming | collected...
GACCGCGGCCCTCGCAGTTGAGCTGACTATAAATACAAAAGTCGGTAGAAAAAGGAGTGCCGGCTTACTTGGAAGTGCCATGTCAGTCACTTCAAGTCCGACAGGCTCCTAGCCCGGTTGGGCTACATTTTGTCTTTTATCAATACAAAGTCATATACAGATCCATTGAAATAGTATATGCCACGAATTTTATTCGGAAGAGGCTTAGAATCCTCATCTATTCCCTCTAAAATAAAATAATCGCTAAATGATTTGCTTCCAGTCGCATGATGATAGAATTTCAATTTATCCACGTTATCAAACTTGTCGTCAAGCAAAAAAGTCGATCTCTTCTTCGTTTTTATATCCAGCGTGGTTATTTCGGAAGCGTGTATGTAGCCGTCTGCGTATTCCAACTTTATCGTAATATTCTGAGTTTTTCCCCTATAGTGAACTACATCAAGGGAAGTGTCAAGAGCTATACTGACCTGAGATTTTCAGAGGGGATAAATCGGAAAGCGCTAAGCATGAGGTGTCTTCTTTTTAGGCAAGCCCATGAAAAAGTGATAAAATGAAGGTAAGAGGAGGACGATATGGAAATTGGGATGGTGCTCCTGGTGGTATGGCAATCATGATCAAGGTGGAGGCGGAGGGCGCGTTGATCGGTATTAAGAGGCATATTGTTAATGCCGCGAGAGCGGAAAGGGCCGTTTCCGGATGAAACTGAAACAAGGAGGCAGAAAATGAAAAAATTATTATTATTGTTATCGATATTTTTTATGTTTGCACTTATCGTTCCAATGCCGACAATGGCAGGGGCTGATATAAATGCCGGTGTATACCTTGTTGCTGATATAAATGCAGATACGCCGCAGGGCGGTCCGACAGGCAGGGATGAAAAACAGCCGGACCAGGCCCTGGAAAGGGAGAAACCCGCCGGGTCTGAACACAAATCCGATTTCATAATAAATGTGTGGCCGGTTAAGCCCCAGGACAATGTGAAAAGCCTTCATGAAATGAAAGAAGAGAATAAGCATACCCCACCTGACCGATTCTGACCGATAGCCTATCAGCATGAAGGGAAAAAGAGGCTCTCTTTTTCCCTTCAGCTGTTATTCTTTTCTCTAATGCCGGTTGCGCATCTGTTGCAGTTTCCTATTTCCTGCCGCTGTCCGCTGGCGGCTTCCCGAGTTTCTTCTCGATCTGGCTCAGGATACCGTGGAGCATATTCAGCTCCCAGTCGGTCAGGCCGGCCCTGCCGATGAAGTACTTCAGGTTGGACATGATCTTCTTTTCGAGGTCCCTGTCCCCGCGCGGAATATATTCGAGCATCTTTAAAACAGCGGTCATCCGGTCATAGAGCAGGGTAATCTCATTATGGGTGACCAGGTTCATGCGGTGATGGTTGACACGGGAGGCGCGCCTCCCTCCGGGCTGGTCCGCCATGGCATCCTTCCCCAGTTCATACGCTATGATCATCACTGCCTGGGCAAGGTTCAAAGACGGCTGCTCCCTGTTCGCCGGGATTGTCACCAGCAGCCCGCATTCCGAGACTTCTTCGTTGTATAACCCCCGGGACTCCCTGCCGAAAAGGATAGCAACAGGCCCGTCCTGAGCATATGCCTTTATCTTCTCTATGCCCTGCGCTATCGGCAGAATAAGACCGCGCTTCTTCCCTTTTCTGCCGGTCGTGCCGACAACAAATGCCTTCTCGGCAATCGCTGCCTGGACATCGGCAAAGGACTGGCTGCCGTCGAGGACATCCATTGCATTGCGGGCAAACCACCGCGCCTCGTCAGTAAGAGGAGGGGGATTGACGAGGCTGAGGTTGGCAAAGCCCATATTCTTGAGCGCCCGTGCAGAGGCCCCGATATTGCCGGGCTCCTTGGGTTCGACCAGGACGAAATGGATATTTTCCAGCCAGCCGGTCACGAGGGTCTCCGGCTGAACTCAGACACGTTTATCGACGTAGACTCCCTTGTAATCCTTTTGATCAAACAGGGCATAGGCATTCTGCACCCTGGCGAAAAACGGATCGGAAACATAGACCGGAAGTGCGTTATTGATGACAACGGATGAAGGGAAGACTGAAACCGGGATACGGGGGACATCGGCCTGCCGGCCGGTGAGGTAGACGACGGCAGCCTCTTTCCGGAACCGGCCATTGTCAATCAGTTCCCTGGACTGTTCCCTCAGGACAAGCGGATTGGGAAGCGGGTCGTGCCTGCGGGCCCTTTCCTCAATACCGGAATCCGGACGATCATCCGGCATATACTGCGGGATGATCGTATTTGATATCTTGTCGATGGGCATGATGGTGTGAGCAGTCTGCCAACCCCTTTTCTTTTAGTTTATCAAACTGCCCCGATAAGATAAAGCAATTACTTTTCCCCCCGCTCTGCTTTACAAACCACCCTGCTTCTTTTATCATGTAAAGACCATGCGGAGTCTGCCATCATGAAATCCTGTCTTCGGCTGGCGCTTGCCCAGATCAACCCCACAGTCGGTGATCTCTCGGGCAATGCGGCAAAGATCGTCAGGTATCTGCGCCAGGCGGAGAAAAAACAGGCCGATATCGTCGTCTTTCCCGAACTTGCCCTGACCGGATATCCTCCCGAGGACCTTATCCTCAAGCCCCAGTTCATACTCGACAATATTGCGGAGATCGGGCGGATAAGCAAAAAGGTCACCGATATCACGGCCATAGTCGGATTTATCGACAGCGGCCCGTACGGGGACATTTGCAGGAAGATATATAATGCTGCTGCTGTCATACATAATGGGGAAATCATCGATATTTACCATAAGGTCATGCTCCCGAACTATGGGGTCTTTGATGAGATGCGGTATTTCACCCAAGGAAGACGCATTCCGGTCTACCGGATGCATGGCGTGCGGTTCGGGATCAATATATGCGAGGATATCTGGCATGCCGAGGGCCCGGCTAAATGGCAAGCCCGTGCAGGCGCCGAGCTGATCATCAATATCAATGCCTCACCCTATGAGATCGGGAAACCACAGACGAGGGAAGAGCTGATAATACAGCGGGCGACTGAAAACAATGTCTGCATAGCCTACCTCAATACCATGGGCGGCCAGGACGAACTCGTCTTCGACGGCAACAGCATGGTCTGTGATCATCAGGGCGTTATTACCGCTCAGGGGAAGCCTTTTGCCGAAGATCTGCTGTTTGTTGATATCAACGTTGCAAAAACCCGTCAGCAGAGAAAAAAGAACCAATTCAGCGGACCAACAGGGAGCAAAACGGCCCATGATGTTGTCGAAATCGGAATACCTTCAATACAGCGGTCTCTTGCCCAGATCGTGAGACCAAGGAAAACACGCATTGCGCTGGCCTGGGAAGATGAGGTCTATCGGGCCCTGGTCCTCGGCACTGCCGATTATATATCAAAGAACGGTTTCAAGGGTGCAACGATCGGGCTGAGCGGCGGGATCGATTCATCCCTGGTGGCGGCGATTGCAGCCGATGCAATCGGGAGGGAAAGGATCACCGGGGTCTTCATGCCGTCGCAATACACCTCGGAGGCGAGCCGCGAGGATGCATACGGTCTGGCGGAGAATCTCGGCATCCGCATCCTCGAGATACCGATCGGCCAGGTCCTGAAGGGTTATATAAAGAGTCTCGCGGATATCTTTCACGGAGTGGCCGAGGATACCACGGAGGAAAACCTTCAGGCGAGGATACGGGGCAACCTCCTGATGGCACTCTCGAACAAATTCGGGTGGCTCGTCCTGACAACCGGCAATAAATCGGAGATGAGTGTGGGGTATGCAACGCTGTATGGCGATATGGCCGGAGGGTTTGCCGTGATAAAGGATGTCCCGAAGACCCTGGTCTACGATATCTGCAGATGGAGAAACCTGGCCTGCGGCCAGCCGGTCATCCCCGACCGGGTGCTGGTCAAGGAACCCACGGCAGAGCTGCGGCCGGACCAGAAGGACAGCGATTCACTGCCCCCTTACGATGTGCTCGACCCGATTCTGAGGGCATATATTGAGGACGAAAAGACCTTCGCAGAGATTATCGAGCTCGGGTATGACCCGGCAACCGTAAAAAAGGTAATAACCCTGGTCGACCGCAGCGAATACAAGCGGAGGCAGTCTCCTCCCGGCGTAAAGATCACGACGCGCGCCTTTGGCCGCGACTGGCGTTTCCCGATAACCAACAGGTACAGGAGCTTTTGATGAAGAGAAAAATAATTATTCTTATCATATCTATAAGTTTTTCTCTTTTCTGCCCGGGGCTCCCGTCTTTCGCTGCCGACAAGGACGGCTTCCAGGTCAAAAAGCAGCCGGAACTCCAGCAGATCAGGCCCAAAAAACCGGTCAAGATAAAACTGAAGAGAACTGCAAAGGATGACTACAGCTGGGAACTTACCGGCGATGACGCCGAGGAGATCATCCAGACCGACCGCAGGCTCAGAAAAGTCCTGGGTACAAAATAGATGTCAACCGGCACGCTTTATATCGTGGCGACTCCGATCGGCAACCTCGAGGATATAACCTTCCGGGCGATTCGCATTCTGAAGGAAGTGGATGTCATCGCTGCAGAGGATACGCGCCATTCAGGGAAACTGCTGAACCACTTCGGCATATCAAAGACGCTCATAAGCTACTGGGGTGAAAAGGAAAAGACAAAGGCGGAGGAGGTGCTCTCAATCCTGGGTTCAGGCAGGTCAGTTGCACTCATCTCCGATGCCGGGACCCCGGGGATATCAGATCCCGGCACGGTTCTTATCAGCAGGGCAATCGAGGCCGGGATAAGCGTTGTCCCGATTCCCGGACCTTCTGCGCTGATAACCGCACTGTCCCTGTCCGGTTTTTCGACTGCCGAGTTTGTGTTTGTCGGCTTTCTTCCGCCCAAACTGACGTACCGGATGAAAAAACTTAAAGACCTGAGCCTGGAGACGCGGACGCTTATTATCTACGAAGCACCCCACCGGATTGTCGAGACCGTCTCGGAGATGAGCGGGATATTCGTTGACCGCAGGGCAGTGCTCGTCAAAGAGCTGACCAAACTTTTCGAAGAGATATACCGCGGGACTTTCCCTGAAATCCTCGCGCAGCTTGCGGCCTCAAAGATTGCCGGCGAGTACGTGCTGGTGATCGAGGGCAGGGGAGAAGAAGAAGGGATGAATGCGGATAACGCGCTCTCCGAGGTTAAGGCCCTGATGAAAAAGGGCCTCAGCCGCAAGGATGCCTCAAAACGGATCGCTGAACAGTACGGTCTGAGTAAAAAAGAGCTCTACGATAAAAGCCTGGAATAATTTTGATGCGACATGGTAAATTCTGGCTTCCTGTTCTTCTCTGGATGGGTTTTATCTTCTGGATGTCGACAGGGACCTTTTCTTCGGAAAACACATCCCTGATCATTGAACCGGTCATCAGCCTCCTCATGCCCGATCTTCAACAGCATGAGGTCGATGCAGTCCACGGGGTCGTCCGCAAGGCCGGGCATGTTGGCGAGTATTTCGTCTTTGGTATTTTGTTGTTTCGCGCCTTCCGTAAGAGTTCGGATAAACAGCGCATGGGGCAGTGGGCCTTTTATTCTTTTTTAGTCATCCTGCCGTATGCAGCCGGGGACGAATTTCATCAGTCCTTTGTAGCAACACGAACAGCATCCCTGATTGACGTCTGCTTCGATATATCCGGCGGTCTTCTTGCCCAGGCGGTGAGCATTCTCTGGCACCGCCGCACCCGGCAGACAGATAATTGATTATGAGCCCTGAAACTTCCGCAGCACCAGGACCGCATTCACCCCGCCGAAGCCGAAGGACTGGGTAATCGCTGTTCTGCAGGAGACATCAGCCTTCCTGGTGACAATATTCAGATGACAGGTCTCGTCCCGCTCCTCAAGGTTTATCGTGGGCGGAATAATCCCGGTCTGCAGGGTGACCGCCGTAAAAGCTGTCTCCAGCGCGCCTGAGGCTGCAAGCATATGGCCGGTCATTGACTTGAGCGCACTGGCAGGAATGGCAGAAATGCGCGACGCAAAGACCTGCTGCAATGCCCTTGACTCAGCAGCATCGCCAAGCACCGTCGACGTGCCATGCGTATTGATATAGCCAACAGCAGCAGCGGAAATTCCGGCATCCTGCAGGGCAGCGGATATCGCTCCAGCCTCTCCGTTGCTATCCGGTTTTGTCAGATGATATGCATCAACGGTATTCCCGTAGCCGATGATCTCGGCATAAATACGGGCATCCCTTTTCAGGGCGTTACCGAGATCTTCAAGAACAAGGATACAGGCACCCTCTGACAGGACAAAGCCGTCCCTGCCCCGGGCAAAAGGCCGGCTCGACGAAGGGTCGGCTCCTTTTGACAGCGCACCTGATGATCCATACCCTTCGATACAGAGCCGGCATACCGGGGCTTCTGTCCCGCCCGCCAGCATTGGACCATTATAGCCTGCCCGGATCAGCCTGAAGGCCTCACCAACCGCATTCGAGCCGGATGCGCATGCGTTTGAAATTCCAAGGCAATGTCCCCGGGTGCCAATCTTCTGGGAACAGAACGACGGGGCAGCGCTGATCGTTGTAGCCGGCATAAGATATGGAGAAAGACGGCGACCCTTTCCGCGTCCGGCTCCGCGTTCGGCACCGGACAGCACTGCAACAGCCCGCTCAAGCGTACTGATCCCGCCCCGGCTGGAACCGATAATCACCCCTCCCGCGCTGAGATATTCCCCGGTCGCAACCCCGGCATCAGATGCAGCCATCGAGGCTGCAGCAACTGCATACTGCACAAAGGGGTCGAAATGTGCTGACTCTTTTTCCGAAAGAAATATACGGGGATCGAACTGCCTGAGTTCGCCCGCCAGCTGCCAGGCCAAGCCGTCTGCATGAAACCTGCTCACCGGTGCCAGACCTGATCTTCCCTCAAGAGCAGCGTCCCAGCTCTCCCCAAAGGTATTGCCGAGGGGAGTGACCGCACCGATGCCTGTTATGACCACGCGTCTTGTATTCATCTGAAAAGAAATTATGATCAATCCCCCGAGGCGATGTCAAAAATCCGCCGCCACAAAGTATTTCATCAAATTCACCCGAACAGAGTAAAAGATGATATCGCGATGCGGTTTCTTCTTTTATAATTAAGCGGTTCTGTGCTATGGTAAGAAACAAAAAAATTACCGAGGTCTTTTTTGTCGGGCGCTATTTTAAGAAAAAAACGCGAAGAGCTGGGGCTTGATATAAAGCAGATCGCTGATCAGCTCAGGATCAGGGCTGACTACCTGTCGTCCATAGAACAGGACCTCTTCGATAAATTGCCGGCACCGGTCTATACCATGGGGTATATCAGAAGCTACGCCCGGCACCTGGACGTCGACCCCACTGCAATCCTTGAAGTCTATGCCCAGCGACTCCCCAAGCCGAAGACAGATGCCTCGGCCATACCGGTCGTCCTGGCAGAAAAGAAAAAACCTGTCTTTCTCTATCTGGTCCTGGCAATGGCAGTCATCGGCGCCGTCGTTTATCTTCGTATGTCTCATACCCCGGCCCAGAGGCAGATTGAGAAGACTGTAACGCAACCAGAGGCAAAACCACGTATAGCTGAAAGACAACCGGCATCTCCCGTGGAAAAGCCTGCCCCGGATATAAAGGCAAAGACCGAAGTCCCTCAGCCAATGCCGGCAAAACAAAAGGAACAGCCAGCCCCTTCTCTGCCTGCAGCCGTCATTCAGGACAATCGTCCCGCTGAACGCCCTGCACCTGAACAGAACACGCATCTCCTCACAATACATGCAGTTGAAACCAGCTGGATATATGTGAAGTTTAAAAACGGCAGGTACGAGTCGGTTACTCTCAGGCCCGGGTCGTCGAGGCAGTGGAATTTCCCGGAAAGTGCCTATCTCAAGATCGGCAACGCCGGGGGCATAAAACTCATGCTCGACGGACGGGAGATCGCCCCGATCGGACAATCAGGACAGGTCGTCACCCTCACCCTCCCGGAGCAACCGCAATAGTTTTCCCCTCCCATTATTATCAAGTCTTAAATAATTAGAGACGGTGTATTAAAGTCGGGTTTGTCATCCTCGGGCCTGTCTGCCGGCAGGCAGACTTGACCCGGGGATCCAGAACCTACTGAAAAAACTGGATTCCCGATTAAGGACTTCGGGAATGACAGACAAAAAGTGGAGTTTACACACAGACTTTAAGTATGGCAGACAGGAATGCCGAAAAAACTCTGTCTGCAACTCCTTATAGCCCTCGCAAGGGGCCAGCCAGCCTGTTTCTATATTGAGCTCATCATTACGTCTGCGTTTGCGTGATCCATAATAAGATCATGTTGTCATTGCAGAGTTTTTGAGGTGTTTCTGTCTGCCTCAATACAACCTTGGAACTACTTTTTTATCTTTGCGTACGAGTCCTTCAGCGAGACGATCCGGTTGAAGACCGGCCGGCCCTCAGCTGAATCAACCGGATCAATACAGAAATATCCCTGGCGTTCAAACTGGAACCTGCCCTCCTTTTCAACCTTTGCCAGTCCGGGCTCAATCTTGGCTGACGGCAGGACCTCAAGGGATTTCGGGTTCAGGCAGTCCATAAAGTCAGGGCATTCTTTTTCATCAGACGGGTTAGGCTTTGTGAACAGGTGGTCATAGAGCCGCACCTCCGCATCAACGGCATGCGGGGCCGAAACCCAGTGAAGCGTTGCCTTCACCTTCCTGTTGTCGGGTGCATCGCCGCCGCGTGTCGCGGGATCATACGTGCAGTGGAGCTCGGTGATACGTCCGGTGGTTTCGTCCTTCACAACGTTGACGCAGGTGATAAAATAGGCGTACCGGAGCCGGACTTCGCGGCCGGGGGCGAGCCGGAAGAACTGTTTGGGCGGGTCTTCCCTGAAATCCTCCTCCTCGATATAGAGGACGCGTGAGAACGGGACCATCCGGCTGCCCATAGCAGGGTCCTCAGGGTTGTTCACCGCACTCAACTCCTCGACCTGGCCCTCGGGATAGTTCAGGATAACCACCTTGAGAGGCTTCAGGACTGCCATGAACCGCGGTGCTGTCTTGTTGAGCTCTTCCCTGATGCAATGCTCAAGCAGGGCGACGTCAACGAAGCTGTTCCTCTTGGCAACCCCGATCCGCTCGCAGAAATTCCTGATCGACGAAGCAGTATAGCCGCGTCTGCGAATCCCTGACAGGGTCGGCATCCGCGGGTCATCCCACCCGGAGACGTGACCCTCGCCCACCAGCTTCAGAAACTTGCGCTTGCTCATGATCGTATAGCTCAGGTTCAGCCGTGCGAACTCGATCTGCTGCGGGTGGCAGGCCACCTCCAGTTCATCAAGGAACCAGTCATACAGCGGACGATGGTCCTCGAACTCAAGGGTGCAGATCGAATGCGTAATCCCCTCGACCGAATCAGAAACGCAGTGTGCATAATCGTACATGGGATAAATGCACCAGGCATTCCCGGTGCGGTGATGTTCAGCCTTGAGTATGCGGTACATGACCGGGTCCCGCATATTGAGGTTGCCTGATGCCATGTCTATTTTGGCCCTGAGCACGTGGGCGCCCTCATCGAATTCTCCGGCCTTCATCCGTTCGAAAAGATTGAGATTCTCATCAACCGTTCTGTTGCGGTACGGGCTCTCTTTCCCGGGCACGGTGAGTGTCCCGCGATACTCCCGCATCTCGGCAGCCGACAGGCTGCAGACGTAGGCACTGCCTTTCTTAATCAGCTGCACGGCATATTCGTAGAGTTTTTCAAAATAGTCTGATGCAAAGAAGAGATGACTGCCCCAGTCAAACCCGAGCCAGTGGACGTCTTCCTTGATCGAATCGATATACTCGATTTCTTCCTTCGTCGGATTCGTATCGTCAAATCTGAGATGGCACCTGCCCCTGAATTCCGCGGCCAGACCGAAATTCAGGCAGATCGACTTTGCATGTCCCAGGTGCAGATATCCGTTCGGTTCCGGCGGGAAGCGTGTAATCACGGCACCGTTGTTCTTCCCGGCCTTCAGGTCCGCCGTGACTATCTCACGGATGAAATGCGACGGCTGCCCGGGTTCCTGCTGTCCCTGACTCCCGGTGTCTTCTGTTTTGACCTCTTTATCAATCATCATTAACCCTTTGCCTTGAACCCGGGACAGCCCTCAAACCCGAAACACGTCGCCTGTTTCCGCATGACACAGCCGGCATTGATGCAGATAGAGGTCTTGTCGCCGTATGCGGCATATGAACCACGCGCCTGCTCTTTGTCTCCTGGGCCCTGCATCCGTGTCTTGCCGCGTTTAGAGGTATCCTTGGTTTTCATGGACGTTTTTATATTTTTTATATAATAATACAACCGGCATGCACTATCAAACTATTAAACCCGGCGGCACCATAACCTCATGAATTCAGGCGTGATCACTGATACGTTTTCCGGGGCGATTCAGCGGCATGCCATGCTGCAGCAGGGAGACATCGTGCTCGTCGGGCTTTCGGGCGGGCCTGATTCAATCTGTCTTCTGCATCTCCTCCGCGGTATCCGGGAAGGACTTAACCTCACCCTGCATGCGGTCTACGTCAACCACAACCTCCGCCCTGATGAGGTTCCGGCCGAAATCACCTTCTGCGAAAAGACCTGCCGTGAACTCAGGATAAACTTTATTGTGAAATCAGTCGATGTTGCCGGACATCAGAAGAATCAGGCCCTGAGCCGGCAGGAGGCAGCGCGTGATCTCAGGTATAAGGCCTTTGATGAGGCGGCTTATGAGATTGGCGCATCAAAGATCGCGCTTGCCCATAATGCCGATGACCAGGCAGAAACGATCTTCATGCGGCTGATCAGGGGCTCCGGACCAAGAGGACTGGCAGGGATTCCCCCAAAGAGGGGCAGGATCATCCGGCCTCTGATCGAAACTGAGCGCAGCCTTATCGAACAGTTCCTCGTCACTGAAGACTTACCCTCTGTCACGGATTCATCAAACCTGAAGCAGGACTATCTCAGAAACAGATTCCGGCTCTCGCTCATGCCCGAACTGAAGAAGATCAATCCGAACCTCCTGAACACCGTCAGGACCACGGCATC
>Ga0334722_10007004_pt1 | contig 11021 bp, 10 predicted proteins | sample C3_bottom_MG_FD_207210 | JGI IMG/M metagenome (GOLD analysis project Ga0334722, IMG submission 207210) | Sediment microbial communities from Yellowstone Lake, YNP, Wyoming, USA - C3_bottom | ecosystem: Environmental > Aquatic > Freshwater > Lake > Sediment | place: USA: Wyoming | collected...
TGCACTTAAGTCAGCCGATATATTTGTTTTTTCTCCAGTAGATGCACTTGATTTATTGCTAAATCCGAAGAGAATGAAGGCAACGCTCAGGTTCTGATATAATTAGAGCCATTATGAAAATACCATTTTCTATACCTGTATCATCCATCAGATTCGGTGTGATCGATATACTGATTTTGCTTTTTATTGTGGGAGTCCTCTCCCTTATAGTCTATATTGCATCAGGATGGCGGTATGAGATGCAGCCTGCAGTTGAGATAAGCCTTGAGGTTAAAAATCTCCCGATCTATTCAGCCAACTCCCTGGTGAGGATATTCTTTGCATACATGCTTTCACTTGTCTTTTCTATCTGGTATGGATATACAGCAAACAGGAGCAGATTGAATGAAAAGATTATGGTGCCTCTGCTTGATGTGCTCCAATCCATTCCTATCCTATCATTCCTTCCAGGGGTTGTTATGTCGATGATCGCCATTTTTCCCAATAAAAGGATAGGCGTTGAACTGGCATCCATTCTATTAATCTTTACAGGACAGGTCTGGAACATGGCATTCAGCTATTACAATTCTATTAATACCATGCCGAGGGAGTTCATAGAAGTTACAAGGATATTCAAGCATAGCAGATTTACACGATTCATAAAGCTTGACCTGCCTTTCAGTGCCATAGGGCTTGTATGGAACAGTATGATGTCGGTTGCCGGAGGGTGGTTTTTCCTGATGGCATGTGAGATGTTTGTCTTAAAAGACAGGGACTTCAGGCTTCCAGGCATTGGCTCCTACATCCAGACCGCAGCTTCAGCAGGCGACTTGAGGCATGTGCTTTACGGCATTGGAACAATGATATTGCTTATATTAATACTGGATATTGTAGTATGGAGACCTCTAATAGCATGGTCGCAGAAATTCAGGATAGATACGGTTCAGGCCGAAGAGGAAATAGAATCTGCAGTGCTGGATTTTCTCAGAAAATCAGCATTTATAAACTTTCTAAAATCTCTGTTCTCGAAGATCAGCTCAGAGATAGGTATGTTAATTACCAGCAGAAAATGGCTCATCCCTCAAAAAAAGATATCCCTTAGATTCATCAGAAGGACCTTCTCAATTTTGATAGCCCTTTGTGCTATCACCCTTATTTTATGGGCAACTATTAAGGCACTGGCTTTAATCTCGGCTATAGAAACTACACAATTTTTATCTGTGATAGTAGGTGCCTTTTATTCGTTTATCAGGACATCCTCTGCAGTTATTCTTGCATCTTTATGGACGGTGCCATTAGGAGTGTATATAGGTTTAAATCCTAAGGCATCTAAAGTGCTGCAGCCGATTGTTCAGGTGGCAGCGTCTGTTCCTGCAACAGCTATATTTCCTGTTATTCTCTTATTTTTGATAAAACTCGGCGGAGGGCTTAATATAGGAGCAATCTTCCTTATGCTTTTAGGAACGCAATGGTATATCCTTTTTAATGTCATTGCAGGGGCATCTGCCATTCCGAGAGATTTGATAGAGGCGACAAAACTCTATGGAGTGAAGGGATTAAGAAGGTGGAAGGTCTTAATCCTGCCGGGGATATTTCCTTATTTGATTACAGGGTTAATAACAGCAACAGGAGGTGCATGGAACTCAACCATTGTCTCGGAGTTTGTGACTTTTGGAGGCAAAACCATGAAGACAGCAGGATTAGGAAGCCTTATAAACGAATCAACTATGTCAGGAGATTTCGGACTTTTACTTTTAAGCACAGTTGTAATGGCTGCTATTGTGGTAAGCATCAACAGGCTGCTCTGGAAGAGGCTATTTGTCCTTGCACAGGAGAAATACAGGCTGGATTAAAAGAATGAAAGAGATAATACTGGAAACAATAAATCTTACAAAGTCTTATCCGATGGCAGGTGGAAAGGAGCTATCCGTCCTTGAGGACATAAATATAAAGATCACCGAAGGAGAATTTGTCTCTATTTTAGGACAGTCAGGCGCAGGCAAATCCACTCTTTTAAGGATAATGGCAGGTCTTGCTACTCCGTCAAAAGGGAAAGTCCTCTACCATGGTGCTTCATTTGAAGAAGTAAATCCTAAGATTTCAATGGTCTTTCAGAGTTTTGCCCTTTTCCCCTGGCTGACAGTCCTCGAAAATGTAGAATTAGGGCTCAAGTCTTATAAATTGAAACCTGAAGAAATAAGGGATAGGTCGATTAAGATGATAGACCTTGTCGGGCTTGATGGATTCGAAGATGCATATCCAAGGGAACTCTCAGGAGGAATGAAACAGAGGGTTGGTATAGCGAGGGCACTGGCTGTTGAACCTGAAATCTTGTTTATGGACGAGCCCTTCTCTGCCTTAGACATACTGACTGCCGATAACCTCAGGAGTGATTTGATTGAATTATGGAAGGAAGGCAAGCTTCCTATCAAATCTATTGTACTGGTTACTCACAATATAGAAGAGTCTGTGTTCATGTCTGATAGGGCAATTGTATTAAGCCATAATCCTGGCAGGGTTAAGGCAGATATGCCAATAGAAATCCAGCATCCGAGGGATAAAAACACGAGGGAGTTTCAGTATATTGTTGACAGGATTTACACAATACTGACAAAGCCTGCTGAAGAGATACCTTTCTTATTAAGACTCGAACGTTATCAATTTCTGCCTCATGCAAAGGTCGGAGCTATCGCAGGTCTTGTCGAACTGGTTCATGACAAAGATGGAAGGGTTGATATTTCTGCCCTCGCCTCTGAACTAAGCATGGAGGTGGATGATATCTTTCCTATTATTGAAGCTGCTACTTTTTTAGGTTTTGGTGAAATAAAAGAGGGCGACTTTATTATCACAGAAAAAGGCAGGGCATTCTCAGAGGCTGATACATTACAGAAGAAAGAGATATTCAGGGATACGGCGCTAAGCAATATTCAGTTGATTAAACAGATAATGCAGGTCCTGTCATCTACTGCAAAACACAGGATGTCTGAAGACTTTTTCGTAGAGATACTCGAAAACCACTTTACAACAGATGAGGCATGGAATCAGCTTGAGACAGCAATAGACTGGGGCAGATATGCGGAACTATTTGCCTATGATTATGACTCAGGAGAATTATATCTTGAGCAAGCCTATGAGGAGCCAAAGAAGGGATAGTCTGAAATCTCATGCCTTTCCAAAAGGACATACAGGGTATCGGCATTCCTTACAATTAAGACATAGTCCCCCATGTCCAAGCTCAGCGAGCTCAAATCTCCCTATCCTTTCTCCTGCAAGGACCCTTGGAAGTATTAAATCGAATATTGTTGTCTTATGATACATTCCGCAGGCAGGGATACCAAGAATGGGAATAGGCTGAAGCCTCTCTGTAGGGCTGTCGCACTGCTTCCGAGCACTCAACCATGGTCTCGTATTGGTATATACTACGTGCTTTCTCATCTCCTCTGATTCCTCGGTTGAGTGCTCGGTCGCACTAATGTATGCTACCAGAAACATTGCCCCGGGAAGGACTGCTGAACCATAGGTAATGTCAGTTGCACCAAGTCTTCTGATAGCATACCTTGTCACGTCATCAGGGTCTACAGACATACCACCTGTAGTAATCAATAAATCAGCGCCAGCCATAACAAGCTCTCTGAGTCTTTCCTCTATGAATTCTTCATCATCAGGTGCATAGTATATCCCTATAATCTCACCATCAAAGGCCTCTATCTTCTTTGTTATTATTGGAGCAAAGGCATCCTTTATCCGTCCGTAATAGACCTCATTGCCTGTGATGACCACTCCTGCCTTCGGTTTCCTCAATTCTTTAACTTCGATAATACCTGTATTAGCTATTCTCATCGCTTCCTCAACTATGCCCTTCTTTACCACAAGGGGAATTGCCCTGGTGCCTGCGACAAGCTGTCCTTTTTTGACTACGGTATTGTTGTGCAGCGTTGCACACATCACGTCTCCGAGCATATTGAATCTCAAAAGTGCTTCCCTGTTAATTTTTAAAAGCCCATCTCTCTCAGCGATTATGTTTATCTTTCCTTCCTTAGGTTCTCCTTCGATTTTTACACCTTCTCCCATTAAGGCCCTGGCAAGGGCATAGGCAGCGTCGTCTTCGTGCATCTCATCTTCAGCGATCTCAATCACAAAGAGATGTTCCTTTCCGAGCCTCTGGAGATGACTTATATCCTCTTCTCTAACTATATGCCCCTTCTTGAATGCCCTACCCTTAAACTCGTCCTTTTTTATCTCTGTGATATCATGCGCCAGAACCATTCCAACAGCCTGCTCTACAGGGATTGTCTTCACACCAGGTTTACTTCTGATCTCTGAACTTTCAATCTCACACATAGCATCCTCCTATCTTCTATTCTTATCGAAAATCTTTCTGAATCTCTCATCAACTAAATCCCTTATGCCCTCCTCGAGCATCTCATATCTTCTGAGAAAATCTCTCGCCTCGTGTGTTAGAGTGGCACCTCCGCCATTCCTTCCTCCTGCCTGACGTTCTACCAATCTGATACCAAGCCTGTCTTCCATTGCCTTTATATAGCTCCATGCCTTTCTGTAAGAGATATTTATCTCTTTTGCGGCCTGATTTATGGAACCATATCTGTCTATTGCCTGAAGGAGGAATCTCCTTCCCCGCCCAAATACAGGCTCTCCATCAACCTCTATCCAGAGTTTCGACTTGATCTCCATTCCTTAACCTCTTTTCCGATCTACCATTCTATCAATCTTTTTCCGCTATGACAATTCTGCATAACGATAGAAAAAATTTTTTAATTCCTTATAACATTCTCTTTCTCATTACCAACCTTTCTGCAAGATACTGTAATCCTGCCAAGCCAGAATATACCTTTCAACGGAGAAAGCATTCCCTTAATTGTGCTTTCTATCAGCAATCTTGCAAAGTCTTTCACGAGTGGCACCTCACCTGTCTCTGTGTATATCCGAAGTCCTGCTTCATCTATATGGAGATGTACATCCTTTGCATCCTGTCCGAGAGAAAGTACTATCCCCCTGATGACGTTTCCGAGGTAATTCTGTGTAAATTCATTAAGTGGTATGACCTGGTCATTGACTAAAAGGGTCGTCTGCATCTCTATAATACCCGCCCCTATCACAGGGTTTGCATAAGATCTTTCCATCTCTATATACCTCCCTCATATCCTGGACATACTCACCACATACCTCACATTTAACCCTTCTTAATGGTCTGCCCGGCATATCCTCGGGCCTGAGTTCCACCTTTACATCCATGACATCAAAAAGATCGTTATCAGACATTATCTTATAAGCCTCAAGCTGTGCATGATATTTGTTCTCAATATGGGGGAACATCTCCTTTGCCTTGTCTCTCGCTTCTTCTTTTGCAAGAACCCTCACTGCCCTGCCTGTCTTAAGATTCACAAATGTAGCTGCCATCTTACCATAATCCATGAACTTCATTGTCCTGTGACCAAGGCTGCATCCTGTAACAGACTGAACCGCATCGGTTGCACACCTGTCCATCTCTACAAATACAATAAGATTCTTCCTGTCCTTACCTTTTGGCTCCTCAATGCCTATGCTTTTTAATCCAAGTATTGACATCTTCACGCCAAGCACCTGTCCAGGACAGAGATGGCCGTGAATGCGAACAGACTCATCTAAAAGCGATTCAAAATCCATCACATCTATTATACTATAAACCATGCTTATGTGAATTTATTGTTAACTAAATTCCTTGTTACCTGTGCCAGAGCCTTAAAAAATTGCGAGTCCGTTGCTTTTTCCATATCCATTGTGAACTGTGGAATCCACTTTATAAGATGATCTTCCAGAAATCTCTTAGCAATATCCATATAAAAAAGTCTATTTTGGGGTTCATTATCCATTTTTTGAAACAAGACCGCCATAAAATTCAGTTCTGCCCCGATGTGGTCATACATTATATCAGGATTATTAATTGTTAAACCAATTTTGGTATAAATATTTTTTACCTCATCATACGCATCCTGCATCATCAGCCTTTTAGATGATGTGTATACAGATTCCCATGGCGGACAGGGGAGTTTATATGGTCCGATAAAAAGTCTTGTGTACTCCCATAACAAATCTTCAAGCTCCTGCCTTGAATTAAGGTCTATCTCATTAATAGTAACCCTTAAGGGCGACAAGAGATCAGACACATCCAGAGAAAGCAATGTCTTCCAGTTTTCAATGGTCTCTCTTGTAGGTTTGCATAAATACATACTGCTTAAAAGACTGCAAGCTTTTTGCCATTCACTACCAATAATCATTGTGGCATCCCACATCGTATTTTTACACCTCATGATGATCTTCGTTTATGCAAGGGCACAACATATGTTGTACCCTTGCAATCTTATGCAGTGAATTTTTCTTTTCTCTGTATCTTATTTGTTTTTCTTTAGGTTTCTTGCCTCCACAAACCTTATTGAGGGCCTTGTTAATTTTGGGTCTGCAAAGTCTGGCAGTTTTTCAACAATCCTACCCTTACCCTTAAATACAGGGTCTACAAAGGCATTGCCTGCTTCAACATCAGGGAGTCTTCCATGGGAAAGGGCATAGCCCATACAGGTCCTCACACATGCAGGAGGAAGCCCTGCCTTTAGTCTGTGGATACAGAAGTTACACTTATCTACTTTCTTCTTCTTCTCGTCAAACTGAGGAGCGCCATAAGGACAGGCAGCCATACAGCGTTTGCAGCCAATGCATTTCTTCTGATCATGCAGTACAACACCGAACTCTGGCTCCTTAGAGTATGCTCCTACAGGACATGCCTTCATACATGCAGGCTCCTCGCAGTGATTGCAGGAGATAGAGATATATCTCACCACAGGATTTGGGTATTTGCCTTCCTCTTTAATAATCACCCTTCTTCGTCTAATTCCAACAGGCAGGTCAAATTCCTGTTTGCACCCCGCCTCGCATGCCCTGCACGCAATACAGTTGTCCTCATCGTAAAGCCACGCCATCTGTTTTGGATTCTTTGCCATTTATATCACCTCCTAAGCCTTAATTATTCTAACGCCGATTTCTTTATGGACAGCCATGCCCGATGTCTTTTCAGCTACACCAGCGAGGAATTGACCATCTGCTGTGCCTGCAGGCGACCATCTGTTGATCTTGTTCAGAGCCCCTCTTGCTATCTTCCCAAATGCCCAGTGGCCATAGCCGTGTTGAAGTGCAACAACTTCCGGGTGTATCCTTTCAGTTGTCTGCACTGTTGCCTTTGCCCTTGCATAAGGAGACTCAAGCCAGATAGCGTCTCCGTCTTTAAGACCGAGATTTGCCGCAGTGGCAGAATTTATAATGAGAGGATTATCAGGCTTCATCTCCATAAGCCAGTCGTTGTTAAATGTCCTTGAATGGGTATGTTCGGACTGCTTGAAATTGATAAGATAAAGGGGAAACTCAGCAGTTGGTTTATATATCGGCTCAACATAATCTGGCAGAGGATTTAAACCCTTTTTTGCCATCTGTTCTGAGTAGAACTCTATCTTCTTTGAAGGTGTTGCAAAACCATTCTTTTTATATTTTTCATAATGAGTTTCACCTCCGATAAACACGGCACCTGGAAGCGCCAGCATCTCATCCAGTGTCTTTCCAATGGGGCCGTTTTTGAGCTGGTCTGAGATGTATTCGGGATAGGTGTCAGGCAGGGTCTTGCCATCCTTATCCTTTAGCCCCATCTTCTTGGCAAGGGCAAGGATGAACTCCTGCTCTGTCATCCCATTTATCACTGACTTGACGGCAGGCTGCCTTATGGCTGTGGCAGGAAAGGTGACCCAATTCACATTTACTTCCCAGCGCTCGAGATAATGGCTGCCTGGTATCACTATATCTGCAAGCTCGGCAGTCTCGCTCATCATTGTGTCGAAGACGACTATATACTCAAGTTTCTTCAGGGCTTCAATGTTCTTTTTTGTATTCGGAACGGACATCACAAAATTCTGGAACATGAAGACGGCTGCATGGAGTTGATAGGGTTGACCGGAAATCATGGCATCCCTTGCTTCTACATATATGCCGGAACCATGGCCGAAGGGATACTTTGTTCCGAGTCCGTCAATCCTCGGGGCCTTTGGTTTATCCACGTTGAAGGCCCTGCGTTTACCTCCCATTGCCTGCCTGCTTATCATGGTGCCTGGCTTGTCATATTGTCCGAGCAGGGCTGGAAGCATCGCTATCGCCCTTCCACCATCAGTGGCGTTGGTGTGATGACCGGGACCGCTCCATACGTCAACGATTGCAGGCTTGGTAGAGGCAAGCTCTTTTGCAACCCTTCTTGTCGTTTCAGCAGGCACGGAAGTTATCTTTTCAGCCCATTCCGGGGTCTTGTCCTTAACAAGCTCCACATATTTATCGAATCCGACAGTGTAATTCTTTATGAATTCCTCATCGTACCATCTGTTCCTCACAATCTCATGCCCTAATGCAAGGGCAAACGCCCCATCTGTGCCGGGCCTGATAGGTATCCATTCATCTGCCTTTGCTGCAGTCTGACTATAGAAGGGGTCGACAACTACCAATTTTGCTCCTTTTGCCCTGCCCCAGTTGGTGATACCCGGCAGGTGCGACCATTTCGTAGCCCCGAGGAAGTTCCAGCCGAAGACCAGGGCATACTTTGTGTTCGCGAAATCGGGTAGTGGTCTGTCGTCTCCCATAACAAGCTTAAAAGATGCCTTCCTGGCGACATCGCAGAGGTTTGAATGCATCGAGAAATTCGGAGAACCGTAGAGAAGGTTGAAGTCTCCCTGCAAGTCTGTAAATGATGAGTCTTCAGTAGCCCAGAAAAGGGCCTCTGGGCCATATTTCTTCCGTATTTCCAGTAGATTTTTTGCCACATCATCAAGCGCTTCGTCCCATGAGATGGCCTTCCATTTTCCCGATCCTCTCGGCCCGATCCTCTTCATCGGTCTTTTCAGCCTGTCTGGATCATAGAGCGCCCTCGTTCCTGAATTGCCTTTTGGACACATCCTTCCACCAAGGGCCTTTTTTTCAGCATAATCCGTTGAGATATTCGCCACGCCTATAGGGTTATATTCATTCGGTTCGATTTTTACAACCTTTCCATCGACAACATGTACCTTTATACCTGTTGTGCCTCCGCACATCTGGCATGTGGTATAAATCCATTTGCCTTTTCCGGACATCTTCTCTTCAGCACTTGCTTCTCTGAAGAGACCAAGCTTATTATCCCATAATAGTCCGTTGGCAACAGCCGCCCCTGCGAGGGCTGACGCCCATTTAAGAAAAGACCTTCTGGTAAATTCTTTACCCGTAGCCTTTTCAAAAATACCTTTTTCTTCTTCTGTTATAATTCTCTTATCACTCATTCATATTCCTCCTTTACTCTGCAAATAATACCTTTGCGCCTTTCACCCCACCACTGTGGCATCCGGCGCAAAGCTGCGAGTCAACCTGTTTCCTCAATGTTGCTGCGGAGCCTTCCCTTAAATCAATTGACTGATGGCAATCAGTACATTTCTTTGGCGTTGAGAGTTTTGATTCAAGATGAGTCCTGTGAAAGGTCTTGAATTTTTTATTGAGAGAAACTTCTTTCTCGATGTTCGCATGGCATGTGAGACATTCTTTATTACTCACTTTGTCCGCATTTTTATGCATCTCAACGAGATTCCTCTCCGCTGCAGCCACCACCGAAACAAACATAAGCACAAAGCATATAAGCAAAAACCTTTTCATAAACCTCCTCCTTTCATGAAATGATTTTCATTCAGAGAAACGTCTAAGATTTTATTTTTCTCACCTCCCTTCCTTCACTTCTCATCAGATTAACTCTAAAATCCCATATCGCGTTGCCTCAAATTAAATTCTTTTATGAACTTATATATCAACTTTCATGCCAGATATAACTATTTGAATTTTAAGGATTTTTATAGAACCCATGTTACGAAAAGGAAACAGTCAGAAGAACATAATAAAGAAAAGTCATTGAAATTAAAGGGATTAACTAAATCTTGACATTATGAGTGAACTGTTACATTAAAGTAACAGAATTGTCATGGGTTTCCTTTGCGAGATATCTCCCTGTATAAGACCTTTCAACATAAATAATATCTTCAGGGCTTCCCTCGAATATGACCTCCCCTCCCCTGTCTCCTCCCTCAGGTCCGAGGTCTATTATCCAGTCAGAGGCAGCGATTACATCAAGGTTATGTTCGATCACCACTACTGTATTTCCAGATTCTACAAGCCTTTTCAGGATATCTATAAGCAGAGTTACATCCCTGAAATGGAGTCCAACCGTTGGCTCATCGAGAATATAAAGTACATCCTGCCTCATCCCCAGAGATAACTCAGAACAGATCTTCAGCCTCTGAGCCTCGCCTCCAGAAAGGGTTGTGGCAGACTGACCGAGTCTCAGATAACCAAGGCCGATATCATTCATGATCCTGAGTCTCCTCGTTATCTGAGGATAATCCCTGAACAATTCGAGGGCCTCCTCCACTGTCATATTTAGGACATCATGGATGTTCTTTCCCTTAAAAGTCACTTTCAGGACATCAGGCTTGTACCTCTTTCCATTGCACTCCTCACACCTTATATATATATCCTCGAAGAAGTACATCTCGAGCCTTTCATAACCCTCACCCTTACACCTTTCACATCTTCCGCCTATAGTATTGAAGGAGAAATGGCCAGGACCATAGCCCAAGGCCTTTGCCTCTAACTGCTCAGAAAAGATTCTCCTTATAGGGTCGAAGACCTTGAGATATGTTACAGGGTTTGATCTTGGAGACTTCCCTATCGGTGTCTGGTCAATGAGTCTAACACCCTTTATGAGATCCAGCCCTTCTATAAAATCAAAGGGCAAAGACTTCTCCATATCTATTGCGAAGTGTCTCGCAAGTGCCCTGTAAAGTGTCTCTACAATGAGGCTGCTCTTACCCGAACCTGATACACCTGTAACCGTTGTCAGGGTCTTGAGGGGTATCCTGAGATCTATATTCTTCAGATTGTTTCCCCTTGCTCCGTGGAGTACTAATTCCTTCCTCTGTTTATAAGGGGAAGGAGATGAAATT
>Ga0334722_10007005_pt1 | contig 11019 bp, 8 predicted proteins | sample C3_bottom_MG_FD_207210 | JGI IMG/M metagenome (GOLD analysis project Ga0334722, IMG submission 207210) | Sediment microbial communities from Yellowstone Lake, YNP, Wyoming, USA - C3_bottom | ecosystem: Environmental > Aquatic > Freshwater > Lake > Sediment | place: USA: Wyoming | collected...
TCGGCAGTACTGATAGGACACCTGACAATTGACAGCTTCGACCAAAGGTCGACCACTCTTTGGGTGGGACACCTGACAATTAACTCCAAAGATTTTGACTTTTTAATTTTAATTTTTAACTTCGCCAACTGAAAGGAGGCGCTATGTACTTTAGTGACAGAACAGATGCTGGCTTAAAACTTGCAGAAGAACTCCACGCGTACCGGGAAAACTCTGATGTGGTGGTTTTGGGTATTCCAAGAGGCGGCGTGGTGCCAGCTTATGAAGTGGCAAGAGAACTTTTTTGTCCGCTTGATATTACAATTGCCCGCAAAATTGGGGCGCCTTCAAACCCGGAATATGCCATTGCGGCGGTTGGGGAAGATGGCAACGTGGTGGTGAACCCTGATATTAATGATTATAAAAATCAATACAAATCATACATAAGCGAAGAAAAAGAAAGGCAGTTGGAGGAAATTGCTCACCGGCTTGTAAAATTCCGCAGCGGCAAAAAGGCAATGGAACTAAAAAATAAAATTGTTATTATTGTAGATGATGGTATTGCCACCGGCTCCACCATGGTGGCGGCGGTTCGGGCTGTAAAATCACAAAATCCTCAAAAAGTGGTGGTGGCTGTGCCAGTTGGCGCAAAAGAGTCAGTTGAGGAATTAGAGCAAGAAGCGGATGAAGTGATTTGTTTGGCAGTGCCTCAAATGTTTGCCGCTGTTGGCCAATTTTATACGGACTTCCCGCAGGTTGAAGACGAAGAGGTGGTGGAGATTCTGGCGAAAGCCAAGAGTCTTGAGTTGTGAGTCTTTGGTGCTTAATCATTGAGTGCCACATATTTTTGTGTTACATTTAATAATATAAATATTTTTTTAATCCATAAATCAAAATGAGCATTAGAAGAAAATTTCAATTAACCTTGCTATCAATTGGAATACTTGTTATTTTGGCAGGGGTTGTGGCCTGGCCAAAAGGGCCTGATTTAGATTTGCGCAAAATTGGAATTCCTTACATCCAAGAGCTTAAAATTCACAAAGGTCTTGATTTGCAAGGCGGCACACACTTGGTTTATGAATCCGATTTATCCAAAGTAAAAGGTGAAGATCAAGACAAGGCAATGGAAGGATTAGTTGAGTCCATTGATCGCCGCGTTAATGCTTTTGGCGTTGGCGAGCCGTTAATTTACCAAACAAAATCTGGTGATAAAAGGCGGTTGACTGCGGAATTGCCGGGCATTTCTAACGTAAATGAAGCAATTAATTTAATTGGCAAAACCGCCCAGCTTGAATTTAAGGTTCAGGACCCCTCAGGCCAAGGGTTTACCTCCTGGAGCCCGCCGCTAAACGGCTCATATCTTCAAAGGGCGGACATAAAATCTAACTCCCAAAGCGGTGAAATTGAAGTAAACATTCAATTTAACGGCGAGGGCGCAAAAATTTTTGGTGAGATAACACGCCAAAATGTTTCAAAACCAGTGGCAATTTATCTGGATGATCAGCAAATTTCTTCTCCAGTAGTACAAACGGAAATTCAAGATGGTAACGCCGTAATTACAGGCAACTTTACAAAAGATACTGCCAAAACGCTTGCAACCCAGCTAAACGCTGGCGCGCTGCCAGTGCCAATTAATTTGGTTGAACAGCGCACTGTTGGGCCAACCTTGGGCCAAGAAGCAGTGGCAAAAAGTTTGGCGGCTGGTATTTTAGGCATTGCAGTTGTAATTTTCTTTATGATTTTTTATTATCGCTTGCCAGGGCTTTTGGCCTCCGTTGCATTGGGTGGCTATACATTATTCATTCTTGCCATTTTTAAAGGTGCTTTGGTTTTAATTCCACCCATTACTTTAACTCTAGCGGGGGTGGCCGGCGTTGTACTTTCTATTGGTATGGCTGTTGATGCGAATATTTTAATTTTTGAGCGCATGAAAGAAGAGTTGAGGGCTGGAAAAAGTTTATCTGGCGCCATAAATGACGGCGTGCGGCGCGCTTGGACTTCCATTCGCGATTCTAATGTTTCAACCATTATTACTTCTTTAATTTTGTATCAGTTTGGTTCTGGCTTGGTGCGCGGTTTTGCGCTTACTTTGATTATTGGTGTTTTAGTTTCTATGTTCACCGCTATTGTTGTAACAAAAAGTTTATTGAGATTATTTGTTAATACAAGATTTGCCAAAAACCCCAAGTTGTTTGGGGTGGAGGAGATTAAGGGTATTTAGGCAATTAGGAAAAAGATGTAGGAATGTTTAGGGTATATCGGGGTTGGACACTGGTATGGTTAGGTGGTTAGGTTTTTGGGTTACGAACTTCTCAGACCAGTTTCCTTACCTAAACGAGCCTCTTAACCAGAAATGGTGCGAACACCCGCTGGGAAGGCAGATATACTCCGACAAAAATTATAATCGTAATTAGTAATCAAAATGAATATCATAGGCAGAAGAAATATATTTTTTGCGGCATCAGCAATTATCATTATCCCCGGCACCATTGCCTTAATTTTTTGGGGCCTAAAGCTTGGCATTGATTTTACAGGCGGCAGTTTAATGGAAATTTCCGGCACCAAAGATTCAGCTAAAGTGGCAGAAGTGGCCAGAAAAAATGTGTCAAACGTTTCTGTCATTAAAACCGGTGATGATGCTTTGATTTTAAAGTTTAAAGAGACAGATGAGGCAACCCATCAAAAACTAAAAGATGCCTTAAAGAAAGATGTGGACCAACAAATTAAAGAAGACCGCTTTGAATCTGTTGGGCCAACGGTTTCTCGCGAGCTAACAAAAAAAGCGTTTTTAGCAATTGGTTTGGCGGCACTTGCCATAATTTTATACTTAAGCTGGGCTTTTAGAAAAGTTTCGCGCCCTGTTTCAAGCTGGAAATATGGATTTTGTGCCATTGCGGCGCTTCTCCATGACGTGCTTTTGGTAACCAGCGTTTTTGCCATTTTGGGACACTTTTTTAACATTGAGGTAGACAGCTATTTCATCACCGCCATGCTAACCGTGATTGGTTTTTCCGTGCATGACTCCATTGTAGTTTTTGACAGGGTGCGGGAAAACTTGCGCCTTATGGCGGGCAAGGAATTTGGAGAAATTGTAAATTACAGCGTGGTTCAAACTTTGGCCCGCTCCATTAACACCTCCTTAACCGTGCTTTTGGTTTTAGTAGCGCTTTATTTGTTTGGCGGCACTTCCATTTCCCACTTTATTTTAGCGCTTTTGATTGGTATTGCTTCTGGGACGTACTCATCAATATTTAACGCTTCGCCACTTTTGGTGGTGTGGCACAATTTTACCCAAAAGCGAGCTAGGAAGCGTTTAGCAACTGCCTAAAATGAATAAAAAATGGATTTTAGCTAGCTCTGTTCCAACAGAAGTGCTTCGAAATTTTAGGGAGTATGATCCGGTAATTTCCCAACTGCTTTGGAACAGAGGCATCATTAGTCAAAAAGGCATTAAGTCAGGTAGGCAAGAAGAACTTATTGCTCATTTTTTAAATCCAGATTTCAGCAAAGGACTGGGGGACCCTTTGCTTTTTCGCGATATGGAAAAGGCGGTTAGCCGCATCCAAAAAGCGATTGAGTCAAATGAAAAAATTGCGATTTGGGGAGATTATGATGTTGACGGAACTTGCGCCACAGCGCTTTTGGTGGAGACCTTTAAATTTTTAGGAAAAGAAGTTTTCTACTATATACCACATCGCGAAGATGAAGGGTATGGTTTAAACCAAGGCGGGATAGAAGAGTTGGCGAAAAAAGGCACAACTTTAATTGTTACGGTTGATTGCGGTTCAAAAAGTTTTAGAGAAATTGATGAGGCAAAAAAGTTGGGAATTGATGTGGTTATTACAGATCACCATTTGCCGGATGAAAAATCACCCAAGGCGGCGGCCTTTATTAACCCAAAGCAAAAAGGGTGCAAGTATCCTTTTAAAGACCTCTCTGGTGTTGGAGTGGCGTACAAATTGGCGCAGGCGATTCTAGGGCAGAGAGTAGAGAGCGGAGAGTTGAGGAGGGAAGACGGGGAGGGTTTCTTAAAGTGGCAGTTGGATTTAGTGGCGCTTGGCACCATTGCGGACATAATGCCGGTTTTGGGAGAAAACAGGGTTTTGGTGCATTACGGCTTAATTGTGCTTTCTAAAACAAAGCGCGCTGGTTTGCAAGAATTGTTTAAAATTAGCAAACTTGATCCAAGGGATGTTAGCACTTACAAAATTGGCTTTATTTTGGGGCCGCGCTTAAACGCGGCTGGCAGAATGGAAAGCGCTAAAAAATCACTGGAATTGCTTTTGGAAACCAACCCTAAAATCGCCAGAAAAATAGCAATGGAATTAGATGATTTAAATAAGAAGCGTCAGGAATTGCAGGAAAAATTAACAAAAGAGGCAAGGAGTATTGTTTTAGAAGAAGCAGGGGACCAAAAAATTATTGTTTTGGCTAAGGAGAACTGGCCCTCTGGCGTTTTGGGCTTAATTGCCTCAAAACTAACAGATGAATTTGGCAAACCCTCGCTTGTGGCTTCAAAATATGAAAACGAATGGAAGGGCTCGGCTAGAAGCATTTCCAATTTTAATATTGTAGAGGCCTTAGAATCAGTATCAAAATACCTGGTTAGGTTTGGCGGACATCAAGGAGCGGCCGGTTTTGGCGTAAAGCTTAGTAAAATTAGCGAGTTTAAACGTGAAATAGAAAAAAAGGCAAATAAAAAAATTAAAGATGCAGATTTAGGTAAGGAAATTCTTGTTGATTTGGAAATTGATTTGGAAAATTTGACCCAGGAGCTTTATGCCAAGATTCAAGAATTTGAACCGTTTGGGCTTGGAAACAGGGAACCAGTTTTTTTGGCAAAAAATCTTGAAGTTACCACCATTAAACTTGTTGGCCAAAACGCAAATCACTTAAAGCTTGGACTTAGGTGCCTAAACTCTGGGAAAAACTATAGCGCCATTGGGTTTGGCCTGGTTAGAGAAAACGGACACTTGCAACACGGGGACAAAATTGATGTTGTTTTCTCACCAACTCTAAATGAATGGAACGGCTCCAGAAACATAGAACTGCGCATTATTGATCTTAAAGCCGTCAAAGTTTAGGAAGCAAGCACAGGCACCTTAAAAACGTTACAGAAAAATTCTGTAACGTTTTTTAAGATTTTGTTTTGTGGTAAAATGTATTGGCGAGGTAAAAATGGCAGTAGAAAAAAGTAAAGTCAAAAAATTAACCATTGAAGGACTAATTTCTCAAGCAAAGTCATATGACGCTAACATTAATGGCGCTTCCTTAAGGGCTGCCTATAATTTTTCTAAAAAAATTCACAGCGGCCAAAAGCGAGCCACTGGGGGCGCCTACCTCAAGCACCCCTTAGAAGTGGCTTTTTATTTAGCGGGCTTAAAGCTTGATCAAGATACCCTAGTTGCAGCACTCTTGCACGATACCCTAGAAGATGGTGATGTTAAGTTTGAGGATTTGGTAAAAGAATTTGGAGAGCAAGCGGCATGGATGGTTTATGGCGTTACTAAGCTTAGGGGGATAAAATACTACGGTGAAGGAAGGGAAATTGAAAATTTACGCAAAATGTTTTTAATTATGGCAAAAGATATTAGGGTGGTTTTGTTGCGGTTGGCAGATAGATATTGCAATTTAAAAACTATTGGCGTTTTTTCTCCAGAAAAAAGAAAGCGCATAGCCAGGCAAACCATTGAAGTTTATGCGCCATTAGCAGAACGGCTTGGCATGGGAGAGCTAAAGGGTTTACTTGAAGATGAAGCCTTCAAGTGGCTTGATCAGAAAGAATATAACCGTGTTAGTAAACTGGTTGGGAGGGAATATAAAACAAGGAAAGATTATATTAGTAAGGTTGGGGAATATTTTAGGGAAATGCTTGATGGTGTTGACGTTCAAGTTTTAAGCATTGATGGTCGCCGCAAGCATTTATATTCCTTATACAAAAAACTTCAAAAAAACGACAATGACATTAACAAAATTTACGATATTGTTGCCTTTAGAATAATTGTGCCACGCGTAAAAGATTGTTACCACGCCTTAGGTGTTATTCACCAAAACTGCAAACCCTTAGTAGGCAGAATTAAAGATTATATTTCCGTTCCAAAAGCAAACGGCTACCAATCACTCCACACCACTGTTTTTTGTCTTGAGGGAAAGCTTTTAGAAGTGCAAATTAAAACTCAAAAAATGCATGAGCAAGCAGAGTGGGGCGTTGCCACTCACTGGATGTATAAGGAAGATTTTAAGAAAGAGTCGTTTGAAAAACTTGATTGGGTGAAAAAACTTCAGTCCTGGCAGGAAGATCTTACCAGCACTGCTGGTTTTGGGGAAGCGCTAAAGGAAGATATTTTTGGAGACCGTATTTTTATTTTTACGCCAAAAGGCGATGTTGTGGATTTGCCGGAAGGCGCAACGTCTGTGGACTTTGCTTTTGAAATTCATTCTAATGTTGGGTTAAGGTGCTCTGGCGCAAAAATTAATGAAAAAATTTCAAACCTAGATACTGTGTTAAAAAACGGCGATGTTGTTGAAATTATTACTAGGAAAAACGCCAAACCTTCAAGGGACTGGCTTTTATTTGCCAAAACTACTAAGGCAAAAAATCACATTAGAAATTTTTTAAAGGAAATAAATAAGGGCCAGCAATTAACTGATGGGCGTAAAATTTTAGAGGCAGAGCTAAAAAAATTTGGTATCTCAATTTCGGGGTCAAGAAAATACAACCTTAACAACATTGCTAAAAAATTAAAATACCAAAACTTAGATGCGCTTTTGGTTGCAATTGGCGAGGGTCATGTTTTGCCAAGCCAAATAGTAAAAAAGGTATTGGTGGAGGCGGAGCCGCCAAAAATTAGAATAAAAACACCTTTAATCCGCCGCATAATTCCAGGTAGGGCCCAAATTTTAATTGCTGGAGAAGCGGGAATTAAGTTTCAGGAGGCGGGGTGTTGCAAGCCCAATGTTGGAGACCCAATTGTTGGATTCGTAACAAGAGGTAAGGGTGTAAAAATTCACAAAGTTGGTTGTAAAAACATTGGGGACTCCTCACGGCAAGTTTATGCAGTTTGGGGTAGGAGGGAAAAGGCAATTGCTCAATCAGTTGAAGTGTTTGGAAAAAACAGGAGAGGATTAATTGGGGACATTGGCCACGTATGCGCGCGTTTGGGCGCCAACATTGCAGGTCTTACTTCATCAAGAGACGCCCAAGACAATAGTTTAGTAAAGTTTAGTGTTGAAATTCAAAATCCAAAAGTTTTATATGATGTTTTTCGGGCTTTAGAAAAAATTAAGGGCGTTAGTTTGGTTAAAAAAGGATAGAATTGAGTTAAAAAAAATCGCACCCTTATAATTAATTTGAGGGTGTGATTTTTTTAATCTTTTTGAAAGTTTTTGTATAACTGCTGCCAGTTTACTTTGTTTTTCCCGCGGCGCAAAATTTTAGCCGCTTCTTCTGGAGGCATTGGGTTAACAAAAGATGAAGAGGAGGCCTCATATCCCCCGGCAATGCTCAAGTGGAAAATTATCCGCAAATACCAATGGGTAGAGCTTGAAAGCGGCGCAACTGGCGAAAAACTTCTGATGTAAAAATTATAATCAGGATCTCCAAAGAATGTGTACATTTTTTGGAGAATTTCTTGGAGAGGAGTTGCCAAGTCCCTAATTTCTGCCATGGTGATGGAATCAAAATTTGGAGCGTGGCGGCGGGGGAAAATAATTACCTCATAGGGTTTTTGGGATGCCCAGGGGCAAACGGCAACAAAGGAATTGTTTTGAAAAACAACGCATTCTTTTTTCGCAAGTTCAGCAGTAATAACATCGCAATAAACACAGCTGTCGTGTCCATAAAAATATTCAATTGAGTTTAGTTCCTCTTTTTTATTTTCCGGCGATCTGTTTAGGGTTGCTAAAATTTGGGTGTGAGGGTGGGCTAAACTTTGGCCCGCCAAAAAACCATGGTTTCTAAAAATTGAAACCTCGCCCCACTTTTGCTTTAGCGCCTCATAGCGAATTTGATAGGCAAGTAAAACTTTTTCAAGCTCTTGCCCTGACAAAAAAACTAATTCTTTCTTGTGATGCGGCGTTTCAACCAACACTTCTGCTGTGCCGGCAGGAATGGCCTTTTTAAAGATTTCTCTGCCAGAAAATGGTTCCTGGTGTTTTTTTGTTTCAAAATAAGGCGCCTTGTTTAAAACACCGCGTACTTCCCATCCTGGAGTTCCTGGTTTTCCTTTTCCTATTCTAAAAATTTCTTTTGATTGGTGCTCTTGGCCGGGGCACAAGACGCATGTTTGTTGTTCGGTAGTTTTAGGAGGGAGGTGAGGGCGTACGTCTTTTGGCCGCTTTGCCCTGCCTTTTGCAATTATAACCCAGCGTTTTGTAAAAGGGTCTTGGCGAAGTTCGTTTAACATGGGGCTACGAATAAATGCGAATATTTTGATGTTTATATTATGCGAATCGCTACAAATATTATATTAGCAATGATGTCTTGATACAATAATACCTGTCTTAGCTTGCCAATGTCAATTGTTGTTTTTTAACTCAAATATCCTTGTCTGCCCAAAGCAGATATGATAATCTAAGTGTAGTTAGCCCTAAAGTGAGGTAAAATGGCTAAAAAATTTCAGCGAGTGCGGGGCATGAATGATATTTTGCCCCAAGATCAAAAATACTGGAAACATGTTTTGGGTGTTGCAGAAACGCAAGCCATTTTTTCTGGGTTTCAAAAAGTTTCAACGCCTGCCATTGAATCCGCAGAACTTTTTAAAAGAAGCGTTGGCGGGGACACAGACATTGTTGGCAAGGAAATGTATGAATTTAAGGACAAAAGTGGCGCGCCAATTGCCCTAAAGCCGGAAGGAACAGCGCCAATTGTGAGAGCATATTTAGAGGGGGGCATGGCGTCTTGGCCGCAGCCGGTTAAACTTTTTTATGCTGATTGGATGTTTAGGTATGAAAGACCGCAGGCAGGGAGACGGCGCCAATTCTTTCAGTTTGGGTTTGAGGTTTTGGGCGAGGAGGAGAGTGCTGCAGACGGGGAATTAATTGGTATTGCCTGGCAAATTTTAGAGAAGCTAGGTCTAGGCCAAATGCATTTAGCAGTAAACAGCATTGGATGTGGGGACTGCAGAGAAAGTTACAAAAAAGCGCTTCTTGCCTATTATAAGCCAAAACAAAAGCAATTATGCGGTGATTGTAAAGTAAGATTTAAGGAAAATCCGCTTCGGCTTTTGGATTGTAAAGAGAAAAAAGATGAAAAAATAAGAAATGAGGCACCTGTAATGCTTGATTTTTTGTGCGTAGATTGCAAGGCGCATTTTACAGAGACCTTAGAGTACTTAGATGAGCTTGAAATTCCTTATAATTTAGAGTCCCGTTTGGTTAGAGGGCTAGATTATTACACAAGAACTGTTTTTGAAATTTGGCCCCAGGATTTAGGATCTAACTTCACGTTAATTGCAGGCGGCAGATATGATGACTTAGTTGAGCTTTTAGGCGGCAAAAAAACACCAGCACTTGGCTTTGCGGCAGGCGTTGACAGGATTATTGAATATATAAAAGAAAAAAAAGTGCCAGTTACTACCGAGGTTATTCCAAAAGTTTTTGTTGTTCAATTAGGCCAAGAGGCAAAAAAGAGGGCCGCAAAACTGCTTTTTGATTTGCGAGGACAGGGTATTAGTGCGGAAGCGGCGCTAACAAAAGACAACATTGGGAATCAAATGAAAATTGCAGACAAATTTGGCGTGCCCATTGCTTTAATTTTGGGCCAAAAAGAGGTTATGGACAAAACTGTTATCATTAGAGACATGAACTCCGGTACTCAAGAAGAAGTGAGGTTGCAGGATGTGTCAGAAGAGTTACAGAAGAGACTGCCTAAGTAAATTAGTTTATAAGTTTTGAAGTTTCTAAGTTGGTAAGTTGAAATGCATTCGTACATCCGTTAGATTCGTAAATCCGTAGGAAAACATGAAGATTAAATTAGATAAGAAAAACTTAATAATTATGGCCGCAACTATCGCAATGCTTGGCGCGGGTGCGGTATCTTATTTCATGTTCTGGAATACACCCGAGCGGGTACTTTCTCAAATGCTTGAAAAAAATGTAGAATCAGTGCATTTTGAAGGTGAAACAGAGATTGGCCGGAAAGTTTTGGGGGTAGGTACAACAGTTGCGGTTGGGTTAAATGGCAATTTAGACATTAAAAACGAAGCAATGCCGCTTCTGGAAACAGCCCTAAACTTAAAAGCAGGACAAGGCGGTATTAATGTTTTATCAAATGGTGAACTAAAATTAGTTGGAGATAAGGTCTATTTTAAACTAAGTGATTTGCCAGATCTTTCTGCGTTTGGCTTAGATTTTTCAAAACTTGAGGGGCAATGGATTGCTCAAGAAGTTCCAGGCAATCAAACAAAAGAACTAACAGAAACCCAAATTAAAGAAATTAATGAGCTAACTGGGAAAACCAAGTTTTTTAAAGAAATAAAATCCATCGGGACAAACAATATTCAAGGAGTTTTGACATATCACTATAAAGTTAAGTTAAGTAAAGACGCCCTATATGATTATGTTGTTAAAACCTCGGAAATTTCCGCCAAAAATTTGAGTGGGGATGAAAAAGAGGTGCTAAAAAAATCAATAGAGCAAGTTGTAGGCATGGATGTGGAGCTTTGGGTTGGGAAAAAAGACAAGATGCTTTACAAAATTAGTTTAAATGGGAATTTTGGTTCTGCCTCAGGGGAAATCAAGCTTAAGTTAGCGCTAATTTTTTCTAAGCACAACCAAAAAGTGGAAATCGCCGCCCCCAAAGATGCAAAAACTTTAGATGAAATTTTAAAAGAGCTTGGCGAAAAAGCAATCCCAACCATTCCAGAGCAGTTTGGATTTTAATACTACAAATGTTTTTGAAAACAGTAATAGCCCCTTAATGTGACAGATACTTATTGAACACTTTTAATCTTCTCAACAGGCGTCATTAAATCTAGTGACAAGTGCGGTCTCACGTTATTATACTCCTTCAAATATGTTTGATATTTCAAATTAAGATCA
>Ga0334722_10007006_pt1 | contig 11019 bp, 8 predicted proteins | sample C3_bottom_MG_FD_207210 | JGI IMG/M metagenome (GOLD analysis project Ga0334722, IMG submission 207210) | Sediment microbial communities from Yellowstone Lake, YNP, Wyoming, USA - C3_bottom | ecosystem: Environmental > Aquatic > Freshwater > Lake > Sediment | place: USA: Wyoming | collected...
CTACTCCACGGTTGCGCTCAAGGCGCGGGTAGACGGTCAAATCGTCGCGGTCAACTTCAAGGAAGGCCAGGAAGTAAAGAAGGGTGCGGTCTTGTTCAAGATCGATTCGCGCCCGTTCGAGGCAACGCTGCGCCAAGCCGAAGCAAACCTGATGCGCGATACCGCACAGAAGGAACAGAACCGTTCGCAGGAGCGGCGCTACCAGGAACTGCTGCAAAAGAACTTCGTATCCAAGGAAGCCTATGCGCAGATCCGCACCAACGCCGACAGCGCCGAAGCTTCGGCGCTCGCGAGCAAGGCCGCAGTCGACAATGCGCGGCTGCAGCTCGAGTACTGCACCATACACTCGCCCATCGACGGTTTCGTCGGCAAGGTCATGCTGCAAATGGGCAACATGGTCAAGGCCAACGATACCAACCCCTTGGTGATCATCAATCAAGTGCGGCCGATTTACGTTAATTTTGCCGTGCCCGAACAGCATTTGTCCGCGATCCGTGGCTATATGACGAAGGGACAGCTCTCAGTCGAGGCCCTGCCTCCGAATTCGGAAAAGGAGGCGGTAAGCGGAACCCTAAGTTTCATCGACAACGCGGTTGACGCCACTACCGGGACGATCAAGCTGAAGGCGGTATTTCCCAACAAGGACAATGCGCTCTGGCCGGGCCAGTTCGTCGGCACCAGCCTCAAACTCTACGATCAGAAAGAAGCGCTGGTCATCCCGTCGCAAGCGGTGCAGACCGGGCCGAAGGGCCAATATGTGTACGTAGTCAAGCCGGACATGAGCACGGACCTGCGCATAGTCGAAGTCGATCGCACCGATGGCGACAATGCCATTATTGCAAAAGGCTTGAACAAGGGCGAACAGGTGGTGGTCAAAGGACAATTGCGCCTCGCACCGGGACTCAAGGTCGTGATCTCCAAGCCGGCTGATAAGCCGTGAACATCGCGTCGCTGTTCGTGCGGCGGCCGGTCATGACCATTTTGGTCATGACCGGAATCGTGATTTTCGGCCTGGCCGGATTTCGCCTGCTGCCGGTAAGCCAGCTTCCCACGATCGATTTCCCTACCATACAGGTGACGGCGGAGCTGCCCGGCGCCAGCCCCGAGACCATGGCCTCGGCCGTCGCCACGCCGCTGGAGAAGCAGTTCTCCACCATCGCCGGGATCGATACCATGACTTCGGTAAGCGGCCAGGGGACGACCGCGATTACCATTCAATTCACCCTCGACCGGGACATCGACGCCGCGGCCCAGGACGTGAATTCGGCGATCGCCTCGGCTGCGCGGCAGCTGCCGGCGACCATGCCCGCACCCCCATCGTTCCGCAAGGTCAATCCAGCCGACTTCCCGGTCTATTACCTTGCGCTCACCTCGGATGTGCTGCCGCTGTCGACGGTCAACGAATACGCGGAAACGTTCCTCGCACAGCGCATCTCGACCATCAGCGGTGTGGCCCAGGTGCAGGTGTTCGGGCAGCAGAAGTACGCCGTGCGGGTCCAGGTGGACCCGAATCAGCTGGCTTCGCGCGGCGTCGGCATCAACGAGGTCGAACAGGCCATCGCCCAGGCCAACGTCAACCTGCCTACCGGGACGCTGTACGGCAAAGATCGCATGTACGCGGTCCAGGCGACGGGGCAACTCTTCAATGCGGCCGCGTTCCGGCCGATCATCGTCACCTATCGCAACGGCTCGCCCATACGCATGAACGAGTTGGGGCGGGTCATCGACTCGGTGCAAAGCGACAAGGTTGCGGCCTGGTTCAAGGGCACGCGCGGTATTGTTCTGGCGATCCAGCGCCAGCCGGGCACCAATACCATCGAGGTGGTGAATTCAATCAAGAAACTGCTGCCCACCTTCCGCGCCGAAGTGCCGGCCGGGATAGACATCAACATCCTGTACGACCGCTCGGTCACGATACGCGGCTCGGTCGAAGAAGTGGAGTTCACTCTGCTGCTGTCGCTGGCCCTGGTAGTCATGGTGATTTTCATTTTCCTGCGCAACATCCCGGCGACCATCATCCCGAGCGTCGCGTTGCCTTTGTCCATCGTCGGCACGTTCGCGGCGATGTACCTGTTCGGCCACAGCCTGGACAATATCTCGCTGATGGCGCTCACGCTTTCGGTCGGCTTCGTCGTGGACGATGCGATCGTGATGCTGGAGAACATCACCCGCCATATGGAAATGGGCAAGAGCCGCTGGCAGGCGACGCTCGACGGATCGCAGGAAATCGGCTTCACCATCCTGTCGATGACCATTTCCCTGATTGCCGTATTCATTCCGGTGCTGTTCATGGGCGGCATACTCGGGCGGCTGCTGCATGAATTTGCGATCGTGATCATGGTCGCAGTGCTGATCTCGGGCTTCGTCTCGCTCACCCTCACGCCGATGATGTGCAGTCGTATTCTCAAGCCTCATTCCACCGAGAAACACGGATTCCTGTTCATGCTGTTCGAGCACGGATTCGAGGCGGTCAAGAACGCGTACGCCGCGAGCCTGCGTTTTACGCTCAGGCATCAGCGCCTCACCGTGGTGGTGTTCCTGAGCATTATCCTCGCCACTGGATTCCTGTTTGCCAAGATGCCCAAGGGTTTCCTGCCGAGCGAAGATTCGGGACAGCTGTTCTGCTTCACCGAGGCGCCCCAGGACATTTCCTTCGACGCGATGGCGAGCCTGCAGACCCAGGTGGCCGAAATCATCCGTCAGGATCCGAACGTCGAGGCGGTGATGTCCTTCGTCGGCGCGACCGGCTTCAACCCCGCGCTCAACGTAGGCCGCATCACCATCACACTCAAGCCTCTGGGTCAGCGCAAGTCCGCCGAAGAGGTCATCCGCGGATTGCGGCCGAAAGTCAACACGGTGCTCGGCATCAAGGCCTACATGCAGAACGTGCCGGCAATCCGCATCGGCGGGCAGCTTACCAAGAGCCCATACCAATACGTGCTCCAGGGCGCAAGCACCGAGGAGCTTTACCACTGGGTTCCCATCATCGAAGAGAAGCTGAAGACGCTGCCCGCCCTGATCGACGTCGGCAGCGATCTGCAGATCACCCGGCCGCAGGTCACGGTGAACATAGACCGCGAAAAAGCGTCCGCACTCGGAGTGAGCGCGCAGCAGATAGAGATGGCGCTCAACAACGCCTACGGCGCGCACCAGGTATCCACCATTTATACGGCGACCAACCAGTACTGGGTGATGCTGGAACTCGATCCGCGCTTCCAGACCGATCCTTCGGTGCTGGGGATGCTGTATGTGCGTTCGGCCACCGGCGCGCTGGTGCCGCTCAGCGCGCTGGCGCAGATGACCTACGGTGTGGGCCCGCTTTCGGTGAGTCACCTGGGGCAGTTGCCTTCAGTCACCTTCTCCTTCGATTTGCGGCCGGGCATTGCGCTGTCGCAGGCGATCGAGGAAATCAACCGCGCGACGCAGGAACTGCAGGTTCCGCCCACGCTCAACACCACGTTTCAGGGCACGGCGCAGGCGTTCAAGGCCTCGCTCCAGGGCATGGGCCTGCTGCTGTTGCTGGCAGTCGTGGTGATCTACCTGGTGCTCGGCGTGCTGTATGAGAGCTTCATCCATCCGCTCACCATCTTATCGGGCCTGCCGACCGCCGCTCTGGGCGCGCTGCTGACGCTGCTGGTGTTCGGCATCGAACTCAATATGTACGCCTTCGTCGGCATGATCATGCTGATCGGAATCGTGAAAAAGAACGCGATCATGATGATCGATTTCGCGATCGAGGCGCAAAGAAAGGAGGGCAAGAAAGCAGCCGATGCAATCTATGAGGCCTGCATCGTGCGCTTTCGCCCGATCATGATGACCACGATGGCGGCGTTGATGGGGAGCCTGCCGATCGCGCTGTCCATAGGCGCCGGCGGCGACGCGAGAAAGCCCCTGGGACTGGCAGTCGTCGGTGGCCTGGCGGTATCGCAGGTACTGACGCTCTATATCACGCCGGTGATCTATCTGTACTTCGAACGCCTGCAGGAGTGGATGGCACAGCGGCGCAGCGATCCGCATCCGGTGGAGCCCAAACTCGACGCGGCGGACTGAGTTTGATCGGTCGCGTACCGACTAAACCGCGACGCGATTGGCGAAGAATTCGATAGATAACGCACGTGTGGCCGCGGGGGGATTTACGCCCGGGAGGAAGTCCCCTTGAAGGACAAGGGGGGGTGCGCCCCCCCTTGTTCGTAGAATAATTGCTTTTCCCCGGCCGGAGATGCGCTGCTTGCTCCTAGATAGGCCGAATTACGGATTCAGCTGGCGGTAGACGACGCTGGCCACGGCAAGCAGGTTCGCGCGGGCCATCTCGCCAGACAGCGCATAGCCGAGTTTGCCGTCGATCCAGTAGAACACGCCCACCTTGTCTTCCTGGCTGAAGCGAAATGCGGTGTCGCGCGGCTCGGCATCCCGGTGCGATACGTAGAGCGTGATGCGCTGCCCTTTGGCGTCCTGATACATGAACTGCGCCACCGGTCCCTTGCCTCCGGGCAACAGTCGCCCGCCAACCAGATCGAAGCCCTGCTGCGTCAGCACCGGCGCCTTCAGCTCGCTCCCGAGACGCTTGGACAGCCATTTCACCAGATGATCCTGCTGGTCGGCGCCGACCTCGACCGGGTGCCGCACTTCGGGGGCATACACGGCGTACGCGATCGCGGCGCGGCGCGGCAAGGCCGCGGCCTCGATGAACGGATCGGTTCGGTAGGCTTGCGTCATCCAGCCCAGCGCAAAGCCCAGACACATGGTTCCGGCAGCGAGCGCGTAATACGGCCAGCGCCGGCGCTGCGCGCGCAGGGCCAGCAGGCGCTGCGGCAGCGGCTCGTTCAGCACCGGGTTGTACAGCGCGCGCAGCGCTTCGTTCTGCTCGCGCCAGACGCGCACCAGTTCGGCGGCCGCAGGGTCGTGCGCGAGATGCGCTTCCACTAGAACGCGGCGCGCGTCATCCAGTTGCCCGTCGGCATAGGCATGCAGATCATTCTCGTTAATATTGCTCATTTCACTACTTTAAGGTTCGTAGCCGAACTCGCGTCCGACAAGTTTGCATCCGACATCAGGGCGCGCAGGCGCTCGCGCCCGCGCGACAGCCGCGACATCACCGTGCCAACCGGAACGTCCAGCGCCTGGCTGGCTTCGAGGTAACTCAGCTGTTCCAGGCCCACCAGCAGCAGCACTTCACGCTGCTCAGCCGGCAGACGCCGCAGCGCCGCGTCCAGGTCGCGCAACTGCAGCGGATCGGACTGCGGCGGACTCTCCAGCGCAGCCTCGGTGGCTTCATCCAGCGCGAGCTCGCGCCGCGCCTTCAGCTGATTGATGAACACGTTGTGCATGATGGAGAACATCCAGGCGCGCAGATCGCTGCCATGACGCCACAGGTGGAACTTGGACAGCGCGCGCTCGAGCGTATCCTGAACCAGGTCATCAGCCCGGTGGCTATCCCCCGCCAGCGCACGCGCATAGCGGCGCAGGCGGGGAATGTGCTCGGCGATGGCTGTGCTATCCATCAACGTATGATAGCAACGTCCGCGCTAGCGCGTGGCGATGTGCCAGACCTTGTTGACGCCGTCGCCTGTCTTGTCGCCGGGCTTCTGGTCCTTGATCCAAAGGTAGACCGGCTTGCCCTTGAATGCCCATTGCTTCGAACCATCGTCGCGCACCACGACGGTCCAATCGCCGGAACCACTGCTCGCGCTTGCCGCGCTGAGCGGCGGCCAGTTCACCGCGCAGGGACCATTACAGGTGCTCTTGCCGCTGCCGGCCACGTCCTTGTCGAAGGTGTACAGCGTCATGCCGGCCGAATTGACCAGCGTTGCGCCGTCGAACTTCACCCCCATGGGCGCGCCGCCCATGCCTGCACAAGCGCCCAGTAGCGCTGCAAGTAGTACTGCTGCCAATGCCGTCTTCATGCTGCCTCCAGTGAAATTTGGGTGGAAATCGGTTGTGCTACGGAGAGTTGAACAGCCTCGCGGCGGGATTTATTCCAGCAGGGCGCTAATTCTGCTCGAACGCGCGTTTCTCGCCCTGCCTTGGCTCGCCTGTGCGCCGGTTGTTTCGTCGCTGCGAAGTCTATACACTCGCCCTGAAACAAGCGTCCGCCGGCAGCAGAAGCGCATGCCGGAAGATCTACCAACTTCGGGTCCCATGTCGCCAGATACGATCTACGACTACATTATCGTCGGGGCGGGTTCTGCGGGCTGCGTCCTCGCCAACCGACTGACAGCGAGCGGACGCCACAAGGTGCTGCTGCTCGAAGCCGGCCCGCGCGATCGCGACCCGTGGATACACGTGCCATTGGGATACGGCAAGTTGTTCACCAAATCTTCGGTCAACTGGCGCTACAACTCGGAGCCAGAACCTGAACTCAACGGACGGCAGGTGTATTCGCCGCGCGGCAAAGTTCTGGGTGGATCTTCCTCGATAAACGGGCTGGTCTATATTCGAGGCCAGCGCGAGGACTTCGACGGCTGGGATATTCCCGGCTGGGGATTCGACGAGATGTTGCCATATTTCAAGCGCAGCGAGGACCAGAGCCGCGGCGCCGACGCGTGGCACGGAGTCGGCGGCCCGCAGGCGGTGAGCGACCTGCCCGACCGGCATGAGCTGTGCGACGCGTTCATCGCCGCAGCCGGCGAGGTCGGCATTGCGCGCAATGACGATTTCAACGGCGCGGCACAGGAAGGCGCGGGCTACTACCAGGCGACAATCAGGAACGGCCGGCGCTCCAGTACCGCGACCGGATTCCTGCGGCCCGCCGAGCACCGCGCCAACCTGGCCGTGATCACCGAAGCGCTCACCACACGCATCCTGTTCGAGGGAACGCGCGCAATCGGCGTCGAGTACCGCCGTGGCGGCGCGCTACACCAGGCGCGCGCAGCGCGCGAAGTGCTGCTCGCCGCAGGCGCGTTCAATTCGCCGCAACTGCTGCAGCTTTCGGGCGTCGCATCGCGCGAGCTGCTGGCGGCGCACGGCATACCGATCGTCGCCGAGTTGCCCGGGGTGGGCGAGGACCTGCAGGATCATTTCTACGTGCGCACCATCTGGCGCTGCACGCGCAGCATCACGTTCAACGACGACATGGCAAGCTGGCCGCGCACCTTGGCGATCGGATTGAAGTACCTGCTCGCCCGCCGCGGCCCACTCACCGTAAGCGCGGGCTACGCCGGCGCGTTTGCGCGTACCCGACCCGAGTTGTCGCGACCGGACGTGCAGTTCTATTTCATCAATTTCAGCCTGCCGAAAGCAGGGGAGAAACTGCACCCGTACTCCGCGTTCACCTGCTCCATGTGCCCGCTGCGGCCGCAGGCGCGCGGTTCGGTGCGCATCCGCTCGACCGATCCGGGCGAGGCGCCCGCCATACGCTACAATTTTCTCTCGACCGAGGATGACCGCAACACCGCGGTCGCCGGATTGAAACTGCTGCGCCGCCTGGTGCGTTCCCCCGCGATGCAGGCTTATGTCGCGGCCGAGGAACTGCCGGGCGAACGCGTGCAAAGCGACGCCGATTGGCTGGCGTTCTGCCGCGAAGCCGGCGGCACGGTCTATCACCCGGTTGCAACCTGCCGCATGGGCGCGGATGCACGCGCCGTCACCGACGCGAGGCTGCGCGTGCGCGGGGTTTCCGGCGTGCGCGTTATCGACGCGTCCGTCATGCCGGCGGTCGTATCGGGCAACATCAACGCCGCAGTGATCGCAGTGGCCGAGAAAGGCGCCGATCTGGTGCTGGAGGACGCGCTGTACTGAACCTGAATTCAGTCCAAATGAACGTAGCATAAATATTCGCTGGGTTAACGTTGACACACCCCCGCGGGTTTGACACACTGGGAAAAACAATTATTCACGGCTTGCATCCATCCTCTGAGGAGATCTGAATGAACATTTGGCGTTTCTGCGTCGGCAATGCGCTGGCGCTGGTGATGGCCGGCCTCGCCCTCACCGCATATGCGCAGCAGAAGGAAATCAAGATTGGAGTGATCTACGACTACACCGGACCGCTGGCCGCGGGCGGGTCGCTGCCCGGCGCGATGGGTACGAAAGCCGCGATCGAAATGATCAACGAGCGCGGCGGCATCGAAGGCTACAAGATCAACGCGATCTACGCCGATGCGCAGTCCAAGCCCGACGTCGCGATCAACGAGATGACGCGGTTGATCGAGCAGGAAAAGGTGGATCTGATCCTCGGCGTGTTCTCCAGCGCCCACTGCGTGCCGATGGCGCAACTGGCCGACCAGAAGAAGAAGGTGATGTGGGCCACGATCTGCGTCGCCTCCAGCGTGGTCAAGGACAAGAACCTGACCCATTTCTTCCGCGTACAGGTGCACTCCGATCAATACGGCGAGACCTCCTGCAAATTCCTCAATGAAAACGCCAAGGCCAAGCTGGGCAAGGAGCCGAAAGACCTCAAGGTCGCGATCATTTACGAGGACGGTCCCTACGGCGCGGGCATCGGCGGCAGCAACGAAACCAACTGCAAGGCGCTGGGCATGCAGGTCGTACTGAAAGAAGGGTATTCCGCCACTGCACCGGACCTCTCGAGCCTGATCACCAAGCTGCGCCGGGCGCGCGCCGACGTGATCCTGCACACGGGCTACAACCCCGACATCACGCTGTTCTGGCGCCAGGCGCGCGAGCAGGGGCTGAAATGGTCGGCGCTGATCGGCCACGGCGCCGGCTACGCGCAGTACGACAAACTGCACGCGGCCTTCGGCAAGGATGCGGAGTTCATCTATAACGTCGACCCGGCCGCCGCGCAGTTGCTCGATCCGAAGACGCTGAAACCCGGACTGGGCGACGTGACCAAAGAGATGGTCAAGCGTTACATCGCGCAAGTGAAGGACCGCAAGGTGGATGAAGTCCCGCCGCACGTGTCGATGGGCTTCAACCACACCTACGTCTTCCTCACCGACGTGCTGCCGCGCGCGATCAAGAAATACGGCGGCATCAGCACCGACGCACTGCGCAAGGCGGCGCTGGATACCGACATCCCGGTGGGCGGCACGATCCAAGGCTACGGCGTGAAGTTCTTTCCGCCTGGACACCAGATGTCGGGTCAGAACGAGCGTTCCGCGATGGTGGTGATGCAGTACATCAACAATGAGACCAAGATCGTGTGGCCGAGCGCGATCAAGACGGCGGACCCGGTGCTGCCGCTGCCGAAGGGCCATGCTTACGCGCCGCAATAGCGCAGTTGCGGCTATCCGGACATGCTGTTGCATCGGGCCGGCGCCGGCATTACCGACTGCGGTAGTGCCGGGGCCGCTCCGGCCTTGCGCCTAGATTCACCCTTGCCCGCGCGACCGCGCGCAGACATTCGAGCCCAATGCTAAGCGTCAAGGGAATTACCAAGGTGTTCGGCGGCTTCAAGGCCGTGGACCGCGTTTCCTTCGAAGTGGCCGAAGGCGAGATCCTCGGGCTGATCGGACCGAACGGCTCGGGCAAGAGCACCACCTTCAACCTGATCTCGGGCGCGCTCGCGCCCAGCAGCGGATCGATCGAATTTCTCGGCCGCGAAATTGCCGGGTCGCCGGCCAGCCACGTGGCACAGTTCGGCATCGCGCGCACCTACCAGATTCCACGCCCGTTCAGAAAGCTTTCGCTGCTCGAAAACGTCGCGCTGGCTGCGTACTACGGACAAAGCGAGCGGCCGTCGCGCGAAAAGGCCTACGCTCAGGCGCAGGAGGCGCTCGGACTGGTCAGCCTGCCGGCGAGCGAACATGCGCGCGTCGACGGCTTGGGCGCGGCCGGCCTGAAGAAGCTCGAGCTCGCGCGCGCGCTGGCGACACAGCCCAAGCTGCTGCTCGCCGACGAGAGCCTGGGCGGGCTGGACGAAGCGGAGATGGACCAGGCGGCGGACATGCTGGCGATGATTCGCGACCGGCGCGGCGTCACCATTATCTGGGTCGAACACATCATGGGTGTGCTGATGCGCGTGGTCGATCGCTGCGTCGTGCTCGACCATGGCGAAGTGATCGCGGCAGGCAATCCGCAGGCGGTGGCGCACGACCCGCGCGTGGTCGAAGTGTATCTGGGCACGGACGCCGACGAAGTGCAAAAGAGCATTGCGGATCGCCAAGGGAGGGCGGGATGAGCAGGGAGCAGGGGCCGCCGAAGGGCGGAAGAGGGGCCCCGGCGCGAGCCGGGGATCTGACCCCGGAGGCGGCAGCTTGAACACCGCCGGCGCGAGACCCGGCAGCGGCGCCATGCTCAGGCTCGACGATGTCTCCGCGGGTTACGAAGGCTTCCAGGCCCTGTTCAACGTCAGCCTGGAAGTCAGGCCGGGTGAGTCGGTCGCGGTCATCGGACCCAACGGCGCGGGCAAGACGACGTTGCTGCGCACCATATCAAAATTGATCGGTGTCACCGCGGGCGATATCCTGATGGAGGACCGCTCGCTCAAAGACGTTCCGGCGCACGAGGTGATCGCACGCGGCATTGCGCAGGTGCCGGAGGGCAGGCGGCTGTTCGCCCGCCTGACCGTGGAGGAGAACCTCAAGATGGGCGCGTTCCTGCCGGCGGCGCGGCCGCGCCACGCCGAGCGCCTCAAGTTCGTGTATTCGCTGTTTCCGCGGCTGCAGGAGCGGCACATGCAGATTGCCGGCACCCTGTCGGGCGGCGAGCAGCAGATGTGCGCCATCGGCCGCGCGCTGATGTCCGGACCCAAGCTGCTGTTGCTCGACGAGCCCTCGGCCGGACTCGCGCCGGTGATCGTGCAGTCCATATTCGAACTGGTGAAGCGCATCTGCGCCGAGGGCTACACGGTATTGATCGTGGAACAGAACATCCGCCAGGTGCTGAAAGTGGTCGACCGCGCCTACCTGCTCGAAACGGGGCGCATCAAGTCGAGCGGCGCGTCGGCGGAATTGCTGGCCTCGGACGAAATCCGCAAGGCCTATCTGGGGATCTGATGCAGATATTCGACGTCTTCCTGCTTGAAGCCGTGCTCAACGGGCTGCTGCTCGGCGGATTGCTGGCCTTGCTGTCGCTGGGCCTCAACCTCGTATTCGGCGTCATCGATGTCATCTGGAT
>Ga0334722_10007007_pt1 | contig 11018 bp, 11 predicted proteins | sample C3_bottom_MG_FD_207210 | JGI IMG/M metagenome (GOLD analysis project Ga0334722, IMG submission 207210) | Sediment microbial communities from Yellowstone Lake, YNP, Wyoming, USA - C3_bottom | ecosystem: Environmental > Aquatic > Freshwater > Lake > Sediment | place: USA: Wyoming | collected...
ATCCCTAGCCAGATAGCCGTGCTTGTCTATAAACCTAGCTGTGGCTTTCCAGAACTGCTTGTCGAAATTGTCTTCTGGCACAACAAACCCTTTCTCTTTGAGATACCTGGAGATTTCCAGCATCAGCCGTCTATCCCCTTGCAATTCGGTCTTAATCTGTTGTAGATACTCAAAGAGAAGTCTCTTATCGAGATTCATAACTTCCTCGTGATAAACTGTATGATCAGAGCAGCAATAAAGCTAAGGACAGCAATAGCTAACTTCTTCTCCGACTTCTCTATAAGAATACGAAGCTCTGTCAACTGAGCCGATATCTTACATACCTTCTCATCCAGTTCAGAAAGTGTCTTCTCCAGGTTCTGCATCTTGACCTCCAAAACTAGAGTTCTCTCCTCTAGTTCCATACCCTTTCCTCCCGAACAGCAAAGGTATATACGAGATAAACAAAAAGGCAAGGACGTAGGGTAAGCATTGAACTCTCTCGAGCGAGAGTATGAACAACACAAAGCCAAGGACAGTCGAGATAAAATAGGCAAAATAGCGCATATTAACCAATATCCCAAGCACAAGCTTAAGCACTTCCATTGCCCTCCTCCTAGAAGTCCCTCAATATTTTCTCAAGATCGTCTTCCTCTTCTTCCTCGCCCTTTTCCTCGATGACATCCGCTTCATCTTCTTCTGGGATCTCGGTCACGGATATGTCCTTCTTGAGGTCTTCAAACTCGTCTTCCGTTCCCTCTTCCTGGAAATCATCTACTTCTCCCTTAGAAATCAGCTGCATCTTGTATGCCAGGGCAATAGTCTGTCTGACTTCTTTCAGCAGAGCAAGAGTCTCTTGACTAGTTTCACCGCTATCAACCCGATTCTCCACCTCGTCCATAAGCTTAGCAGACACGTTTTTAAGCTTCTCAATAAGCTCGTTCCACATATGCGCCTCCTATTTCTTGCTTTTCTTTTTCTTTTTCCACCCTCCGCCTTTCTTCTTAACATAGCCCGTCGATTTTACACAGATAGCATAAGCTTGATCTTTCGTGTATCCTTTCCTCTGAACTTTCTTTACACAGTCATCCAATTTCTTTGGCATGTTAACCCTCCTTATACGCTTCTACTCTACCCTGTCTCATTCTCTCTCTTATAACTATGTTAAGCACCTTGCTAGCCTCTCGTATAGCAATCGCCTTTATCCTCGGGTTTAACTTAGATTGTCTTATCGACTGAATTATCCTAGGGAGAGCAGTCCTTCTAACTTCTTCTAATGCCTCTCTGTCTCTGTATTTGATTGCTGCGTCTATCTGATCAGTGATGTAAAGCTCTTTCATCATTTTTCTAATAATCCCGGCACCGATACTCTCGTAGAAGTTACTCCTGCTCTTTGCTGGGATGAGATCCATTCTCTTGAGCTCTATTGCCAATCTCGCATACTCATCAAAGAATCTGTCTATATCTCTTTGCACAAACTCATTGTGCATATTTTGGACAACGTAGTTCTCGAAATCATCCATGATCTTAGCCTTGAACGATAGCGCTTCCATGAATTGGGCAAAATCCATAAACCATCCGTGCTCTGGTAAGGTGGCGTAGTTCCTATATCTCAGCCCAACGGCGCCTATTAGCCCGATGGGGACAATAGTTTTTATTCCGGCCACAATTCTTTCACTAATCGGGAGATCCCTGTTGGAAGTCAGCTCCCCTGCTAGCCGTGCTAAGGAAGACATCTTCGTTGTCAGATATCTTCCGAACTCCTTACTCATTCCGCTAAGCAAGAACATAAGCTTCTCTACCACCGTCATGTCCTTCCTGGTAAGCACTTTACCAATATTCTCCAGTAGGAACGCACTCCCAAAGAACATCTCGAGTGGCTCTAATTCCACACTAGCTATATCCAACGTCAGCAGCTTCCTTCTTCCTGTTTTGTCGACAAGCGGAATAGTTATTCTGAATAGATCTCTCCAGTTCTTCAACGCCTCTATGGGATCATCTGAAACCCTCTCAAATACGCTCTGCCCGTTAACTGCCGAGTGGATAATGTTTGCTATATACAAGTGCAGTCTGAGCATAGCAGGGTAAAAGTCCACAACCAGGGACGTTGCATCATTAGCAGCCCATCTAGAGAAGTTACGCCAGAGAGAAAGATACCAGTCAGGAGCGAACATCAGGAGCCTCAACATCATCTGCTTTCTCGGGGAAATAAAGAACCAGTCCTTTGCTCCACCGAAGATATTATTGATTTCCTCTATGTTTCTGACTGCCTCTTCCAACGAGAGTTCGCCTCTCTTGAACATATCTACATAGTGTTTCGCAATGAGGATCTTGTAATCCCGATACAGCAAGTCCCAGGTGAGATGTTCATCTAAGTTGAACACTTTCCAAACTTTGTCAGAATACTTAGCAATGTAAGGGCTAGAGGTGAGCTTATCGTAAAAACTCTGTAAGAACTTATTCCTAAGCTCTCTATCCGCATCCGACATTCCAACGCTAAGAAACGGTGCTAAATCCGCTCTCTTGGCAAGCATTAGGAAGTCTATAACCTCATCATACGCACTAGCAACATCGTAAACACTCTTGCCCTGGAAGACACTCCAGAGAGCATTCCTCAAAGCGGTGGTTGTAACATCCATAGGGACATTTGCTGAAAGCGCAGACTTGGTCAAGGTAACAGCGTGGAACAGAGAGAACTTGAGCACCATATGCTTGATCATGCTGTTCACCCACACAAGCGCATTGCTTCCCTGCCTCGTCCAGGGGATGTCAGGTCTTAACCTCGCATAGGACATGAGATTATCGAGCATCTGCTTGAGGCCTCGGTGCATGTAAATCGTTTGCATTGTCACACCCCAGATGGGTGGGATTTTCTCCCAATTCCACCGTTCTGTCTTCAAGAGACCAAGCTTCTGGATCTTCGGCTCTGTATAAACTCCCCATATTCCCTCATCGATAGCTTTGTTAACAAACTTTCTATATTCCTCTATCGCCTGCGGGAGCTGTCTTCCCATCACCCAAGCTTTGACCAAATCGGAACTTTGCTTGAATTCCGGATATAACGCCTCTGGAGTGTTGCTTCTTAACGCATGCTTGATATGCTCTGTGAGAGTTGCAACCTTCCTTCTTTTAAGAGCGTTCCGCCAGGAAGCAGCATTGGCACCTATGTATTGATTTATGACTTGAGAAATTTCAGCAACATCCTCTGTCCTAAACCTAAGCGGGTAGAAATTCTCCCTCGGCATATAGGTGAGGAACTGGACAAAGAGAGGATGGTCTAGGGAAGGTTTCTTCCTTATATATGCTAGCAATCCCCTAGCAATGTTATCTTCCGTCTCCCGTATTGTCACCGCAGGTTCTATGCCAATCCTTTTCAGCTTGTCTATGAAGGCAAGGGAACGCCTGAATCCTTTTCTGATGGTGGTCTTCTTAAAGTTAAATGCTTCCTCTAGTGCTTTCAGTTCCTTGCTAGAAATGAGCTTGTTCTTCAGCACCCTATCGCCCATTCTGAAGAAAGATACAATAATATCCGACTCAAACGGGATCCCAACGTCCTTCCTGAACGCCTTCTCCGCTTCTGCCGCAACTTCTTTAGGTTTGACCCTAGGAGCGAATATCTTGGCAAACTTCGTCCTTAGGAGTTCTCTTACCTCATCGTCAGATCTTGTCTTTTCGCCGATATACTTCATTGCGCTTTTGACTGCCGCTAGGAAGAACTTTTGCCGCTCTAGATTCTGAGATAAGACAAAAACGGAATATGCATCTAACTCTCTGTTAGCTAATAGATTTCTCACAACATACTTGGCATCGGATGCTCTACCCGTAGCCGCTAGCGCCCTAAGATACAGCTTGTTTATCTCCTCGATCACTCTTGGATCTACATCCTCTCCCAATCTCCGGAGATCGCTTACTTTCTTGACGTCCTCCGGTAATTCCAGAATAGCTCTGACACCCTGTAATTTCGTGATAGCATTTTTGTGTGGAGACACAATGTCATTATAGTCTTTCAGAGCGTTTAGATACTCATCTTTGTATTGAGCATGTATCTTTCTAAACTCACTTATAAGATCCCTGGCGGTTATGGCATACCAGTTCTTGCGGAAGGCATTATAGGCTTCATCGCCATACCTTCCCAAGGGCTTATACACTTCGTTATAGAACTTCTCCAGGAGCTCCCTAGGCATGAGCTCTAAAGCAGCAGCAACAGATGTTCTTTTGTGAGGGTGGAACTTGGATTCGTAATTGAGGATAAAATCTGCCTCTTCATCGGTGAAGAATTTTTTCAGGTAGTCCACATAATGCTTCGTGAATTCCTCAGATGCAATAAACCTAGCAATCCTTTCTGATTGATTGTTTAGAACTGCCTCTCCCACTGCTTCCAGAGAGGCAAATCCACCAAGCCGCCTTCTCACCTCTTTCGGAACATCATCAAAAAACACCTTATCGACCAGCTTCCCAGCAAGATCTTTGAATTTGTTGTATGTCTTTGTCTTACTCAGAACATTGCTAGCTAGATGGAAGGATCCTCGCAACCCATGAACAGGGAGCGTAACAGCGACGGCACTAAGACCGCCACCAGCAACTTCCTTCACCCAACCCTTACTCTCTCCTCCAATCTCTCTCATAGTCCCCGTAGCAGCACCGCTAGCAATACCACCAGCAAGAGCACGCTTGAGAGAAAGTCTAAAAGCAGAAGCAGCGGTCTGGACAGCCTTTTCTGCCATAACGCCCGGCTTAAGACCACCAGCAAACTCTATTCCCATCTCGGTAAGCTTCCCTATAGGCTCGCTTTTCTTCTTGATCTCCGGAAGCACAGCCTTCATCGAATAGCCACCAACCAGAACAGGTAACACTAATCCACCAACAGTTCCCCCAATAATAGTGCCAGCGGGGACAGAGAGAGCAGTAGCAGCAACGGCTAACCCACCCATTCCAATAGCTTCTACCGTATCCACAAAAGAAGGAGTAAACTTCTCTGTGACATGGTCTTTTATGAATAGGGCGTCCATGTTACTTTTCCTTCCCAAGGAACATTGTATACTTTGGATCTTCTAGCATCTTGCTGATAGCATTCCAGAGAGTCTTATCATTTGTATTCTCCACGGCTCTTGTGGCCACTTCTTGTAATTGATCCATGATCTTCCTAGCTTCCTCATAGTTTCCCCTGTTAACCTGCTCTTCCAGCTGTCTCTTTAGTTCTAAGAAAGACTTGTAATATCCCACATCGACCTTCTTTTCCTTCTCCTTCTTGGGCATGCTAGGAACTCTGATACCATACACAGAACCAAGCAGGGTGGCTTGTCTCCTGAGTTCCTCTGCCTTCTTACTGTCGGTCTTTTCTACCTCATCCGCCTGCCTATACAACTGGTCTATCTCTTCTGCAATCCTAGCCTTTACATCAACGTGCCTTTCCCAAGCATCACCACTGCTTCTTACGACCTTCCTAGCGGCCATCATAGCGTCATGTAACATCCTCGTATTAAACTTGAGCCACTCCAGCTTGTTCTGCTCCAGCATCTTTAGATACATCATCTTCTCTTGCTGGGATAATGTCATATCTCTCAGTATTATATCCCTATCGTTTCTCAGTTTCTCCAAGAGGATATCTCCGTGTAACTTTGCTTTCTCCAGCTCGAATTTGAATCGCTCTAACTGTCGCTTATACTCTTCTTCGTCCATTTCTCTCCACTGCTTCATAACGTTTGGTAAAGCGCTAGTAAAGCCAAGAACGTTAGCCCCACCCATACCAACTGAGATAAGACCTGTAACAGCAATCGCAAGATTTCTGAAAAGTTCGTTCTTCTTGCTCTCGTCTTTGATCTCATAGTTTATAAGCGGCTTATACACCTCCAACAGCTTATCGTATATCTTATTGGACATATCCACATACTTGCTCATTAGATCTGCCAACTTAGCATCCGCTTCTTCTGCTTTCTTCTTGTATTCTTCTATGTTCCCCTTAAACAATTCGTTAATTGCGTTGGCTGTGGATTGCTCGATAACGGAAGGACTCTCACCTCCGATGGCGGTCGCAAGTTTCTCATGCGTGCTGGACAAGGGAGAAGTGGAAAGCTTAGGTTCAGGACTAGGCTTGGGAATCTTTCCTGTCACTACCCCTTTCTTTTTGCCTACTCCTAGAGGAAGACCTTCAACCTCATCCGCAATAGAAGTATCTTTACCAATAAGTTTTACCAACTCATCTAGAGCTTTCTTTTCCTCATCCGAGAGCTCATTAACAGTCATAGAGTAAGCTTTCGCAAAGGATTCCATAGTGTATGGAAAACCACCATACTTCATTATCTCGAGCGCTCTAACTACATTCTCCGGATTGAGCTTAGACATCAGCTCCTGGACTCTAGCTTCTACATCTGCCTCTTGTTTCTGCTCCTGCTGCTGTTCCTGCTTCTGCTCTTGTTTCTGTTCCTGTTGCTTAGATTCACTAGGGGTCTGTGCAGGTTGTCCAAACAGTTTCTCCAGACCACCTTTTACAGCACGATCGATACCTCCAAGAAGACTGTCAACAACGTCGTTTGGATTAGGAATTTTTCCGGTTACTGATGGAGGCTTAGGAATCCTGCCTTCAACTACGGGTTTACCAAGCGCTGTCCATAACCTACCGCCAGTAGGACGATCGGCCTCAGATATGACCTCTCTCACGATATTCTCCAACCAGGTGCGCCCACTCGGTTCGTCCGGCCTAGGAATCCTTCCGGTTACTGACGGGGGCTTGGGGACTTTGCCTGTGACTACGGCAGGCTTAGGGATCCTACCTGTTACTACTGCTCTCCAATCGTCCTCGGGAACTGCTCCCGTTATTACTGCATCTCCAATAATTCCTTCCAAAGGCATGACACCCTCCTATGCTCCCCAAGCTGTTTTTTGCCAATCTTCCCAGGCTTTGCTCAGACTAGAAAATCCACTAGAGAGACCCTGCATAGCTCCGGATGTGGTTGCAGCTGTTGCCTGAGTTCCAGCAAGATATCCTTGTGTAGCGGCTCCATAGGCCTGCAGCTCTCTGGTCAGAATATCAATATCCGCTTCTGCCAACCCCTGCTGACTAAGAGCTGTCTTTAACTGCTGATTCAGAAGATCATAGTAAGTGTTCTGATACCATCTGTCTAGCTCAGCTTTTGCCTGCAAGGCTACAGAAGAATTGGCCAGTCCCCTAGCGCTAAGGTTGGACATTACCTGCTCATACTTCTGTCTGTATGCCTCATCTAGCATGTTCTTATACTGAGGTAACAACTGCCCAGCTCGATATTGCTCTAGAGCCTGAGCTATATTTTGCCTAGCTTGCTCAGAGAGACCACTGATAGAAGGAAGTCTAGCCCGGATCTGACTGAAGACCTCCCTTGGAATTTTCGGGCTAGGAGGCTTCGGGGCGTTTATAAGCCCATAGATAGACGTCCCTATTGCTGTTAAACCTGCTATTGCTGTAATAATTGGTGCTACTGCCGCCATATCTTATCCTCCATACCACTTTCTAAATTGATCTTCTATATCAAACCCTTGTATTCCAAGCTCGGCCATAGATTTGTTAACATTCTCCTTCCATTCCTGCCACGACTTCTGTATGTTGCTAAAATCAATATGAGAACCAAATCTCCTGGATCCCTCTGTCGCAAGTTTAAAGGTTTGATAGGCTTCCGGAGAGCCAACGGTAGAAGCAATCTCTTGTGCAACAGGAGCTGTTTTCTGTTGGTATGATTGTATGTTTTTCTGCAGAGAAGATTGGAAGAAATCTCTGAGATTACTATAGTCTCCGACTGCTCCCGTGGTCTGTGTTCTCTCTCCGTATGTCAGCGCCTTCTGGAAAGCAGGGCTTACCTTCTCGCTATACTGTTTCATCAGAGCGCTCATTACCGTGGTATACAGATCAGAAGCAACATTAGGCGCCGGACTAGAGGAGGAAATTCTCTGCATGAACTCCTGATATTCCTTCTGCCACTGTGGCACACTCGGCTTTCTCGCTCCCATTTCTTATCCTCCTTAAGACCCACTTTCTAGCTTTGCTGTCCCAATAGAGCAGGTGGGTAAACATTTCTTTCCCTAATCTGAGGAGGGACAGCACGTCTTTTATATCTTTTATATCTCCCCAGAAATGATATACTAGTCCCACTTCGCCTTCAAGTTTTAAGTCATCTAAATAGAAGTCTTGAGTTTCAACTATCCTCTTTGCAGTCTCTAAGTCTGTTCTGCAATAGACGACAAGAAAATCCCTATGGGCGAAGTAGAGACCATTCTTGAGCATAGCATCAATTAACTCGAAGATTATCTTGTTCTGTTCTAGGTGATATAGATACCTTTCCACCTTTTAGCCTCCTGAATTGCTCAGCTAAGCAGTCATATTGCAATACAAAGAACCTGTGGATATCATCGCTAGTCAGAAAAGAACAAGCTCTATAAACCACCAACATTTTATAGACTTCTGGAATAAGATCATCTTTCTCTTCCTCATCGCTCTCTTTCTCAAATCGCTTAAACCACGGCAGATAAATGACATCTAGAATGCCTTTATAGATCCCGGCTGGAACCAAAATAATCCTACTACCTTCTAGTCGATACCCACACGGATATATTTCTCTATCAAACAAACCCTTGTGCACTTCTATCTGCATTCCCGGTGTATCCAACAACCTAACCCTTACATCCGGGAATTGATAAGACGTAAAATATACCCTCTTGGGAATACCCACAAAACCATCCACACCCCATCCATTCACCACGAAGGAACAACCATCATACAACTCCATGTCGCTCGCAACCCACAATCTGGCAGAATTGATTGCTTCTACTAACCTGAGCTCATCTATACCCAGTTCTCGTGGTTCAATAAATACCCTAATACTTCTCAGATAATCACCAAGCTTAACCGACATTGTATTCCTCCGATAACTGTTGAAACACTGCGTCTATATCCTGATGCATTATATATTCTACCATCTTAAGTTGCTCAAAGGAACTAGCAGGCAGAATCTTTGGTATGAAGATAACAGGAACAGGAAGAGATGCTAGAACAGAATGTAATGTATCGTTCAAGAACTGATGAAACTGAAGATTGATCTGTATGAACTCTCTCTGATCCTTTACTTCTCTTAATATAAGCTCGAAGGGAAGGATTGTCGGGACATTCAGATTCAGGGAGCGAATGATCGCATTCGTAGTCTCGACAAAGCTAATATGATCCTGCGTAGCATTCTCAATAAACTTAAGCTCATCGTCCTCTATCTTGACCCTAACCATACTGGAGTCTGCCCATAGAAGTAGTTGATCTCTCCAAGTAGAGTAAGCTTCATTTTGATAAAGTGAACATACATAAACACATCAGAATCTTCCGAAAGCTCTAACCAGAGGTAAACGCCTTTCTTTTGCAGTGCAGGTTTATACCCAACCAGGTCGGTATAGTATTGGACGAGCCTTTCAAAGACATACTGGTCATCGAACCCAACCTTTATCGGACAAGCCACGTTGGTCTTTATGAGTATCTCCCGTATATATTTGTATCTCTTGATGCCGAGATCAAACGGACACAATCTGACTATCATCGGATAATACGAAGTCTGATTGAACATCACATGTAATGCCACAGTCCCTGTTTGGCCAGGATATGGGTATCCGACCAAGGAGCAGTTCTCACCATTGGGATTTGTGAAGCTTCGTATTGCCCGGAAAGGAAGCTGAAACCATACGTCATATTCTATGCAGTAACAGAGCGTAAGATCATTGTATCTATACGGGATAGCTAGACAATTCTTGTCTTCAAACATGAACGTCCCAGCCTTGAAATGATCTAATAGCGGGACTTGATCTGCAACAAGATTGTCTATCCGCTCTAATGTATTTGTCCTGAGCTTGTATATTCCAGTCTTATCTACAAGGAAGATCAGATCTCGTATCACCATTAAGGTCGAATTAGAAAACGGCATCAGAATACCCGTATCCAGGAGATAAAAACTAGAAGGAATATTGGATGCAACACTAGCAGAGAGAATGAATAGATTGCCATCCGTGAACACATAGAGCATGTCGTTAATGACATAAAGCCAGCTTATCCAAGAGACCGTTGGATGGGTGATGAGTATATACCCACCGCCTTCGGTAGAGAGAAAGACATCCTTCGGTGGAATCCCAGAAGTCCAGGCAAGACCACCCGTGTCGGCAAGCGTGGTAGATGTTGTCTCTACATATTGACTCTCCCCACCGCTTGTTGTCCCTCTCCAGACACGATATTTAACAGCGCCAGAAGGAGCATCCCAGGTTAAAACAACTGTTCCATTCTCCACGAAACTAGCATTCACCCAAGTGAGAGTTCCGTTGTCCACGAGTGAGGTTCCCGTGACGTCCACATATTGATTCTCCTGTCCAGCTGATGTCCCTCTCCACACCCTATATCTAGACACCCCTTCAACAGGAGACCAGGAGAGAGTTACTGTCTTGTTTGTGTTATCGGTCGTAGCAGATACTTCATTCGTAGCCCTATGAACATTATTTGCATCATCTAAGGAGGAAACCCGATAGTAATACGTCCCTGCCGCAAGATTCCCACCGGCAGAAGCTAGTATAGTCAGATTTGTGGGAGCAGCGTAAATTGTAGCTTTGACTTCTACGCTAAGTCCTGTCCACCCACCATCACCAGCACTAGCAGAAACTTTGTAATAGTAGGTTCCTGTTAGATTACCGCCGGAAGCATAATTTACCTTGGGGTTCTGAGGAACCGTGGTATTGGTAGCAAAGTTTGTCTTGCTCACGTCCTGAAAATCTACCGAGGAGAAATAGAGCGTCTTACCGTTGGCTACAAAGAGACGACCCCGGTAGACGCAGGCTCTGTTACCGTTCGCAGTGTTGTATGTCGAAAGAAGAGTTCCGTCCCGTTTGAATCTATAAACCTTACTTGCAGTGGTAACAAAAAAGAGCAGGTCATCATATCCACCTGCCCATTGAACATCCTCATCTACTGTCACCTTGATCGACGTCTTATTAACTGTATCCACAACCTCGCAGGACTTACCGAGCCAGAGATAGGCATACCTTCCATCGTT
>Ga0334722_10007008_pt1 | contig 11017 bp, 6 predicted proteins | sample C3_bottom_MG_FD_207210 | JGI IMG/M metagenome (GOLD analysis project Ga0334722, IMG submission 207210) | Sediment microbial communities from Yellowstone Lake, YNP, Wyoming, USA - C3_bottom | ecosystem: Environmental > Aquatic > Freshwater > Lake > Sediment | place: USA: Wyoming | collected...
TTTGGATGCCGCGGATACGGCGCAGGCCGAAGGCGAGGCATCGTCTGACGAAACGGTCAAATCGGAGGCATCGAGGCAAGGATGATAGAACTCCAGGAAGCCCTGTGGAAAAAGGAGATCTGGGCCATCGGCGGCGGCAAGGGCGGAATCGGCAAGAGCCTGATCACCGGCAACATCGGCATCACCCTCGCCCGCATGAAGAAGAAGGTACTGCTCGTGGACGCGGACCTGGGCGGCGCCAACCTCCACACCACGCTCGGCATCGGCGTGCCGGAGATGACCTTATCGGACTTTCTGAACCGCCGCGTCGAGAACATCAACGACGTCATCATCAAGACGGCCATCCCCAACCTGAACCTCATCAGCGGCGCCCAGGATTTCCTCGACGCCGCGAACCCCAATTTCGCGCAGAAGACGCGCCTCCTCCGGCACCTCGAAACGCTGGACGCGGACTACGTCCTCCTGGACCTCGGCGCAGGAACATCCTTCAACATCCTCGATTTCTTCCTCTTCTCCGACCACGGCATCCTCGTCGTCCTTCCCGAACCCACGGCGATCGAGAACGCCTACCGGTTCATCAAGAGCGCCTTCTACCGCCGGTTCAAGAAGGTCGTTGCCAATCAGAACATCAAAGACCTCATCGACGCGGCCATGGACCAGAAGAACACCATGGGCATCCGGACGCCCTTCGACCTCATCGAGCGCGTGAAGAGCATGGAGCGGGAAGTGGGTGAGATCCTGGAGCTCGAAGTGCTCAAGTTCCGTCCCAAGCTGATCGTGAACCAGGTGCGGACGAAGAACGACGTGCAGATCGGGTTCTCCATGAAGAGCGCCTGTCAGAAATACTTCGGCATCAACCTGGAATACCTGGGCTACGTGGAGTACGACGACTGCGTCTGGCAGTCCATCCGCAGCAAGCGGCCCCTCGTCATCGAATATCCCTACTCGCGGCCGGCGCGGTGCATCGAACGGATCGTCCACAACCTGCTCCGCAAGGAGCAGATGACGCTGAGTATGCTTTATTAAAGCAGCTAGCAGGCTGGCAGGCTAGCAAGCCGACAGGCTGGCAAGTTGACCAGCAGGCAGGCTTGTCGGCTTGGCCGCTTATTAGTTTGATCGCATGTTCGCCTACTCGCTTGTTAGCTTGTCAGCCTGTTTGCCTGTTCGCCTGTTTGCCTGTTCGCTTGTTTGCTTGTTAGCTTGTTCGCTTGTTTGCTTGTTAGCTTGTTCGCCTGTTCGCCTGTTCGCCTGTTTGCCTGTTCGCTTGTTTGCTTGTTTGCTTGTTAGCTTGTTCGCCTGTTCGCTTGTTATCTTGTCAGCCTGTTTGCTTGTTCGCCTACTCGCTTGTCAGTTTGTCAGCCTGTAAGCATGTTCGCTTGTCAGCCTGTTTGCTTGTTAGCTTGTTTGCTTGTTAGCCTGTTAGCCTGTTTGCTTGTTCGCTTGTCAGCCTGTCAGCTTGTTAGCGGGGGTTGTACCATGCTCAAGAAGATCGACGACATGAACTACTACGAGCTCCTGGAAATAAGCTACCGGGCGACGGCGCAGGAGATCCACAAGGCCTACGAGCGCGTCCGGAAGATCTACGACCCGAACTCCATCGCCCTTTACTCACTCTTTTCCCCTGAAGAGACCGAGAAGATCCGGCAGCGCGTCGAGGACGCCTACCGGACCCTGATCTACGACGAGAACCGTCGGGAATACGACCGGACGCTGCGCGACATCCCCCTTCCGCTGGAGCCGCAGCAGCCGGAACTGCGGTACCAGCCGCGCCCCTTTTCGGCGCCGCCGAGGACGCAGAGAATGGCGGAGCCCCTGGTTTCCGCCGCGGAACCACGGGCCGAGGAACCTCAGCCCCTGCAGGCCCCTGCACCGCCGCCGATGCCGGTGACCGCCCAGCCCGTGCCTGCGGATATCACCGAGTTCACGGGGCCGGTCCTGAAGATGATGAGAGAACAGCGCGGCCTCACCATACGGAGCGTTGCGGACACCACCAAGCTGAGCGGCAGGTACATCGAGGGCATCGAAGAAGAATCCTACAAGAAGCTCCCCGCCCGGCCCTACCTCCGCGGCTTTCTCGTCCTCTACGCCAAGGCCATCGGCTACGAGTCCGACCGCATCGTGATCGATTACATGAAGCGGTACGACGCGGCGATGAATGCGCCGAAGAAGTAGCATAATCGGATTCAACGTTCAGGGTTCCGAGTTTAAAGATAAAGAATAAAATAAGAAAGGCAGCCAAATTGGCTGCCTTTTGTAGTTTGTTTCTATGCTGCCCAGCCTATCGGTTCAAGGCGAGAACATCCCGCCTGTATTGGTCGTGGTAAAGCCCGTACCCGACCACACTGTTCCGCCCCAGACGATCATGTCCGTTCCTGTCCAGACCGCGGCATGGTACATTCTCGCTTCAGGTGAGCCGGCAGACGATGTTGCGGTCCAGGTGTCGCTCGTCGGGGAATATTTTCCGCCCGTGGATAGAAGCTGCGTATTGCCCAGAAGAGGAGTATATCCTCCTCCCCACACGATCATCTCGGTCCCGGTCCATACCGCGGAATGATAATCGCGCAGCGCCGGCGCATTCGTTGTCGAGACCGACGTCCAGATGTTGGATACTGGATCGTATCTGCCTCCACCGGCGATATAGCTCGCCGGCATTGCTGTCATGTTCGTCGTTGATCCACCCCAGACCACTGCTTCCGTGCCAGTCCATAACATATGTTCGGCATTCCGCGCGGCAGGAGCATTCGTCGTTGTCATGGCAGTCCATATATTTGACCCTGGATTGTAATATCCGCCGGTATTATAGTATGTGTATATTCCCGCGTTATAGGTGCTTCCACCCCAGACGATCATCTTGTCCCCGGTCCAGACGGCACCGTGTCCCAATCTGACGGTCGGCGCACCAGCGGTTGCTGTCACGCTTGTCCACAAATTTGTTGTCGGACTGTACCGGCTTCCGGTATTCGTGGTCGTGGCACCAGAATACCCGCCCCACACCACCATTTCCGTTCCGGTCCAGACCGCGCGGGCAGTCGGACAGTAGTTCGTCGTAGTAATCGAGGACCAGGTATTTAAAGCAGGATCATAGACGCCGCCCGTATTGAGATCGCTTGAGCCACTATAACCGCCCCATACGATCATCTTCGATCCGGTCCAGACCGCCGTGTGATATGCTCGTATCGAAGGCGCGCCTGTCGTCGTCACCGTGGTCCACACATTCGTGACCGGATTGTACCTTCCACCCGAATTAAGATAGCCGGCCAGACCGGACCCGCCCCAGACGATCAGCTCAGTTCCTGTCCAGACTGCGGAAAATCCGGTCCGGCTTGTCGGTGTGTTGGAGGTCGACAGGGGGCTCCACCGAAGCGGTTCGCCGGCAGCTCCGCCCCCTCCACCGCCGCCGCACGCCGCGGTCAGGACCAACAACAACAAAAGAACCAGTATCCGAATTGCCAATAATCTCTTTCTCATAGCACCCTCCCCCTTAGTCGAACCACAAGAGTGTAATGCCGGTAAAGTATGAACGCGAGACTAAGGGTTGTCGAGAATTAAAGAATTTGCGGGAACATCAGGGCACGGCAAGGGTCTGGCCCGATGATCCGCTAATCCCTGATGCACATGACCCTGCAAAATCTGTCCCGCCGACGCCACCCGCGCCTGAAAGACCGATACCATAGGTATTTGAATTCACCGTCAGCACGGAGAACGAATCTGCGAGTATGCCGATGCTGATCCCGCCTGCCCCGCCGCCGCCGCACCCGCCTGCTCCGCCGGCAGCACCAGCCCCGCCGGCACCCCCTGCCGCCGCATCATCCGCTGCCGCACCGCCACTCCCACCGGAGCCACCGGATCCGCCCAAAGCGCCTGAGCCGCCGGTACCCCCGGAGCCTCCCTGGTCAGTTGAGATAGTATTGTCTTTGATCACGGCGCTTGACAGGCGCGACATGATGGCGATCGAACCGCCGCCGCCGCCACCACCGGTTCCCGCGGGCCCGCCTTGGCCGCCGCCGCCACCACCGCCACCTCCGCCGCCACGGTCTGCATTGCAAGTAAGAGCAGAACTACAAGTGATTAGTTGTACATAACACCGTGCAGAGCCGCCACCGCCGCCTCCACCACCGCCACCTCCCTGGCCGGTTGCTCCAGATGCACCGTCACCTCCGGCGCCAGGGACCCATGCAAGACCGCTGATCAAGCCCGAACTGCCCGCGGTCCCACGAGAACCGTTCGCTCCTGACGCGCCGTCTGTGCCCTTGACTCCTGCGACTGACAGAGTAAAACCTGCACACGATTGGCTGCAAGGCCCGGTACACATGCCGAACGCGCCGCCGGCGCCGCCGGCGCTGCCGGAGGCGCTTGTCTGTCCGGCAACACCGGCGCCTTCGTCATAACCTCCCAGTCCACCATCGCCGCCCGAAGCTCCCGAACTTGTGCCTCCAGTACCTCCCGCGCCACCAGCTGACCCGCCAATGGTACCACCTCCACCATTGGCGCCATTACCACCATTAGCGCCGGCGATGCCGCTCGTCACATTGGCGCCGTTTGCGCCCTTTCCCGCCGTGATATGATTTGCCGAGATCACGATCGCGGAGCTTTGATTCATGACCACGCCATAGGAGCTCATGCCCGAAACTACGGCATTCGCGCTGTTGATCGAGAATCCATCAATTGTCAGGTTCGACACATTGTTCAGAGTCAATGCCGTGGTTCCGCCGTTGATGGTAGTTATGTTGGTAGCACGCTTTCGCTCCCACGTGACAGGATCATAGCCACCATACAGCGATACGCCGTTGGCGAGCGCTACCGATTCAGTGTAGGTCCCCGCGGCAGCATAGACATCGGCACCTGATGCCGCGGCTGCAGCGGTGATGGCAGCGCCAAGCGTGAGGAACGGTTGTGCGCGTGTTCCGGCATTGACATCCGATCCAATCGGGCTGACATATTTCGCTTTGGCCTTGTCTTCAAGAACAAAGACCAGCACGCGATCGGCAAGGCTGTCAATAATACCGTCATTCACGCGCAGATCAAAGGCTACCGTGCAGACCACAGCGGGCGCGGTAAATGTCGGGGTCACCCCGCTCAGGATGCCACTCCCACCGGTGACATCGGGACAATCGTTGCTGACCTGGGTCCAGGTATAGGTAAGCGCTTGAACATCCGCATCAGCACTTGCACTGCCATCGAGCGTCACCGACTCGCTCGGATTCACGTCCTGGTCAGTACCCGCGTTGGCGATCGGCTGGGCATTGGTCGCGTCATTTACGGTTACATTTACCGAAGCGCTTGAACTGAGCTTTCCATCAGTGACGGTCAGTTCGACCCGATAAAACCCCGCCACATCAGGCGTCAAGCCTGCAATGGAAAGCAGCGCATTGGTCAGCGTTGCTGAACTGCTCAGGGGTTGCGCCTTGATCTGCCAGGAGTATTGCAGCACGTCTCCATCAGGATCACTGCTGGCGGACCCGTTGAGAACAACGGCGCCCGAACCTAATACGACATTTTGATCGGCCCCCGCATTAGCGATCGGAGCATGGTTCGTGCTGCCCGGGGCTCCGCCGCCGCCGCTGCTGCACGCGAACACCGCGGCTGCGAGAAGCAGTATAAAGATTCCGCGCGCCTGTTTCATAGTATCCTCCTTTTTGGACTACAAGAGTGATAGTGCCGGTAAGTATGTACGTCGACCCAGGCGTTGTCAAGAATTTAAGAATTGGTAGAGACCAAAAAAAAGGCAGCCAATTGGCTGCCTTTCACGTCTCATTCTTACGTTTCATGTCCTATGGCTATTGATCACAACTTCATCACTTCTCGGGCGTCGAAAAGTTGTAATTATAGCCGCCAAAGCCTACGAATAAGATAACGGCCGGGGTTACCAGGAAGTATTTTTTGTAGTTCCACGGCCCGCGATTCACATAGTTGCCCGACGTCCAGATGGGCCGGACACGCCATTCATATTTTTTCCCTGCTTCAAGCTTCCTGTCCACCTGGAACGCCGGCTCGCGGAGATCGTCCTGCGACAGGATGATCACCCCGTCATCGATCACCTCAAGGTGATACCGTACGTTCTCTGCGCCGGCCTTATCATAGGGTTTCCACTTGAGCATCGGGTTCAGCGAATCCACGTGGGCGTTCCACAAATAACCGTACGACGGGCTCACCGGTTCCAGGCCGCTGTTCCAGGTGATACATCCGGAAACAGCGAGGCACGACACCAGGAGGATCCGCGTGATGGCCCGTCCACTGCACATACATTTTTTATATATTCTTCTTATCTCCATGAGCGATAGTATATCTGATAATTTCAGGCAGATAAAGCGTAAAAAGATCCAGAAAAGAAAAGGCAGCCGAATTGGCTGCCTTTCTCGTCACTGTTGTAATCTTGTTATTGAACATCCAACTGCGCAGGCCCAAGCCTGCGGCTACCGATCGATGCGTTTATTTGACTTGGTAGCCGCACCCTTCAGGGTGCGTACTTATCTCACGCCTTCATGAACTCCCTCTTCTTCCACAGGAAATAGATCGCCGGATAGACCGTCAGTTCCAGGATCTCCGAGGTGATCACGCCGCCGACCATGGGCGCGGCAATGCGCTTCATCACGTCGGCGCCTGCGCCGTGGCTGAACATGATCGGCACGAGGCCGGCCAGGATGACGGCCACGGTCATGAGCTTGGGCCGGATCCGCTTCACCGCGCCTTCCATGATCGCATCCTTGAGGTCCTGCTCGTTGTTCATCCGGCCTTCTTTTATGTACTTGTCATGTGCCAGGTCGAGATAGAGCAGCATCACCACGCCGGTCTCGGCGTCCAACCCTGCCAGGGCGATGAGGCCCACCCAGACGGCGATGCTCATGTTGTATCCCATGAACCAGAGGAACCAGAAGGAGCCGACGAGCGAGAACGGCACGGCCAGCAGCACGATGATCGTCTTGACCGTGGACCGCGTGTTGAGATAGAGCAGCACGAAGATGATGAGCAGCGTGAGCGGGATCACGAGCTTCAGCCGCTCATGGGTCTTGATCAGATATTCATACTCGCCGCTCCACTGGAGACGATAGCCCGCCGGGAGGTTCACTTTAGCGGCAACGTTCTTCTGCAGTTCCTCCACGTAGCCACCGACGTCGCGGCCCGTGAAATCGATGTAAACGTAATTGGCCAGCAGTCCTTCTTCGCTTTTGATCTGCGTCGGGCCCTGGACGATGGCAATGTCGGCAAGCGACCCCAGCTGAACATAGGAAATGCCGCCCGCTGCCGGAGCGCCGCCCATACCACCTGAAGAAGATGACGCCGTCCGCTCGATGGGAACAAGAATGCGCTTGATCCGGTCGATGTCGCTTCGATACTCGCGCGGGTACCGCACGTTCACGGAGTAGCGCTCCCTGCCCTCGACGGTGGTTGTCAGCGTCATGCCGCCCAGGGCGCTTGCCACTACGGTCTGAACATCGTCCATGGAAAGCCCATACCGGGCTATCTCATCGCGCTTCGGCCGGATGTCCAGGAAATACCCCGTCATGAGCCGCTCGGCATAGGCGCTGCGCGTGCCGCGAACGGACTTGACGGCTGTCTCCACCTCGCGCGAGACCGTGTCGAGCACTTCGAGCTTGGGACCAAGCACTTTGACCCCCACGGGAGTGCGGATGCCCGTAGAGAGCATGTCGGTGCGCGCCTTGATAGGCATGGTGAAAGAGTTCGACACTCCAGGGATCTGGACCGCGTCGTTCAGCTCGTTCTTGATCTTGTCGGTGTCCATGCCCTTCCGCCATTGGGACTCGGGTTTGAGGCTCACAATGGTCTCGAACATCTCGACCGGCGCCGGGTCCGTGGCGGTCTCGGCGCGGCCCGCCTTGCCGAAGACCTGGGCGACCTCGGGAACGGTCATCAATAGTTTGTCCTGGATCTGGAGCAGCCGCGACGCCTCGGATATGCCCAGTGCCGGCACGGTCACGGGCATGTAAAAGAGCGAGCCCTCGTCCAGCGGCGGCATGAACTCCGAACCGAGCTTGATGCCGGGGACCACAGTAACGCCGAACATGGGCGGCAGGAAGATGGTCCCCGTCACGACGACGATGACGACCGCCGCGATGATGACGCCCCTGCTGAAGCGGAGCGAGAAGTTAACGCGGGGCTTGTAGACCTTGTTCACCGCCCTGATGATGGGGTTGTCGTCCTCGGGCTTGATCTTGCCTCGCAGGAACAGCGTCATCAGGACCGGCGTGAGCGTGATCGCAAGGAAGGAGGCGAAGAGCATGCCGAAGGTCTTGGTATAGGCCAGGGGTTTGAACAGCCTGCCCGCCTGCGCCTGGAGCGTGAACACGGGCAGGAAGCCTACGGTGATGACCAGTAAGGAGAAAAAGAGCGACGGCCCGACCTCCTGGGCCGCGTGGATGATCACGTCCACCCGCGACCCCGGCCGGCCGGCGTGCTCCCACTCTTCGAGCTTCGTGTGTGCGTTCTCTACCATGATGATCGAGGCGTCCACCATGGCGCCGATGGCAATGGCGATGCCGCCCAGGCTCATGATGTTCGAGGTCACTCCGATATAGTACATGCAGATGAATGAAATGATAATGGCGATAGGGAGCGTCAGGATGACCACCAGGGCGCTGGGCAGATGGAACAGGAAGATGATGCAGACGGCGCTCACCGCGATAGTAAGCTTGATGATCTCCTCGGTCAGGGTATGGATGGACCGGCGGATCAGGTCGCTGCGGTCGTAGGTCGTCACGAGCTTCACGCCGGCAGGCAGGGAGGGAATGACGTCCCTGTTGAGTTTTTCCTTCACCCGGTCTATCACGTCCAATACGTTTTCGCCGAAGCGGACCACCACGATACCGGCGGCAACTTCGCCTTTGCCATCCAGGTCCACCAGGCCGCGCCGGATCTCCGGCCCGACCTCGATGTTGGCCACGTCGCGCAGGAACACGGGCGTGCCGCCCGGCCCGCCTCCTACGGCGATCTCCTGCAGGTCCTTCACGCCGGTAACATACCCGCGGCCGCGGACCATGTACTCCGTACCGGACAGCTCCATGATCCGGCCTTCAACGTCGATGTTGCTCTTCCTGACGGCGTCCATCACCTTCATGAGCGAGATGCCGTAGGACGCGAGCCGGTTGGGCTCCACGGTGATCTGGTACTGCCGCACGTAGCCACCGACGCTCGCCACCTGCGACACGCCGGGCACGCTCTCGAGGGCGAGTTTGATGTTCCAGTCCTGAAGCGACCGGAGCCGGGAAAGGTCATGTTCGCCCGTCTCGTCCACCAGGGCATAGGAGAAGCCCCAGCCGAGGCTCGTGGCGTCCGGGCCGAGCACAGGGTTCACATCAACGGGGATCTTGCTCCGCACCGACTGGAGATATTCCAGCACCCGGCTGCGGGCCCAGTAGATGTCCGTGCCTTCTTCGAAGATAACGTAGATGAAGGAACTGCCAAGGAACGAGAAGCCCCGCACCGCCTGCACCTTGGGAGCGGCCAGAAGCGTCGAGGAGATGGGATAGGTCACCTGGTCCTCGACGAGGTTCGGGCTCCTGCCGGGCCAGTCGGTGTAGACGATCACCTGGGTGTCCGACAGGTCCGGAATGGCGTCGAGGGGAATGTGTTTGAGCGACCAGATGCCCCAGATCGACAGGAAGGCGATGACAAGGAACACAAAGAACCGGTTCCTGCCGCTGTATTCGATAATTCTCGAGATCATTGATCACCCACTCACAAAAAACATGAAAAACCGTCAATGCTGAAACTTCCGATTTGATTATGATAAACGCTGTAAGGGCTTTTCATAGTAGATCATAACTAATCAGCGAAAATCTGCGTTGAATTCTTTTGCCATCGTTATCAACTATACATTCTCAAACTGAAATGTGATCCTACCGCACACCCTTGAGCTGCGCTTCCGAATCGATGAGGAACGTCGCGGACCGCGCCACATTCTCGCCGCTCTTGAGGCCCGACAGGACCTCGCGGTAGCCGTCGGCTCGCATGCCGAGCTTCACTTCCCGCGGTTCGAAATACCCCTCGCCCTTGTCAACGTACACGATCTGGCGGGTGCCGGTGTCGAGCACCGCGTCGTCGGGCACGGCTAGCCGGCTGCCCATGCCGACGGTAATGTCCACGTTGGCGAACATCTGCGGCTTGAGCCTGCCGCCGGGATTAGCGACGGTCATCCGGACCTTCACGGTCCGCGCATCGCCCGTCAGGGCGGGATAGATGAACTCGATCTTCGCGGAGAGCGCCTTCCCCGGCAGTACGCTCAGGTTGATCCGCGCGGTCTCGCCCGGAGTGATCAGCGACAGGTCCTGTTCGTAAATATCCGCGGTGATCCAGACCGAGGACAGGTCGGCGATGTCGAAGAGCTTCTCACCTGGCATCACCCGCATGCCCAGGACCGCGTTCTTCTGGACCACCGTGCCGTCCAGGGGGCTCACGAGCGTAACAGTGCGCACCGTCTTGCCGGTCTCCTCGATGAGCTTGATCTGCTCCTCCGTGATGTCCCAGAGCCGCAGACGCTGGCGCGCCGCCGCTATGATCGCATCGGCGTCGCGGCTCAGCATGCCTGCCACCGCCCCCTCCTTCGTCTCGCCCGAAGACCTGGCCCAACGGAGGGTGTTCAAAAATTCCTGCTGCGTGGCAAGAAGCTCGGGGCTGTACACCTCGGCCAGGGGATCGCCTTTTTTGACCTGCATGCCCGTGTAATCTGCATGGAGCTTTTCGACCCATGCCTCATATTTCATGTTGACCGTGGCGAGCTTCCGCTCGTCGTACTCCACCCTGCCTACCGTCCTGATCATTTTGCCGATCCGGCGGGCGGCTACCTTGACGGTCTTGACACCCATCATCTTCTGCTTGTCCAGTGGTATCTCCACCGTCGGAGCCTCGACCGGGGCTGGAGCGGCTGCCTGCTCTGCCTGCTTCTGGGTCGCCGTCGGAGCACTATGCCCCTCGTGCTGGGCATGAACCACCGATGCACCGGTCAGCATAAACAGAACAAGGGACATCGAGAAGAGACCGTACCAGGCATGGTCAAACAGAA
>Ga0334722_10007009_pt1 | contig 11015 bp, 4 predicted proteins | sample C3_bottom_MG_FD_207210 | JGI IMG/M metagenome (GOLD analysis project Ga0334722, IMG submission 207210) | Sediment microbial communities from Yellowstone Lake, YNP, Wyoming, USA - C3_bottom | ecosystem: Environmental > Aquatic > Freshwater > Lake > Sediment | place: USA: Wyoming | collected...
GCGGTCAGGCTCGTCTTGCCGTGGTCGATGTGGCCGATCGTGCCCACGTTGACGTGGGGCTTGGTGCGCTCGAACTTCTTCTTCGCCATCGCGTGCGCTTCTCCTCTCTCCCGGTACCCGGTGCGTTCCCGCCGCGGGGCGGCTAGACCTTCGACTTCTGCGCCAGCTCGCTGGCGATGGTGCTGGGCACTTCCGCGTAGTGGCTGAACTCCATCGAGGAGGTCGCCCGGCCCTGGGTCATGCTGCGCAGGTCCGTCACGTAGCCGAACATCTGGGCCAGGGGCACGAAGGCCCGCACGACCTGCGTGCCGCCCCGGGACTCCATGCCCTCGATATGCCCGCGCCGGCTGTTCAGGTCGCCGATGACGTCGCCCATGAACTCCTCGGGCATGAGCACCTCGACCTTCATGATCGGCTCGAGGATGGCCGGGTCGGCCTTGCCGAAGGCGTCCTTGACGGCCATCGAGCCTGCGATCTTGAAGGCCATCTCGGACGAGTCGACGTCGTGGTAGGAGCCGTCGAAGAGGGTCACCTTGACGTCCACCACCGGGAACCCCGCGAAGATCCCCGTCTGGAGCGCCTCGCGGATGCCGGCGTCGACCGGCTTGATGTACTCGCGGGGGATGGTGCCGCCGACGATCTTGTCCACGAACTGGTAGCCGGCGCCCTTCTCGTTGGGCTCCAGCTTGATCACGGCATGCCCGTACTGGCCCTTGCCACCGGTCTGCCGGACGAAGCGGCCGTTGCCTTCCGCCGCCCGGCGGACCGTCTCGCGGTAGGAGACCTGCGGCTTGCCGATGTTGGCGGCGACCCTGAACTCGCGGACCATGCGGTCCACGAGCACGTCGAGGTGCAGCTCTCCCATGCCCGCGATGAGCGTCTCGGCCGTCTCCTGATCGGTCTTGACGCGGAAGGTGGGGTCCTCCTCGGCGAGGCGCTGGAGGGCGATCGCGAGCTTGTCCTGGTCGGCCTTCGTCTTGGGCTCGATCTTCACCTCGATGACCGGCTCGGGGAAGGTCATCGACTCGAGGATGACGGGATGGTCGGGGTCGCTCAGCGTGTCGCCGGTGTAGGTGTCCTTCAGCCCGACGGCCGCGGCGATGTCCCCCGCATGGACCTCGTCGATCTCCTCGCGGTGGTTGGCGTGCATCTGCAGGATGCGCCCGATGCGTTCCTTGCGATCCTTGGTCGGGTTGTAGACGTACGAGCCGGCCTTCAGCGTGCCCGAGTAGACCCGGAAGAAGGCGAGCTTGCCCACGAACGGGTCGGCCGCGATCTTGAAGGCAAGGGCGGCGAACGGCTCCCTGTCATCGACGGTGCGCAGGATCTCCGCGCCCGTGGACGGGTGCAGGCCGATCACCGGAGGCACGTCGAGCGGAGAGGGCAGGTAGTCGATGACCGCGTCGAGCATGGGCTGGATGCCCTTGTTGCGCAGCGCCGAGCCGGTCAGGACGGGGACGATCCGGTTCTGCAGCGTGCCCAGTCGCAGTCCGTGCCTGATCTCCTCGACGGTCAGCGCGTGGCCTTCGAGGTACTTGTGCGTCAGGTCGTCGTCCATCTCGGCGACGGCGTCGATCATGGCCGCCCGGTGCCTCTCCGCCTCAGCCTGCAGCTCGGCCGGGATGGCCGCCAGCTCGACCCGGTTGCCCATGTCGTCGCGGAAGTAGACGGCCTGCATCGTCACCAGGTCGATGACGCCCTGGAAGGTGTCCTCGCGCCCGATCGGGATCTGCACCGGCACGGCGTTGGCGCCGAGGCGCTCGCGGATCGAGTCGACGCAGCGCCAGAAGTCAGCGCCGGTGCGGTCGAGCTTGTTGATGAAGCAGAAACGTGGCACACCGTAGCGATCCGCCTGGCGCCAGACCGTCTCCGACTGCGGCTCGACGCCGGCCACGCCGTCGAAGACGACCACCGCGCCGTCGAGCACCCGGAGGCTGCGCTCCACCTCCACCGTGAAGTCCACGTGCCCGGGCGTATCGATGATGTTGATGCGATGCTCGCCCCAGAACGCGGTCGTGGCCGCGGCCGTGATGGTGATGCCCCGCTCCTGCTCCTGGGGCATCCAGTCCATCGTGGCCGCGCCCTCATGCACCTCGCCGATCTTGTAGATCTTCTTGGTGTAGAAGAGGATGCGCTCGGTGACGGTCGTCTTCCCGGCGTCGATATGCGCGATGATGCCGATGTTCCGCGTCTTGGCCAGCGGAACGGTGCGTGCCACGGTCGTCAATCGTCCTTGCTGGTCGCTTACCACTTGAAATGGCTGAAGGCCTTGTTGGCCTCGGCCATCTTGTGCGTGTCCTCACGTCGCTTGACAGCTGCGCCCAGCCCGTTCATCGCGTCCACCAGCTCGCCGGCGAGCTTCTCGCTCATCGACTTGCCCGAACGCTTGCGGGCCGACTGCACCAACCAGCGCACGCCGAGGGACATGCGACGGTCACCGCGGATCTCCACGGGGACCTGGTAGGTGGCGCCTCCGACGCGACGCGGTTTGACTTCGATGATCGGCGTCGCGTTGCGCAGTGCCGCATCCAGCACCTCGAGACCCGGTCGTCGTGCCGAGGCCTCGGCACGGGCGAGCGCCTGGCGCAGGATGCTCTCGGCGAGGCCCTTCTTGCCGTCCCTCATGATCTTGACCACGAACCGGTCCGTGGTACGTGTGAGCGCGGGCGCGTACTTCGCCTTGCGCGGGGTCTGGGCTCGTCGCGGCATGGCGCTACTTCTTCCCGACCTGTGCGGTGGCCTTGGCGCCGTACTTGGAGCGGCCCTGCTTGCGGTCGCGCACGCCGGCCGCGTCGAGCGCGCCGCGGATGACGTGGTACTTGACCGAGGGGAGGTCCTTCACCCGGCCCCCGCGCACGAGCACGACCGAGTGCTCCTGGAGGTTGTGGCCGACGCCCGGGATGTAGGCCGTGACCTCCATCTGGTTGGTGAGCCGCACGCGCGCGATCTTGCGCAGCGCCGAGTTCGGCTTCTTGGGCGTCATCGTGCGCACCTGAAGGCAGACGCCACGCTTCTGCGGGGCGCCCGGGATCCCCTCCTGGCGTTGCCGGAGGCTGTTCCAGTTCTTGCGCATGGCCGGCGCCTTGACCTTGGCGATCTTGCGGCTGCGGCCCTTGCGCACAAGCTGGCTGATCGTGGGCACGGAGGACGCGGTCTCCTTCCTGGTCCGATCGGACGGGCGGGTGTCGTGCGCACCTGGGCGCGCGACGAGATGAGGCTCTTCGATTCGTCGGGCGTGGCGCCGATCTTCCGGGCGCCGTGGCGCCTCCGCGATCGACTCCTGACCACCGTCACGCCTGTCTTGCAGGCGGCGACGCGCGGCCATCAGGCCACGAAAGCGGAGTGTATCAGGCCCCTCGAAGGGGTGTCAACGAAGGGTCGTGCCTGCTCAGGCCTCCGCGTCGAGGGCGGGCAGATCGTCCTCGTCTTCGTCGGGCTCGAGGAAGGGGTTGGCCTCCCCATCGCCCTCTGCGGCGTTCGGGACGAGCGTTTCCGCGAGGAGCGGGTTGAAGGTCTCCTCCCCTGCCGTGGCGGACTCGAGCGACTCCTCAAGCAGGGGGTTGTACTCGGCCCCGAAGTCCTCCGGCAGCTCGCCCCCGGCGAGCGCTTCGGCCGCTGCCCGCCGTTCCGCCTCACGCCGGGCGGCCACCGCCGCCGGGGCGCCGGTCCCGGCCGGGATCAGCTTGCCGATGATCACGTTCTCCTTGAGCCCCAGCAGGCGGTCCTTGGCGCCGTTGATGGCGGCCTCGGTGAGGACGCGCGTCGTCTCCTGGAACGAGGCGGCGGCGAGGAAGCTGCTGGTGTTCAGGGAGGCCTTGGTGACGCCGAGCAGGACCACCTCCGCGGTGGCCGGCTCGCCGCCCTCGGCGAGGACCTGGTCGTTGACCTCCTCGAAGTCGAAGCGGTCGATCAGCTCGAACGGCAGCTGCTCGCTGTCGCCCGGCTGGTCCACGCGGACCTTGCGCAGCATCTGGCGGACGATGATCTCGATGTGCTTGTCGTTGATCGTGACGCCCTGGCTGCGATAGACCTTCTGGACCTCCTTGACGAGGTAGCGCTGGACGGCGTCCTTGCCCCGCGTCTCGAGGTACTCCTGCGGGTTGATCGGCCCATCGGTGATGGCGTCGCCCGCGCGCACCTCCTGGCCGTTCTCGACCCGGAGCTTCGCGTTGTGCGGGATGGCGTACTCGCGCTCCACGACGTCCTCGCTGCGGACCAGGAGGCCCTTGCCCGACTTGACCAGGATGCCCTTGGTCGGGCTGCGCAGTTCGTCGACCTGACCGGCACGCTCGGCGCGGGCCACGACCTGGTCGACCTCGACGTTGTCGCCGGGCGCCAGGAGCAGCTCCTGCCCCTTCGCCACCGGCAGCGGCGTCTCGTACGCCTCGCGGCTGGTGACCTTCACCCGGCGCGCCCCCGTCTCGGTGGTGATGGTCTCGACGATGCCGTCGATGTGGCTCATCTCGGCCTTGCCCTTGGGCACGCGGGCCTCGAAGAGCTCCTCGACGCGCGGCAGGCCGGCGGTGATGTCGAGGCCGGCCACACCGCCGGTGTGGAAGGTGCGCATGGTCAGCTGGGTGCCGGGCTCGCCGATCGACTGTGCCGCGATGATGCCCACCGCCTCACCCGTGCCGACAAGGTGGCCCGTGGCCAGGTTGCGGCCGTAGCAGTAGCGGCAGACGCCGTAGCGCGCCTGGCAGGTGAGCGGTGAGCGGACGAGCACTTCGGCCAGGGCCGGTGCGCCGTCCTTCGTGCGCAGGCTGGCGATGCGGGTCGCCTTCTCCTCGTCGATCTCCTCGTTGCGTTCGGCGATCGGCCCGCCCTTCCTGACGGTCGGGTCGCTGATCGGCGCCGCGGCCATGCGGCCGACAAGACGCCTGGCGAAGGCGTCGTCCTGGGTTCCCGCGAACTCCTCGGTCTCGCTGCGGGTGATCCAGGTCCCCTCCTCCGTGCCGCAGTCCTCCTCGCGCGTGATGACGTCCTGCGCCACGTCCACGAGACGCCGGGTCAGGTAACCCGAGTCGGCGGTGCGCAACGCCGTGTCGGCGAGGCCCTTGCGCGCCCCGTGCGTGGAGATGAAGTACTCCAGCACGCTCATGCCCTCGCGGAAGTTGCTGCGCACGGGGACGTCGATGATGCGGCCCGAGGGGTCGGCCATCAGGCCGCGCATGCCGCCCAGCTGACCGATGTTGCCCTTGTTGCCGCGGGCCCCGGAGCTGGTCATCATCCACAGCGCGCCGGCTCGGTCGGCACCCTCGAGGTTCGCGTCGTCCGGGTCCATCTCCCTCATCATCGCGTCGGAGATGGCGGCGGTCGTGCTCTGCCAGATCTCGACGACCTTGTCGTAACGCTCGTCGTCGGTGATGAGCCCGCGCTGGAACTGGCGGTCGATGTCGACGACGGCGGCGTCGGCCTCGCGCAGGCGCGGGGCCTTCTCCTCCGGCGTGCGGATGTCCGAGATGGAGATGGTCATGCCGCCGCGCGTGGCGAACTCGAAGCCGACCGCCTTGATGCCGTCGGCGAAGTGCGCCGTCTCGACCGGGCCGAGCAGGCGATAGCACTCGGACACGAGCGTGCGCAGCTCGGATCGGGTCATGGGCCGGTTCACGAAGCGCAGCCGCGGCGGCACGACCTCGTTGAAGATGATGCGGCCGACGGTCGTGAAGACACGCCGCTCGACGACCGATCCGCTCTCCTCGTCCCACGTGCGCACCTGCGCATCCACGACCTCGTGAAGGCCGATCGTGCCCAGGCGATAGGCGAGGATCGCCTCGTCCTCGTCGGGGAAGACGCGCCTGGGGCGCGGCGCCGCGTCCCAGTCCCAGGCGCCCGGCGCGTGCGGATCCTTGCCCGCGGCGCGCAGCTCGCGCTCGCGCCGCTCGAGCATGCCGTGACTGGCGCGGGTCAGGTAGAAGCAGCCCAGGACCATGTCCTGCGTGGGTGCCACGACGGGGCTGCCGTCGGCGGGTGAAAGCAGGTTCGCCGTCGAGAGCATGATCGTGCGCGCCTCTTCCTGCCCGGCGGACGAGAGGGGCACGTGGACGGCCATCTGGTCGCCGTCGAAGTCGGCGTTGAAGGCCGTGCAGACGAGCGGGTGGATCTGGATCGCCGAGCCCTCGACGAGCACGGGCATGAAGGCCTGGATGCCCAGGCGGTGGAGGGTCGGGGCGCGGTTGAGGAGGACGGGGTGATCCTTGATGACCTCCTCGAGGACGTCCCAGACCTCGGGTCGCACGCGCTCGACGATGCGCTTGGCGCTCTTGATGTTGTGGGCGAAGCCCTTCTCCACGAGCTGGCGCATGACGAACGGCTTGAACAGCTCGAGCGCCATCTTCTTGGGCAGGCCGCACTGGTGCAGCTTGAGGTCCGGGCCGACCACGATGACCGAGCGGCCGGAGTAGTCCACGCGCTTGCCCAGCAGGTTCTGCCGGAAGCGGCCCTGCTTGCCCTTGAGCATGTCGCTGAGTGACTTCAGCCGGTGGTTGCCCGTGCCGGCGATGGCCCGACCGCGGCGGCCGTTGTCGATCAGCGCGTCGCACGCCTCCTGGAGCATCCGCTTCTCGTTGCGGATGATGATCTCCGGCGCGCCAAGCTCGAGCAGCCGCTTGAGGCGGTTGTTCCGGTTGATCACGCGACGATAGAGGTCGTTGAGGTCCGAGGTGGCGAAGCGACCGCCGTCGAGCTGGACCATCGGGCGCAGGTCGGGCGGGATCACCGGCAGCACGGAGAGGATCATCCACTCCGGGCGGGTCCCGCTGCGGCGGAAGGCCTCGATCAGGCGCAGCCGCTTGATGGCCTTCTTGCGTCGGAGGCCGGAGGTGGTGCGCACCTCGCTGTGGAGCCTCTGCGCGAGCGCCTCCAGCTCCATGCGCTGGATCAGCTCCCGGATCGCCTCGGCACCCATGCCCGCGCCGAAGATGCGCGAGCCACCGCGCACGCCGGAACCGTATTTCCGGTCAAGCTCGCGGAAGTTCCAGCCGTCGAGCGACGACTCCATGAGCATCTGGCCGGGCTGGAGCTTCTCGATCTCGTCGCGCGCGCGGCGGATCTCGTCGCGCGTGGACTCGGCCTCGCCACGCAGGCGCTCCTTCTCCGTCTCGAGGGCGGCGTCGCGCTGCAGCTCCAGGTCCTCGACCTGCTGGCGGACGGACTCGTGCTCGGCCGCCTCGATGGCCTGGATCTCCGTGTTGACGCGCTCGACCTCTTCGGCCGTCGCCTTCTTGAGAGCCTCGAGGGCCGGCTTGCCGCCCTTGTCGCCCGCGGCCACGATGACCTCGCCCGTGGGCTCGAAGACGATCGGCTCCGGGGCGGCGCCCTTGAGGGCGGCGATGGCCGCCTCCGTGCGCTGCTTGGCGTCGACCAACTCGGCCGTCCGCTGGGCACGCTGCGCCTCGAGCTCCTCGCGCCGGGCGGCGAGCGCCACATTCAGTTCGTCCTTGCGGCGATTGTTCTCGGCGCGCAGCTGGTCCTCGAGCTCGACGAGGCCCCGACCGGCGCGGCCGCCCCGGCCCTCGGCCTCCTCCTCGAGCTGCTGCAGGGCACGCTTGCGCGCGTCCTCATCCACCCAGGTGACGATGTACAGCGCGAAGTAGAGGATCCGCTCGAGGTTGCGGGGGCTGATGTCGAGCAGGATGCCCAGTCGGCTGGGCGTGCCCTTGAAATACCAGATGTGGCTCACCGGACTGGCCAGCTGGATGTGGCCCATGCGCTCGCGGCGCACCTTCGCCCGGGTCACCTCGACGCCGCACTTGTCGCAGATGATGCCCTTGTAGCGGATCCGCTTGTACTTCCCGCAGTAGCACTCCCAGTCCCGCGTGGGACCGAAGATGCGCTCGTCGAAGAGGCCGTCCTTCTCCGGCTTGAGCGTGCGGTAGTTGATCGTCTCGGGCTTCGTGACCTCGCCCTTCGACCAGTCGCGGATCTGCTCGGGGGACGCGAGCGAGATCCGGATGGCGTTGAAGTTATTGACCTCGAGCATCGTTCTCCTTGGCCACGCTGCGGGCGTCAGCGGCACGATCTTCGGGCGAGCGACGGCGTCCCCGGCCGGTGGGCGGCGTCGCGCTGGGGTGGTACGCGATCAGTCTTCGAACCCGGCGAGGTTGATGCCGCCGAGGTCGGGGAGCGGATAGGCCGAGACGTCCTCGGCGAAGTGGATCTCCTCTTCGTTCTCGTTGAGGATCTCCACGTTGAGGCCGAGGCTCTGCAGCTCCTTGATGAGGACCTTGAAGGACTCGGGCACGCCGGGCGGCTGGATCTCCTCGCCCTTGACGATCGCCTCGTAGGTCTGGACGCGGCCCATGACGTCGTCGGACTTCACGGTCAGCAGCTCCTGCAGGATGTTCGCCGCGCCGTAGGCCTCGAGCGCCCAGACCTCCATCTCACCGAAGCGCTGGCCGCCGAACTGGGCCTTGCCGCCCAGCGGCTGCTGCGTGATGAGGCTGTAGGGGCCGGTCGACCGCGCGTGGATCTTGTCCTCGACGAGGTGGTGCAGCTTCAGCATGTAGATGTAGCCCACGGTGATCTCGTGGTCGAAGGGCTGCCCCGTGCGACCGTCGCGCAGCTCCGTCTTGCCCGTCTCGGGCAGGCCGGCGGCGACGAGCTCGCCGCGGATCTGCTCCTCGGTCGCGCCATCGAAGACGGCCGTGGCGGCCATGACGGGCCGGCCGGTATCGAGGCTCTTCTCATGAAGCGCCCAGCCCAGGTGCGTCTCGAGGATCTGGCCGATGTTCATGCGACTGGGCACGCCCAGCGGGTTGAGGATGATGTCGACAGGCGTGCCGTCGGGCAGGAAGGGCATGTCCTCCTGGGGCAGGATCTTGGCCACGACGCCCTTGTTGCCATGGCGACCCGCCATCTTGTCGCCCACGGAGATCTTCCGCTTGGCGGCGACGCTGACGCGGATCAGCTTGTTGACGCCGGGCAGCAGTTCGTCCCCGGCCTCGCGACTGAAGACGCGGACGTCGACGATCTTGCCCCGCTCGCCATGCGGCAGCCGCAGGCTGGAGTCCTTCACCTCGCGGGCCTTCTCACCGAAGATGGCGCGCAGGAGCCGTTCCTCGGCCGTCAGCTCGGTTTCGCCCTTGGGCGTGATCTTGCCCACCAGGATGTCGCCCGGCTGGACCTCCGCGCCGATGTACACGATGCCGTCCTCGTCGAGGTCCTTGAGCGACTCCTCCCCGACGTTCGGGATGTCTCGCGTGATCTCCTCGGGGCCGAGCTTCGTGTCGCGCGACTCGACCTCGTGCTTCTCGATGTGGATGCTCGTGAAGAGGTCCTCGCGCACGAGCCGATCGCTGATGACGATGGCGTCCTCGTAGTTGCCGCCCTCCCAGCTCATGAAGGCGACCAGGATGTTGCGGCCCAGGGCCAGCTCGCCGCGGTCGGTCGAGCTCGAGTCGGCGAGCGGATCGCCGCCCTCGATGCGCATGCCGACGTCGACCACCGGGCGCTGGTTGATGCACGTGCCCTGGTTGGAGCGGACGAACTTCTCGAGGCGATACTCGTCGAGGTCGCCGGCGTCCGTCTCGACCTGGATGCGGTCGGCGGTCACGCTGGTGACGACGCCCGGGCGGCGGGCGGTGACGACCTGGCCCGAATCGCGGGCGGCCCGCGCCTCCATGCCCGTACCCACGATGGGCGCCTCGGGCTCCAGGAGCGGCACCGCCTGGCGCTGCATGTTCGAACCCATGAGGGCGCGGTTGGCGTCGTCGTGCTCGAGGAAGGGGATGAGCGCGGTGGCCACGGAGACGACCTGCTTGGGGCTGACGTCCATGAACTCGATCTGGGTCGGACGCGCCTCGGGGAACTGGTCGAGGTGGCGCGACGGCACGCGCTCGTCGGCGAAATGGCCCTCGTCGTCCAGCCGTGAGTTGGCCTGGGCGACGTAGCGCTCCTCTTCGTCGGAGGCGTCGAGGTAGACGATCTCGTCGGTGACCCGCGGCCGGATGGGGAAGGCATCGGCCTTCTGCTTCTTCAGCTCGGCCACGGCCTCCTTCGTGAAACGCTCGCCCTTCTTCAGGACGACAGCGCCGGACCTGGCGACCACGTCGGCATCGGCGATCTCGCGCTCGACCTCCGGGCCGTCCCAGCTCGTGGTGCGCTTCACCCTGCGGTAGGGGGTCTCGATGAAGCCGTACTCGTTGATGCGGCCGTACGTGGCGAGCGAGCCGATGAGGCCGATGTTGGGGCCCTCGGGTGTTTCGATGGGGCAGATCCGGCCGTAGTGGCTGTGGTGGACGTCGCGGACGTCGAAGCCGGCGCGCTCGCGTGACAGGCCGCCGGGGCCGAGGGCCGAGAGGCGCCGCTTGCTCGTCAGCTCGGCCAGCGGGTTGGTCTGGTCCATGAACTGGCTGAGCTGGCTGCCGCCGAAGAACTCCTTCATCGCGGCGACCACGGGGCGGATGTTGATGAGCGCGTTGGGCGTCGCCTTCTCGATCTCCTGGATCGTCATGCGCTCCTTGACCACGCGCTCCATGCGCAGGAGGCCGATGCGGAAGGCGTTCTGGATCAGCTCGCCGTTGGCGCGGATGCGGCGATTGCCCAGGTGGTCGATGTCATCCGGCTGCCCCAGGTCGTTGTTGAGCTCGATGAGATGGCCGACGATGGCGGCGATGTCCTCGCGTGTGATGGTGCGCTCCGTGCGCGGCAGCTCGATGCCCATGCGCGCCGCGGCCGGATCGAGCTTCTTGTTCACCTTGTAGCGGCCGACGCGGCCGAGGTCGTAGCGCCGGAAGTTGAAGAAGAGGCTCTCGACGAGCTTCTCGGCGTTGTCGCCGGTGGGCGGATCGCCGGGGCGCAGCTTCTTGTAGACCTCGATGAGCGCCTCGTGGCGCGTCGAGGTCGTGTCCTTTTCGAGCGTGGCGGCGATCTGGCCGGGGTCTGTCGTGTCGACGCGGCGGAACAGCTCGAGCATCGCCTCGTTCTGCTCGTAGCCGACGGCGCGCAGGAGCTTGGTGGCCTCCAGCTTGCGCTTGCGGTCGACCTTGACCCAGAGCTGCAGGGCGTTCTGCTTGGCG
>Ga0334722_10007010_pt1 | contig 11013 bp, 9 predicted proteins | sample C3_bottom_MG_FD_207210 | JGI IMG/M metagenome (GOLD analysis project Ga0334722, IMG submission 207210) | Sediment microbial communities from Yellowstone Lake, YNP, Wyoming, USA - C3_bottom | ecosystem: Environmental > Aquatic > Freshwater > Lake > Sediment | place: USA: Wyoming | collected...
TTCCTTCTTCAAAATCGTAGCATTCCCACATCTCAACCAGTTTTTCCCGTTCGTATTTTTCACCCGATACCTTGATTACGGAATCGCTTTGCAGTTTCGATTCGGAGCTTTGGATCTGTCCCATTTTTTTCGTGTTGATGTCATACCGTTCCTGTTTCCAATCCTCAATCTGCTTCGGCTGAAGAAAATTGACATTTTCATAAAGAGCATCATCTCCCCGTCCTTTTTCTTCCAGCTTTATTTTTTCTTTCTTTTTAACGATGCGACGAATAAGCCAAGGACAGTCTTCCTCCAAATCTTCCGTTTCCGGAGCGGGCAAAATATCCCACAGATCGCATATCGTCAGAAAAGGATCGTCATAATCCACGCTCGCATCAGTCATCCATGTCACCATGCCGATGCCGTTGCCGAAGGTAATCGCCGATTTTATCCATCGTGGAAGCTTCTTTTGGAGCTTCATGGCGTCAAAATCGTAATTGACCAAATCATCCCAAGCCTGGATCGATTTCGAATTCACGTCTTTTTTCTCACGAGGAAGCACTCTGGTTTTTCTCCTGGCAGTAACCATGCGTGAAACCACCGTTTCCACAATCTGAAACGCGATCGGCGGCATAAGGCGCGTCTGATAGGCATAATTGACCTTTTCCTGATAAGCGCGATACAACTTGTACATCCGCAACCATTTGGAACGATACGGCCGCAAATAATTTTCCGCTCGCGTGAATCTTTTTTTCCATTTTTCAATGAGCGCCGACTCGTCGGATGTCGGAGAATATATTTCATTGCTCGAAATTTCTTCTTTTTCGGTTTGTGTGTTTGAATCTGTCATAAGTGAAAAATATAAAAGCCGAGCTCCTAAAAGGGGTTCGGCTCAATTATTTTCCAATCGCGTACCTATCGCATCAATGCAAGGCCGAAGCCTAAGAGGATGCGGAACTTTTTCTTGGCGTCCGCTGGCCAAACAAAAAACGAGACTACCACTTCTTGTCATCAAAATCAGACCAACTATGGTTATTGATAACAGAAGTCGTAGCCCCGTCTCGTTTAGTTCCGATAATTGGAACGCCGTCAGGCAATCGCTTTCTGAATTTTTTGTATCTTTATTTTAGCAAATGCAAAAAAGTTGTCAACAGCAGAAAATGTCCATGTTTATCATATCCCCTTTTCTTTTCTCAATTTCTTCACTTTTTTATAGCCATCTTTCCCAAACAAGCGCTCTTCCTCTTTCTCCCAATCGACAAGTTTTTCATACAACTTTTCCCTTTCCGGATCGTTCATCTTTTTCGCCACATGTAGGATGGAATATTTTATGCCAAACACCAGACCTTCAGTCCATTTCCTTTTGAATTTATCCCTGCCTTTCGGCAACACATCCGAGAGATGCGCCAAGACAGCCAATTCATGCAAAATTTTATCGGCAATGGCTTTTTCTTGTTTTGTATTCAATTTTAATGTTTCTAGTTTCATATTTATTCCATATTGTTCCTAAAAAGCGGAACTATATGAATTATATTAGCATATCTGAGAGATTCTTGAAAATTGGGTGGGATAATAACAAAATCCTGTTATCATCTGACCCAATTTTCAACTTAGTGGAGTGGATAACTCTTAGTTGACTTTAACCTTCAACTATTCTAACATCCGGACACTTCGGAGAAGTGGTGCCTGTCGCCAAGCGGTTCAAAAAAATTAACTAAAACTGCACGGCGTCTTTACAGAAACTTTACCGGCATTATTTTATACTGAAGTCACTAATTCAAGGTTTGCACATTTTATCCATACGGCTATTTGGATGCCCGCCTGCAACAGTCCGCGACACGATTGAGCTCATCGAAGTCCGGCAAGCAGGTTTAAAAATCAGAGTCACTTCAAAACAAAGCGACTAAAAAATAAACTGATATTGGCGTCTGAATTTCTCGAATGGAAAAAATGCGCAAACCGCATAATAATTAATGTATTGCTTATGAAAACACAATACTCAAAAAAGCAGATCCTGAAATTGGCGGGGTTCGGTTCCCTTGCCTTGATTTTGGGATTAGGTGTGACAGGCGCTTTTGCTTCCAATAACGGCGGCCAAAGCGTGCAGGAGAGAATCCAATCTCTATTGAGCAAGTTGCAATCCGCATCGCAACAAGAGCAGAAGAGTGGTCAGCTCGCCGATACTCCGCAAGGCAAAGTCTTCGCGGGAGAATCAGCACAAAAAATGGAAAAACTGCACAACGACACGCAAGCGGAAATAGACGCCCTGATTGCTCGACCGGAAAGTGAACGACAACAAGCCGTTTCTGAAATCAAACAATTCGCGGACAAGCAGGACTTAGCCGTCAATTACAAAAATACGAGCAAGTCATCCTACAATGCCAATGTTTCGGCAGAAATTTACACGACCGCTTTTGACCAATATGAGGTGGATGCAAGAAATAACCAAATCATCCAATTCGGTCCGAAACCACTTGAGATCGGACAGGAATCCAAAAAATTTGATACTACCGCCCGTTATTCAAAGGCTGAGCTGGAAACGATGGCGCGCCAGTTCATTTCCAAAAACGCACCTGGGGTTAATGTCGATAACCTTACTCAAAAAATCGGAGACAAAGATGGCATCAATTATTTCTTCCGCTGGGAAGATACAACACGAGAAATCGAGGATATGCATCCGCTTATCCAGGTCGGGTTTTCTCGCGGCGGCGACTTGCTGAGTTACACAAACTCTCTTGGACTTTAATTATTAATCTCAAAATAAAAATATGAGAAATCTAAAAACATCCAAGCGAGCAATGCTTTTCTCGATGATCGCGATGGTCGCAGTGCTCGCCGGAGGCGTCAAATCGGCGCATGCTCTTTCCGGAACATACAATTACGCCAGTAGCGGTTCCTACTTTTACGAGTACGGCCCTTCGCAATATTGGCACACCACGACAAATGCCGGCTATTGCGGACACATCAGCGGAAGCTGCAGTCCAAATAGCATGAGATGGACATATAACAATGGATGTTCCGTGAGCAATCAGGCTGAGTGGATTAATATAACCTCGGCTCAGAACGGAACCGAAAAAGTTTTTATTCCAGGTAGCAGTGCAACAACCACTCGAGCGCCATATACCATGACATACAACGGCGCCAATACGCACACCTTTACAATAAACCAAAATGCGTATTATGATACTTGGATTTTGGCCGGAACTTATTACGACATCCGTAACACCTGGCTTTCCGACGCAACCTGCGAAGGAAGCTCAACACAAGTGGGATTCGATGAAATTCGCATAATGTACTAGAAATTTCCCGGCTATCAAACAAAGATAAAAACAAAACGGGTTTTGACCCGTTTTGTTTTTTTATTGAAAAATGTTTTTTGATTTTCAATATTTTCTACTCCCTTTTTCTACCACCTTTTCTGATCCATTTTCTACCCCCTCTCCGTATTTTTATTCCCCATTATAGTATCCATGGATCCGTGCTAGTAATCTCTTTACAGGTCGAAATTTCGTTCAACGTTGGTTTTTCAAGTCTCATTCGGTAAACTGTGCCACAATATTTCAAACCCCACTAAAACGCTCAAATTTTGCGAAACTCGGCTTAAAGTAATTTTTCCATCGCATACTCATCAAAATATTCACCGTTTATCTTCAGTTCTTTGTGCAAAGTTCCAGCAATCTGAAATCCAAACGATTCATACAACTTCACTGCGGCAACTTGTTTCGTGTTCACATTCAGGTTTATTTTTTTTATTTCATTATTTTTTTGCAACTCATCAAGTAAGGATTGCATCAACTGCCTACCGATTCCTTGACCACGATATGCTTTCCGCAAATAGACTCCCCAGACATAAGCAATATGCGCAATTTTCTCACCCTGTTCCTGAAAGGCTGCCGCCATTCCGAAATATTCATCACCTTCACGGGCAACAAAAATATGACTTGTCGTCTTTTCCATTTTCTCTTTCCACTCGTCGTCAGTTCTCTTTACGGTTTCCGCGTATGAATCACCAAAAGCTTCTGGATCACTCAATAAGGCCTCCAATCGTAAGTCCCTATAGTATTTCCAATCATCCCGCTTTAATTTATATATTTCCATAAAATTACTTCCTCCTCAACAATGCGATATTATTGGAGGATATTTCCTTGAGAAGTTTAACCTTCTCTCTTTCAAAAAAACCAACAAATTCAAATTTGCCATTTTTTTCCACAAGCAATTTAAATTCTTCCGGAGAAATAATCTTCACCTCGTCCTTATCCATGAACTTCATCTTTTTTCCGTTATCATCAACTTCCAGTTTAATCGTCTGAATAACAGTTTGCACTAGGAGATTTTTAGGCACTAGTTGAAATGTGGTTTTTACTTTTATCTTGCCCTGTTTCATTGTCCATGTTTGGGGTTTCCAAAATTTCGGATTTGCCCAATTGATATTCAGGTTTTCAATAAGATACAATCCACCGGAATTTAGACAATCAGCAATTGAGTTCAGGTGAGACAAAAGCAAATCATTATTTTTGGTATAAACAATCGAGCCCATCATTATATAGGCAAAATCAACTTTTTGTTTCAGAGTAAAATTATTCATATCAGCCTTCACTGTTTCTATTTTTACCCCCTCTTGCAACGATTCCTTTTTCAGATAATCCAGCATCCTGGCACTGGCATCCAGCCCAATTGCCTTATAGCCTCTTTTTGCCATTTCTCGAAGTTGCAGCGCGGTTCCGCAAGCTAAATCCAAAATAGCCTCAACTTTTATCTTGCTATACTTTTTTATACACTGCTCAAACAAATCGCCCTGTTTTTTAGGGTCTATAAAACTGAAAGCAATTTCGTAATATTTGGCTTGATCGTATATTTGTGATTTCATAACCTAAGCTTAATATAAATCGCGACTTTTGCCAAATCAAAAAAAATGAGTCGAAAAGGATGATTCTTAATATATTTTACCATTTTGAACAAAAAAAAGGAGGTAGCTATAACCAAGCTACCTCCATGAACATCCTTTAGACCATTTTGGTCTCTTACATTTTTTCTGGAACTTTGATACTTAACAAGGACAATCCCTTTTTAATTACCAAAGCCACACCTTTACTTAAAGCCACCCTTGAGTCTCGAAGCTTCACATCTTCAGTCCTGAGAATTGATACCTCGCTGTAGAAGCTATTGAAAAGCTGAGCCAGTTCTTCTAGATATACGCATATCTGATGAGGAGAGTCAGTTTGCTGAGACTTTAAGACAACCTCAGGAAACATCATCAATTTCTTCGCAAGGTCGAATTCACTCTTACTTGTGAAAGAAATTTCTTCCCTTTTCAATGTATTCAAATCAATTTCACCATAAGCCTCAGTTAACTTCCTGAGGATTGAATTGATTCGAACATACGAATATTGAAGGTAAACCGCACTTCCGCCCTCAAGATCAAGCATTCTATCCCAATCAAAAGAGATATTTTTCAACCTGGACTGGCGAAGATCATTGTAGATGATTGCTCCGATGCCAACTATCTCGGCAACTTTTTCCAGTTCTTGCGGATCTGCATCTGGATTTTTTTGAAGCAGTATCTCCTTTGATTTTTCCACAGACTGAGAGATTAGATCCTCCAACTCAATGAGTGTGCCCTTTCTGGTAGACATCTTTTTGCCATCACGCAAGACCATACCAAATCCAATATGTTTTGCATCCACACTATCCGGTAGATACTTAGCAAGCTTACTGAACTCAAACAACTGTTTGAAATTAAGATCTTGCTCATTACCTACGACATACAGAATAGCGTCGGGGTTAAAGGTTTCAATCCTGAATTGGATCGTGGCCAAATCTCTTGATAAATAAAGACTTGATCCATCATGTTTTCTCAACAAGAAGGAAGGAATTTCTCCCATTTGATCCACAACCACAGCCTCTGACACATCATCCTTTCTACACAGACCGCTTGCCATGCATTCGTCCACCAACTTGTCAGCCTGCTCAGTGAAATAACTCTCACCGATGTTGATGTCGAATTCAATTCCAAGTTGCGCATAAACACGCGCAAAATCCTTAAGACTCAAATCTCTGAAACGCTTCCAAAGAGCCACTAGATCTGAATCATTTTTCTCAAGTCGCGCAAACAACTCACGAGCACTATCCTTAATTTCAGGATGTTCTTCTGAAAACGCATGAAATTTAACATAGAGGTTTTTAAGCTCTACGATAGGGTTCTCTGCTATCTTTTTCTCGTCACCCCATTCTTTGTAAGCATAGATTAAGGAACCAAACTGCGTACCCCAATCACCAAGGTGATTGTCCTTGATCACGCTATAACCGGTTTCGTAGTAAAGATTAGCAAGAGCTTGCCCGATAATTGTTGATCTCAAATGACCAACACCAATCGGTTTCGCTATGTTTGGAGCTGAATAGTCAATAATAGCTACCTTACCAGCATTGACATCGCTTTCTCCATAGTGATCTCCGAGTTCAAGAACCTTAGAAAGAATTTCCCGATAGAGCTTTTCTTTATGTGTTTCCACATTTACAAAAGCTCCGGCGACTGAAGCATCTTTTACCAACTCCATTTCCCGCGCATTTATACCATCGGCAATTTTCTTTGCAAGTACATTCGGCTTTTCTCCTAGTTTCTTTGCTAGGTCGAAGACCTCCAAAGCAAAATCGCCTGGTATGTGGGCTGGCGGAACTGACAATCCTATTGTCTCAATGCCTTGAGTCCCTACGGATTCGCTTATGACTTCTGATACCTCCCTCTTTAATCCTTCTGATGGATAGCCATCAAAGTCGACATGTTCGCGACTTTCCTTTTCCTCGCTGATTTTTTTCTGGACTGCGATTACAGACCCAGCTACTTCCAGCTTGTACTTCTCGAACTCATCTTGGTTTTTTTCCTTCATTTCCATATTACCCCCATTATTTTGCATAGTGTTCGGATTCAAGGCTATTATAAAGAACAAAGGAAATGTATTAAATAAAAGCTTTTATACACTTACTTCGTTCCTTTTATAAGCAACCACTTATTAATATGGATTTTTAAGATGTTCCGATTAGCTCGTGCAAGTGCTCTTTCAATCATAACTTTATTATGTGCCATATGTAGACTCAATGTCAAATTTAGTTTTTTTATTTCAGATCAGCGTTTATTTTTTATACAGTTTTTATACATTCTCTTTCAAAATTCGCCGAATTTGTTCCTTAATATTCACAAAATCACTTTGTGTTCTTATGCTGGAAGTTCTATTTGTTGGCAAAGTATTTTTAATTTTACCAATAACTTCAACTGGATGGTGAGAAAAAATATAAATATCATCCGCCAAATATACAGCCTCCTCTATATCATGAGTTACGAGAAGAATAGTTTTATGTGACTTCCTAAAAATTTTTAGTAACTCGTCATGTAAATTCTCTTTTGTATATTGATCCAATGAAACAAACGGCTCATCCATAACTATGAAATCCGGATCAACCACAAGCGCCCTTGCCAAGGATAATCGTTTCTTCATTCCTCCCGATAACTCCTTGGGATAAGAATTTTTAAATTTATGAAGGTCTGTCAACTTAAGATATTTCTCTATAGCAACCACATCTTTAGTTACTAATTTCATATTTTCATAAACCGTAAGCCACTCAAAAATATCATTCTCTTGATTAATTATTATCCGATCTCTGCCTGGACATTCTACTCTTTTATTCTTTAAAATAATTTCTCCACCAACAGTCTTAATATATCCAGCAACTATATTTACCAATGTGGTCTTGCCACATCCCGATGGCCCCACTATGACAGAAATTCTGCCTTCTTCTATGATTAAATTGAAATTATCAAAAACTACCAATTTTTCATTATTCTTATTGACATAGCTATGGCAAATATTTTTCAATTTTAGCATATTATTTTATCCATAACAGCACCCGCTTTTCAGCCAGCGATATGCTCTTTGTTAGTAAAAAGCCAATCAGTCCAATTAAAAACATCCCTAGTATGATATTATCTACTCTCAATAGCAACCTATTTATTTGAATAAAATAACCTAGACCAGATTGTGCCCCAATTAATTCAGCCGCAATAACACTCATCCAGGCCATTCCCATGCCTATTTTTAAGCCAGTGAATATATACGGCAAAGAAAAATAAAAAAGAATATTCTTCACGAAAGCCACCCCCTTAATTTCAAAGGAAGCGGCAACATTTTTATATATTTTTGGCAAGGAAATAACACCAAAGTAAGTATTAGTGAAAATTGGAAAGAATGCCCCCAAGAAGACTATAAAATATGAAGATTTATCCCCCAAACCAAATATCAATATGGCAATCGGTATCCAAGCTATCGGCGGAATTGGTCTAAGTATTTCAATCGCTGGATTCACGCAATAACCAATCTTTTTATAATAACCAATGAGCAGCGCAAGTGAGACGCCAAAAATGCTCGCGATAAAAAAACCAACTAAAACCCGCTGTAAGCTTGAAAGAATGTGCATGTATATATCCACGCTCGAAAAGTTATTTACAAAAGCTAGCCACAAAGAAAATGGAGATGGAAAAATATTATTTGAATTGAAAAAATAAGGTAATATTTGAAAAATAAAAACCAATCCAACAATTATAATTATTTTCCTAAATATCATTTTCATATGAGAATCCCCAAGAATCATCTAATTAAAAAACGCAACTAATTAATTTAAACATTGTATCCTAAATTTTTCAACATTGCCCTTACTCCTTGATTATTATTTTTTTTAAAATCACACACTAGCCTTCCCTTGTTATATTCTCTTAGTAAATCCCTCATCTTTTTCTTATCTTCGGTGTGGTTTGATTTATTCTTAAAATTATCATCCTTCTCCATATATTCTTTCTCAAGAATACCATTTGCAGCATATTCCCTGAGTAATCTATTTCCTTCACTGTAAACAACTTCCTTATGCAAAAAATGTTCAATATTCAAATGCTTAATATTTTGTTTCATCATCCTCATTCTGACTTTTTTTAATTTGTCATATTCTTTAGCAATCCAGCACTGAGCAAAGCACTCAAGATCGACGGAAAGATTTCCAGTCTTCATTAGTTCATCTAAGGATACGCCGCTAATATTTGAACCACTCGGCATGCCATTTAATTTAAGTATAGTAGGAAGAATATCAATAGTCCTTATTCTCTCATTTATCTTTTTGGGATCCAAATCATTAGATAAAAAAATCAATGGGACATTTAAAACTCCCGCACTTAAGCTATTGTAATGGCCCTCGGAATCATCAGACCACTCCTCTCCATGATCTGAAAAAATTACTATCAAATAATTTTGATCCTTAATTTTATTCATTAATGAGTTCCAAAACTTATCAAATCTATGGTTTAAAAAATAATCAATGCCTTCTAAATATAAATTGAATAATTGCTCATATTTTTTATTGTCAATTAAAAATCGTATTATATTTTTATAGCGCATTAGTAAATCCAGATCTCGTTCGTCATAATAAGCCTCGACTAGCTTGTCAGAAAATCGTTTTTCTTTTATGCCAAGCTCGTGCTCCAATTTTTCAACTTTTTTAACATAATCTTCTTTCCCAAATTTATATTTATGAAAGCCATACGGGTAATGGATGCCAGCAAAATGGAAAAATGATACTGATTTTTCGGTCATTTGTTCTAACGCGCTATCAGTATCATCAATAAAATACTGATCGACTCCTTTTTTTAGATTTAAATAATCCCCAATTATAAAAGGGAATTCTACATTCATTATTGTTTTATAACCAAAATCCTTAAAATATTCAAAGATCAATTTTGCTGAAATAGGTTGATTATAAATTTCATAGAGACCATTATTTAATGGCCACTGACCAGAAAAAATAGCTCCGTGTGATGCGCTAGTATATGGAGCCGCTGAAATGCAATTAGAAAAATAAACGCCTTCGGAGGCTATTTTGTCTAGCAGACTAGTGTTTGGCTTAATAGTATTTTTATACAAACTTTCATACCTTTTTAAGGGTGCGACTCCAAGACAATCATTCCTTAATGTATCAAGCGATATTAAAATAATTTTTTCATACATAATTTTATCTTTTTCCAAAAACTAAAAATTTATCCAGTGCTAAAAAATCTAACCCACTTAATTCAAATGACCTTATAGCATCCTTAAAATCGCTTACTATTGGTTCTCCATGCATGTTAAAACTAGTATTGATCAAGACTGGCAGTCCGCTATTTTTTTTATAATAATTTAATATATTGAATAACAGTGGGTTATTTTTTTGAACCAACACTTGAGGTCTCGCTGTGTTATCGACATGTACAACAGCTGGACAGAGCTTGTTTAGTTCAAGTTTACAATAATATGTTATATTCATAAATTCTTCAGTGTAAATAGATTTTTCTTCCGGTACTAAAAATAAATTTCTAAAATCATCCTCAAGTACTATTGGAGCAAATGGCATAAAATCAGGTCGCCTAAGCTTTTTATTCAACCATTTCTGAGTGTTAATATCATTCGCGCCACATAAAATTGATCTATTGCCAAGAGCCCTTGGCCCATATTCTGCACGCCCATTGAAGCATGCTACGGATTTACCAGACACTAATCGTTCTGCAATATCCTTTGCTAAATTATCGCCTACAATAAATTCATAATTATTTTTTTCTAGATAAAGTTTAATTTCTTCTTCAGTATTTTCCTCTCCCAAAAAGACATTTCTGAGACGTTGATTATAAAAATTATCCTTATTGTAAGTATATAAAGCGGCACCCAACGAACAACCAAGATCACCCATTGCGGGGTGAATATAAATATCTTTAAATTTCAATTTTTCTAAAATATTTTGATTTAATTTAACATTTGCAAAAACCCCCCCGGCTAAAACCAGAAATTCCTTTTTATACTTTTCTTTTAATGTTTTTATATAATCTATGACGACATTCTCCAACCGCAATTGAAATGCCGCTGCTAAATCCTCCCTGGAAAATCCTTCCAGTTCTTCTGGAAAGATTCCTTTATTTTTGAATTCTAGAGGATATCGATAAATCTCAGACGAAGCCCTGAAGGCAACCGC
>Ga0334722_10007011_pt1 | contig 11013 bp, 10 predicted proteins | sample C3_bottom_MG_FD_207210 | JGI IMG/M metagenome (GOLD analysis project Ga0334722, IMG submission 207210) | Sediment microbial communities from Yellowstone Lake, YNP, Wyoming, USA - C3_bottom | ecosystem: Environmental > Aquatic > Freshwater > Lake > Sediment | place: USA: Wyoming | collected...
GACCAGCTGTCGGTCGCTCCCGACGGGGCGGTGTGGGTCGCCGGACCGGACGTCTACCGCGTCAGGTGAAACCGCCGCGGCCCTGATCCCGCAGCGGAGGAGCGTGACCATGAACGGAGCGAAACGGGTCGTCCGCACGACGGGGGCCCTCGCCCTCGCGGCGCTGCTCGCGGCCGGGTGCGCCGGCAGCGGGCCGACCACCGCGCCAACACCCGTCTCGGTCGCGCCCACGGCGTCGACTACGACGGCACCGACCGCAACACCGACCCCAGCCCCGCCCAGCCCCACCCCGCCCAGGCCGACTGCCACACCACCGACGGTCACCGAGGCGCTTGACGTCGGCTTCGAGTCCGCCAACCCGCTCAACGCGCCCGGGATCGTCGACGTCTTCGCACCGGTGATGCCCGGCACCTGGCCCGTGGTCGTGATGTTCCACGGCGGGGGCGACACCAAGGAGTACCTGAGTCCCAACGCCCGCAGGGTGGCCGAGGCGGGCTTCGTGGTCTTCGTGCCCAATTGGGGCAGATCCGGGGGTGCCGCCTACGACGCCCTCTCGAACGTGGATCAGCTCGATGCGGATCTCGCGCAGGCCTCCTGCGCCGTCGCCTTCGCCCGGGCGCGGGCAGCGGACTACGGCGGCGACCCGGCGAGGATGATCGTCTTCGGCCACTCGGGAGGGGGCAACATCGCCTCCGTCGTGTCGTTCGCACGGCCCGCGCCGACGGCCGGCTGCCTCGGTGGCGCCAAGCTCGGCGCGATCGACGCCCTGGTCGCGTGGGAAGGCGACTGGGTGCTGGCGCCCCCGTTCTGGGACTCGATCCTCGCCGGCGAGCCGGGCGTGTTCGAGGCCCTCACGCCGTGGAAGCACCTGGCCGACCAGCCCGACCTGCCGGTCTACTTCGTCGTCTCCGAGAAGCCGGGGCTCGGCCGCGCGGACGGCCCTTGGCTCGAGGTTCGGGATCCCGATGGGGCCTTCCGACGCACGTTCGAGGCCATCGGGGCGCTGGAGGACGGCTATCTCGGGCTCGACGAGATGCAGGCGATGTTCGCCCGGGCGCTCGAGGAACGGGGCAACCCCGTGACCTACCAAGGGCGTCACGAAGCTCGCAGGCTTGCTCCGGAACCTCGGCTACCGGAAGGCAGGTGCCACGCCGACTCCGTAACCCTGGATGGCCCCGGGCGAGATCGTCGACAGGTTGAGGCGATGAGCCGTGCGTTACGCCGTGCGTGAAGGGGTCTCGCGAACTCAATGGGAGGAGCGGGAAAGGGGATCCGAACTCGCGTCGCCGGCGCCCGCACTCACGCCGGTAAGGGCACGAGGACGTGGTCCTTCCGGGCCGGTCGCGCTCGGCCTCGTCACCGCCGGCACCTACACGTGGGAGCCTGCGGTCATCCAGTCGGCGATGGCGGCCGAGAGCATCAACCTGACGAGCTCCGGCGAGGTGACGATCCGCTGACCCGCGACATCCGGCGCGGTACCTGCCGGACCGGCTCGACCCTGCGCCTCCGGTTCGACTGACGATAATCCTCCGAAGGGAGGCCCGTATGACCGCGATCATCGAGACCGAAAAGCTCACGAAGTCCTATGGCTCCCACCGGGGGATCGTCGAGGTGGACCTGGCCGTGCAGGAAGGCGAGGTCTTCGGCTTCCTCGGGCCCAACGGCGCCGGCAAGACGACGACGATCCGGACCATCCTCGACCTCATCCGCCCGACCTCGGGCGTCGCCCGCGTCTTCGGCATCGACTCGAGCGCCGACCCCGTGGCGATCCACCGCCGGATCGGCTACCTGCCGGGCGAGTTCGCCCTGTACGACCGCCTCACCGGGGCCCAGACGCTCGAGTACTTCGCCAACCTCCGCGGCGGCGTCGATCGCGCCTACCAGGCATCGCTGATCGAGCGTTTCGACCTCGACCCCAGCCGCCGCTACAGGGAGTACAGCAAGGGCAACAAGCAGAAGGTCGGCCTCGTCATCGCCCTCCAGCACCGGCCCGATCTGCTCCTGCTCGACGAACCGACGGCCGGCCTCGACCCGCTCATCCAGCAGAGCTTCTTCGCCGCCCTCCGGGAGCTCATCGCCGAGGGCCGGACGGCCTTCCTCTCGAGCCACATCCTCTCCGAGGTCGAGAAGACCGCCGACCGGGTCGGGATCATCCGCGAGGGGCGCCTCGTCAAGGTCGGCACCGTCGAGGCCCTGCGGGATCTCGCCCATCACCAGGTCGAGCTGCGCTTCACCGGAACTGTGCCCGCCGCCGAGTTCGAGGCCCTCCCGGGCGTCAGCGACGTGCGGGTCGACGACCACGTCCTGCGGCTGCGAGTCAGCGGGGCGATCACGCCGGTCGTCCAGGCCGCGGCCCGCTACGAGCTGCTCGACTTCGTGAGCCGCGAGCCGAGCCTCGAGGAGACGTTCCTCGCCCAGTACGGCCCGGGGGCCCCGGAGATGCCGAGCCATGGCGCTTGACGCCCGCCTGCCCAACGCGGCCGCACCCTTCCCGGCGATCCCGCTCCGCCGCAGGATCTACGGCTTCGGCAGCATCTACGGCAAGACCATCCGCGACTCGCGCCTGGCCTTCATCATCGCCGCCGGCCTTCTCGGCGGGATGGCGCTCGTCATGGGCGTCGCCGTGTCGAACGTCTTCCCGTCGCCGGAGACGCGTAAGGCCGTGAACGACCTCGTCGGGAGCATCCCCGCCTCGATGGTCGACCTCTTCGGAAAGGTCCCCCCGGCCAAGCTCGGGACGCTAGGCGGCTACATGACCTTCAAGTACGGCGCGATCTTCGCCCTCGGCACCGCGCTCTGGTCGATCCTCGCCCTCTCCGGGACCCTCGCCGGCGAGGCCAGGCGCGGCAGCCTCGACTTCGTCGCGGCGGCGCCGTTCGGCAAGCGCCGGATCGCGCTCGAGAAGCTCGCGGCGCACCTCACGATGCTGGGCTTGGCGATGGCCATCCTCGCCGCCTTCACCACAATCAGCTCGACGCTGTTCGGCGACGCCGCGCTCGGCGACCAGGTCCCGCTCCTGTCATCGGTCGGCTTCGCCCTCTGGGCCGGCTTCCTCGCCGTCTTCTTCGGCGGCCTCGCGTTCGCCCTGGCACCCGTCCTCGGCCGCGCCGGTTCGACGGGTGTCGCCGGCCTTGCGATGGTCGTCCTGTGGGTCATGAACGGCCTGAACCTCGGCGGTCCCCTCGTCGTCCTCAGCCCGTTCCGCTGGACGGCGGACCACATCGCCCTGATCGGCCAGTACGACTGGGCACCCCTCGCGCTCGTCGGGGTCGCCGGCGCCGTCTTCCTCGCGATCGGCGTCGAGCTGTTCGGCCGCCGCGACCTCGGCGTCACGGCCGGCCTCTCCCTCCCGGGCGTCCCGGCCGCGGTCCTCGGCGTCCGCGGCCCCGTCGGCCGCGCCTTCGGCGACCAGCTGCCGCGGGCGCTCTCGTGGGGGATCGGGCTCGGCCTCATGGGTGCGCTGGTCGCGTCCCTGGTGGGCACGATGTCCGCCCAGCTCGGGAACGATCCCACTCTCGTGAAGACGTTCGCCGGGATCTTCCCCGGCTTCGATCTCAAATCGGCCGGCGGCTGGCTGCAGCTGTACGCGCAGCTGCTGTTCATCGCGGCCGGGTTCGGCGCGGCCACGTTCGTCTCCAAGTGGGCGTCGGACGAGACGGACGGCCGCCTCGAGATGGTCCTGACGACCCCGACGGCGCGCGCCACGTGGGCGATCGCCGGCGGGGTCGCCGCGATCCTCGCGATCGCGGCGATGACCGTGCTGTTCGCGCTGGGGATCGGACTCGGCGCGGCGTCCGGGGGCGTGGCCGCCGGCGAGCCCATGGTCGGATCGATCGCCCTCGGCCTCTACGCCGCCGCGATCGCCGGCGTGGGCGTCGCGGTCGGTGGCCTGTGGCGCACCTCGCTGGCGGCCGAGATCGCCGCGCTCGTCGTGGTCGCTACCTACCTCATCGACCTCGTCGCGCCGCCGCTCAAGCTGCCGGCCTGGGTCCACCAGCTCGCGCTGACCGCCCACATGGGCCAGCCGATGATCGGCGCCTGGGATCCGGTCGGGATCGTCGCCTGCATCGTCATCGCCGTGGGTGGAGTGGCTCTGGGGGCCTGGGGGATCGCCCGGCGCGACATCGGGCGCTGACCGCCCACCGGCCCGCACGCGGATGGGCCGAACGCCTCTTGCGCCGCTCCTGCCAGCGGCCGCACCGTGGCGCGCGGACGCAGGCGCGCCCGGCGGGGAGAGGCAGGCAGGCTTCGACGCCGAGACGCTGCTCAGCTCGAGAGGAGACGAAGCTTCGATGAGCGCAACTACCGAGATCGGGGTTCCCCCGAGGGTCGATGTGGCCGAGCTCCGGCTTGGTGACCGCGTGCTCGAGCTCCCGATCGAACATGCGACTGAGGGCCCATCGGCCGTCGACGTCAGCTCGCTCCTCAAGGAGGCGCGGCTCACCACCCTTGACTACGGATTTGCCAACACGGCAGCCACTCGCAGCGCCATCACCTACCTCGACGGCGAGGCGGGCATCCTGCGCTATCGCGGCTATCCGATCGAGGAGCTCGCCGAGCGGTCGACGTTCCTCGAGACCGCCTACCTGCTGATCTACGGAGAGTTGCCGTCCGCCGAGCAGTTGGCCGACTGGACGACCGCCGTGAAGCACCACACGCTGCTCCACGAGGAGTTTCGGCGCTTCTTCGACGGGTTCCCGATGGACGCCCACCCGATGGGCATCCTCGCATCGGCCGTCGCCGCGCTCTCTACCTTCTATCAGAGCTCGGACGACCCGCACAACCGCGATGACGTCGAGATCACCACGATCCGCCTGCTCGCCAAGATGCCGACGATCGCCGCCTTCGCGCACAAGAAGTCGATCGGGCAGCCCTTCATCTACCCCGACAACAGCCTCGACTACGAGAGCAACTTCCTGCGCATGATGTTCGCCGTACCGGCCGAGGCCTACACGCCCGACCCCGAGGTCGCTCGCGCCCTGCGCATCCTGCTCATCCTCCACGCTGACCACGAGCAGAACTGCTCCACTTCGACGGTGCGCCTCGTCGGCTCGAGCCACGCCAATCTGTACGCGTCGATCTCGGCCGGCATCTCCGCCCTGTGGGGTCCCCTGCACGGTGGCGCGAACCAGGAGGTGCTCGAGATGCTCGAGGCGATCGCCGCCGCCGGCGGCGACGTCTCGCGAGCCGTCGAGCGGGCCAAGGACAGGGACGATTCCTTCCGCCTGATGGGCTTCGGGCATCGCGTGTACAAGAACTACGACCCGCGCGCCCGGATCATCAAGGCGGCGGCGGACACGATCCTGGCGAAGGTCGGCGCGGACGACGACCTCCTGCAGATCGCTCGGGAACTGGAAGCGGTGGCGCTCCGCGACCCCTACTTCGTCGACCGCAAGCTCTACCCGAACGTCGACTTCTACAGTGGGCTGATCTACCGCGCTCTCGGCTTCCCGGTCGGCATGTTCACCGTTCTCTTCGCCATCGGCCGCCTGCCCGGCTGGATCGCCCAGTGGCGCGAGATGATGACCGATCCCGACTCCCGCATCGGGCGGCCGCGTCAGCTCTACGTCGGCCAGACCCAGCGTTCGTACGTGCCGCTGGCCGAGCGGTGATGGACGGGGCGCCACCCCCGACGCACCACGACCGGCTCACCTGCGCCAGTCGGGGGGGGCATGACCGAATCCGGCGCCGTTACAGTGTGGCCCGGAGGCTGCAGGGGCTCGAGGTCACCGGGAGCAGCCCGAATCCGTCAAGACGGACTCACGGACGCAGGGAGGTATCCGACATGGGCGGCCTGATCCACAAGCATCTCTCGGAGCCCGAAACGACGATGTCGTTCGCGCATGGCCGGGCGCTCCTCGTCAGCCTCGGCGACGAACAGGTCTGGCGCTCGGAACTCGAGCCGGGCTGGAGCTTCGACGAGGACCTCAAGCCCTACGCCGGGGGCGCCTTGAGCTGCCCGGCCACCCACCGCGAGTACGTCGTCTCCGGGCGGATCCGGTACCTGATGAACGACGGGACCGAAGTCCAGGCCAGCGCCGGCGATGCGCTCTTCATCCCGCCCGGGCACCGCGCCTGGGTCGTGGGCGACGAACGCTGCGTCCTCATCGACTGGTAGCCCGTCCGGCGAGAGCTGCGGGTCATGGCCGATGAGATAGCGGGCAGTCCGCTCCCCTCAGTCGGCCCGATGCGCTTCGTGCAGGCGCATGGCGCCGGACACGCCCTTGAGCTCGACGTGGGGCGCAAGCCCTTTCCTGCGCAGTTCCCGCCGCCGAGCGGCGACCTGATCGCCACGTCCGTCCGAAGCCCGTTCATCGATGATCTGCCTGCAGGCCGAGCCCCGTGTGGCCATCGGCCGCCGCGAACCAGGGCAGGTGGGCCCACACGTATATTGAGGTCGGTCGCGCTCCCGATCCGAAGAGGAACGATGCTCTCAGCCGCGCAACCCACCTGCTTCCTGATCGCCGACATCTCGGGGTACACAGGTTACCTTGCCGACGTCGAGCTGGACCACGCACAGGACATCCTCGCGGACCTCGTCGGCGCCGTGGTCACGGCGCTCCGGCCCGATTTTCGGCTGGCGAAGCTCGAGGGCGATGCCGCGTTCACCTTCATGACAGCCGAGGAGGTCGACGGCTCGATGCTCCTCGACACGATCGAGCGCTGCTACTTCGGGTTTCGCCGCCGCCGCCGCGACGTCCGCCAGGCGACGTCCTGTGAGTGCAACGCCTGCGTCCGGATCCCGGATCTCGACCTCAAGTTCGTGGTCCATCACGGCTCGGCGATCCACCAGAAGGTGGCCGGCCGCCAGGAGCTCCTGGGATCGGACGTGATCGTCGCGCACCGGCTGCTGAAGAACGAGGTCGTCGACAAGCTGGGCATCGACGCCTACGCCCTGATCAGCCAGAAGTGCATCGATGCATCCGACATCGACCCGGCCGCGCTCGGCATGCGCGAGCACACCGAGACGTACGATCGGATCGGCGACGTGCCGGCTTGGGCGCATGACCTCGAGCGCCGCTGGCAGGAAGAAGAGGCTCGTGGGCGCGTCCGCGTCTCCCCGGAGGGATCCGTCCTCACCGTGTCCGTGCCGACCAACGTGCCGCCCCAGGTGGCCTGGGGATTCCTCACGACGCCAGGACGGCGGATGACCTGGCAGCCCTGGGTGACGGAGGTCTCGGTCAAGGGGACCGCCGGCGGCCGGCGAGGCCCGGGCTCGGCCAACCACTGCATGCATGGCACGGACGCGGTCGTCGAGGAGATCCTCGACTGGCGTCCGTACGACTACGTCACCGACCGGACCATCCTCGAAACCCCCGGCGGGCCGGTGAAGGTGCTCCACACCATCGAGTTCGAGCCGAGTGCTGCGGGCACCACCATCCACATGCGCTTCGGTGCACCCCGGACCCGGCGTGAGAAGGCGCTGATGGAGCACATCGGGCCGGCCTATGGGCAGGCCCTGCAGTCGGTTCTCCCCGTTCTCCTTGCGCAGCTGGACGCCGAGCTCGCCGCCCGTGGTGCGGACGGCGGTCCCGAGCCGGAGCTGGCCGCGCCCAGGCCGGGCGGCCCGCTGTCCGGGCTTGCGCCGCTGGAGATCGTCGGCTGACGGCCCTCCCACCAGCGGTCGTGTGGGGAGTCCGTGCCCCTGTCGGTCAGAGAACGCGGAGTCAGCCGCCATCGACGACCAGTGCGTGTCAGGCCTAGTATCCCGCGATACGGACCAAAGCAGGATCCCCGGGAGGCATAGGTCATGTCCCTCCTCCGGCGCTTCGAGCAGGCGCAGAAGGGAAACGCCCCTCAGCAGGACGACACCGCGACGCCGGTCCTGCGCCCGAGTTCGTCCTCCACCAAGATCCTGACCCGTGAGCACCTGCTCCACGACATCCGGCTCCGCCTGCAGGGCGAGATCGGGAACGTTTCCACCTCGCTGCTCGACTCATCGGCGACCGACGTCCGGGGCACGATCGAGGGGGTCGTGGACCGGTTCCTCCGGGCGAACGACTTCGCACTCTCCGGGGCCGAACGCCAGCACATGGTGGACGAGCTCGTGGGGGAGATCGAGGGCCTCGGGCCACTGGAGCCGCTTCTCCACGACGGCTCGATCACGGAGATCATGGTCAACGGCCCGGACCAGATCTACATCGAGCGGGCCGGCAAGCTCGAGCGCGTCCCGCAGACCTTCCTGAACGACGAGCACGTGCTCCGGATCATCAACCGGATCGTCAGCCCGCTCGGTCGCCGGATCGACATGGCCAGCCCGCGGGTCGATGCCCGCCTGCCCGACGGTTCGCGGGTCAATGCGATCATCCCGCCCCTGTCCCTGGTCGGGCCTTCGATCACCATCCGGAAGTTCTCCACTTCGCCGTACACCGTGGACGACCTCGTCCGGTTCGGGACGGCCACCTCCGAGATGTTCGAGTTCCTGCGCACGTGCGTCGAAGCCCGCCTGAACATCTTCGTGTCGGGCGGCACCGGCTCGGGCAAGACGACGACCCTCAACGTGATCTCGTCGTTCATCCCCGAGGAGGAGCGGATCATCACGATCGAGGATGCCGCCGAGCTGCAGCTCCACCAGGAGCACGTCGTCACGCTCGAGGCACGGCCGCCCAACGTCGAGGGCCATGGCGAGATCACCATCCGCGAACTGCTGCGCAACGCCCTGCACATGCGCCCGGACCGGATCATCGTCGGTGAGTGCCGCTCGGGCGAGGCCCTCGACATGATCCAGGCGATGACCATCGGCCAGGAAGGGTCGATGTCGACCGGGCACGCGAACAGCCCGCCGGACATGCTTCGCCGGCTGGAGACGATGGTGCTCATGGCCGGCATGGACCTGCCGCTGCTCTCGATCCGGGAGCAGATCGCGTCCGCGGTCGACCTGATCGTCCATACCGCCCGCCTCAAGGACGGCTCCCGGAAGATCGTCAGGATCACGGAAGTGTTCGGGATCGAGGACGAGAAGATCCTGACCCAGGACATCTTCGAGTTCGAGCAGACGGGCGTCCGCGACAAACGGATCGAAGGCGTCCTCAAGCCGACCGGCATCCGGCCGACCTTCATGGGCCGGTTCCCGGCGCGCGGGATCCAGCTCCCGCCCGGCGAGTTCGGCATCCCGCCCGAGGACCCCAAGAACCCGTCGCGCCAGCCGAAGGGACGCTGGACCACGGGCGAGGCGCAGCTGGCCGTCGCCTCCGGCCTGGTCGTCGGGCACGGTCGTGCGGTCAAGGCCGGAGGGATGATCTACATCACCTCGATGGGCCCGGTCGATCCCGAGACCGGACGCGCCATCGCGGGCGGCATCAAGGAGCACGCTGCCCAGTGCCTGCGCAACCTGCAGGCGAAGCTGGAGGCGGAGGGAAGCTCGCTGGAGAAGATCGTCTGGGCGAGCTGGTCCCTGCGCGATCCGGCCGAGTTCGAGACGTTCAACGAGGAGTGGGTGCGCTGGTTCCCGGGCGACACGCCGGTCGGCCAGGGCACGCTGATGCCATCACTCCAGCGCCGGGCCGGCTTCCGGGTCTCGATCGGGGTGATCGCGGAGGCCTAGCGACCGAGCGGCCCAGGCTCGACCGGTGGGGCGTCGGGAGCCAGGGGCCACGGAAGTGGAGCGGGAGACGGGATCCGAACCCGCGACATTCTGCTTGGGAAGTCCTGGGCTCGTGAGCGTAGTAGCACGAGCGTAGACGGGCGAGCGTAACGGCGTGGTTATGGTGTCGCGCCGGGTGCGGCCGGGGGTTTGGGCCGCGGCCGGCCGTCCCGACTGCCGGCGCTCGGCCTCGCCCAGGCTCCCGCCTGTTGAAGACCATGGTTGCCCCGCGGCGGATGGCGGCTCGGTGCCCGTTCGCTTGACAAGCCGATGGATGAGGCTATATTCAACCTAATGGTTACGAAACCGGATGGTGCAATACATGGCGACGATGAGTGCTTCTGCCGATCCCCTCAGTGCGACGTTCTCGGCGCTGGCTAATCCGACGCGACGGGCGATCCTGGCGCGGCTGGTGGACGGTGAGGCGCCGGTGACGGAGCTGGCGGCGCCATTCGAGATGAGCATGCCGGCGGTATCGAAGCATCTGAAGGTGCTGGAGCGGGCGGGACTGATCGAGCGAAGCCGTCACGCGCAATGGCGGCCGTGCCGGCTGGCGCCCGCGCCGTTGAAGGAGGTGGCGGACTGGGTGGAACGCTACCGCCAGCTCTGGGAAGAACGCCTCGATCGGTTGGACGACTACCTGAGCGAATTGCAGCTGGGCGCGTCGACCGATCGAGGGCATGAGGATCGACCGGAACGACGAGATGGTATCGAGGAGGCGCACGATGGCAGCAGGCGATAGCACGCGGGTGGGTACGGCGAAGGAGGTGGTGGTGATCGAGCGGGTGTTCGACGCTCCTCGTGAGCTGGTGTGGCGGGCATGGACGGAGCCGGAGCATTTCCTGCGCTGGTACGGGCCGGCGGGGATGAAGTCGCACGTTTGTGAGATCGATCTGCAGGTGGGCGGGCGCCGCCTGATCGGCATGCAGTCGCCGGACGGGCAGGAGTACTACACGACGGGTGTGTATCGGGAGGTCGTGCCGCTGGAGCGGTTCGTCGCGACGGAGTCGCCCTCGGATGCGGACGGCAATGCGGTCCCGCCGTCGCGATATGGGATGCCCGAGGGTATGTCGATGGAGACGATCGTTACGGTGACCCTCGAGGATCTGGAGGGCGGCAGGACGAGGATGACGCTGGACCAGGCCGGCTTCCCGAGCGAGGACTGGGCCACGGGTGCAGGCCGCGGCTGGAACCAGGCGTTCGACAAGCTGGTCGCGGTCCTCGCGGACGCCTGACGGCTCTCCGAGCCCCCTGTCGATGAGCAGGCGGAACGGCGGGGTGTCCCCTGGACCACCCGGTCATCGGGCCGTCCCGAGTTCAGGGTGAGGAAGTGGAGCGGGAGACGGGATTCGAACCCGCGACATTCTGCTTGGGAAGCAGACACTCTGCCAGCTGAGTTACTCCCGCTCGGGAGGCTCCGGAGACCCAAC
>Ga0334722_10007012_pt1 | contig 11007 bp, 10 predicted proteins | sample C3_bottom_MG_FD_207210 | JGI IMG/M metagenome (GOLD analysis project Ga0334722, IMG submission 207210) | Sediment microbial communities from Yellowstone Lake, YNP, Wyoming, USA - C3_bottom | ecosystem: Environmental > Aquatic > Freshwater > Lake > Sediment | place: USA: Wyoming | collected...
GCGGGTGCTCACGTGGATGACGAGGCTGCGGGGCCTCGGCATCTCGTCCGACACCGACTACGCGGGCCGCTCGCTCAAGGGGCAGCTGACGCAGTCCGCGCGGCTGGGCGCGGCGACGACGGTGATCGTGCGTGAGGCCGACGCACTGTTCCGCCGGACCGGCGCGGAGGACGAGACGATCGCACACGAGGCGGTGCTGGGGAGGCTCTCTCCGTGAGCCAGTGGCGTGACGTGATGTGCGGCGAGCCGCGGCCGGAGCACGTGGGCCGGCGGCTCAAGCTCGCGGGCTGGGTCGCGAGGCGGCGCGACCACGGCGGTCTCGTCTTCGTCGACCTGCGCGACCGGAGCGGCATCTGCCAGCTCGTCGTCAATCCGGAGCGCTCCCCCGAGGCGGCCGAGATCGCTCACGGAATCCGCAACGAGTTCGTCCTCCAGGCCGAAGGCGAGGTCGTCGCCCGTGCACCGGAGACCGTGAACACGGGGATGCCGACCGGCGAGGTCGAGCTGCAGGTGGACCGACTCGAGATCGTCGCGACGTGTCCGCCGCTGCCGTTCCAGCTCGACGAGGAGAACGTCGACGAAACGCTGCGCCTGCGCTACCGCTGGCTCGATCTCCGACGGGAGGCAATGCAACGGAATCTGCGCCTCTCCGCGACGGCCGTCTCGGCAATCCGGAGGCGGATGGAGGAACTCGGCTTCATCGACTTCTTCACGCCGTCGCTCACTCGCGCGACGCCTGAAGGAGCGCGCGACTTTCTCGTCCCAGTTCGACTCCAACCCGGGACGTTCTTCGCTCTCCCGCAGTCGCCTCAGCTCTTCAAGCAGCTGCTCGTGATCTCGGGGTTCGATCGCTACTACCAGATCGCGACGTGCTTCCGCGACGAGGATCTTCGCGCCGATCGCCAGTTCGAGTTTCGCCAGCTCGACGTCGAGATGGCGTTCGCGGAGCGCGAGGACGTGCTCGAGGTCCTGGAGCAGGCCGTGGTAGCGGCATTCGAAGGAGTAGGTCGCGAACCGCCCAGTCGACCTTTCCCGCGTCTGACGTGGCATGACTCGATGGCGCGGTACGGCTCTGACAAGCCGGATCTCCGATTCGAGCTCGAGATCCAGGAGGCCACTGCAGCGACGCGAGGCTCAGAGTTCGGTGTGTTCGCCGGCGCATCGTGTGTCCGCTACCTGGCGGTTCCCAAGGTCTTCTCCCGCACTGAGCTCGCCCGTCTGGAGGGCGTGGCGAAGGAGTGGGGTGCGAAGGGTCTCGCGTACATCGTCAGAGACGAATCCGGCGACATTCGCTCCCCGATCGCAAAGTTCCTGTCCGAGGCCGAGTTGGCGTCGTTTGCCCTTGAACCCGGAACGACACTCCTGTTCGGAGCCGGCGAGCGGGGTGGAGTAGCAAGAGTCCTCGGAGCCCTCCGCAATCACGTCGGGCGGGAGTTGGGCCTGATCGACGCGTCGCGTGACGCCTTCCTCTGGGTCGTTGACTTCCCGCTCTTCGAGTGGGACGAAGAGAAGGGGCTGTGGACGTTCAGCCATCACCCCTTCACGGGGATCGCGCCGGGCTCCGAGGATATCTTGGAAACCGATCCCGGGGCGGCGATCAGTCAGGCCTACGATCTGGTGTGGAACGGGTGGGAGCTCGGTTCGGGCTCGATCCGAATCCATCGACAAGACGTGCAGCAGCGCGTGTTTCGAGCGCTTGGTCTGACGGAGGACGAAGCGCGAGAGAAGTTCGGCTTCCTACTAGAGGCGCTCCAGATGGGTGCGCCGCCGCACGGCGGCTTCGCGATGGGGCTCGATCGCTTCATCGCACTCCTCGCCGGCCAGCCGAACATCCGTGAGGTGATTGCGTTTCCGAAGGTGGCGAGTGGATCCGATCCGCTCACGGGCGCCCCGTCCAGCGTGCCGGAGGACCAGCTTGCCGAGCTCGGTATCCGGTTGACCGAGTCACCGGCCGGAAAGGACGCGGGCTGACCTCGCTCGGCGAGCGACTCGTGTTCCTGCTCGGCGCTGCGTTGCTCGCAGGCCTGGGAGCTGCCGCCGGCATCCATCGACACGAGCACGATTCGAGCACGCAGCCGGCCGCAAACGCGGCAGCCGCGCCCGGAGGCGGCTGGTTCGACGCGCTCGCAGCGTCTCGCGGTGCCGCGGGCGACGCGGAGCGAACGACCTGCGGGCTCATCCTCACCCAGCAGTCCCTCGGCGTCACAGAGCCCGTTTTGCCCTGCCACGCGAAGATCCTGATCCGCTTCGGTGATCGCACGTTCCTGACCGAGGTGATCGACAACCGGCTCAAGGCCGGCGGCCGGCAGTTCGAGGTCACGGAGGGACTCGCGCAGGAGATGGGGCTCGACGGGACGCAGCGGATTCAATGGCGCTTCGCCTCGCGGGGCTAGTGTCAGCCAGCGTATCCCTTGACCGGACACGCCGCGCTCACCGCTAGAGTGGCGTCTGCTCGACCCTGTGCGTGGCCACGGGTTTCAACGTGAACCAACAGACACGCTGAGGGAGTCCGCGTCCGGTCGAGGAGAAGCTCCGACGCCGGCAGGGCACCCACCTGGTACGCCAGGTTCGCAGCGCCCGTGGACAACGGCAGGGTCGGAGCAACGTGGGGGAACCTCACGGTTCCCCCACGACCTTGTGTCGCCCCCTGGTCGCGACGCCAGTGGTTCTGTCGCCGCCGGACGCGTAGAGCCGACCAAGAGCATCAGTGCGCCGGTTACCCTCCGGGTGTGGGCATCGTGGGTCTCGACCATGTGCAAGTCGCTGCGCCGCCAGGTTGCGAAGACGAGGCTCGTGCGTTCTACGCGGGTCTGCTCGGGCTCGAGGAGATTTCGAAGGCGCCGCTGCTCCTCGCGCGTGGCGGTTGCTGGTTCCGCGTCGGTCGTCAGGAGCTTCACGTCGGCGTGGTCGAGAGCTTCGCGTCCGCGACGAAGGCGCACCCTGGGCTCAGCGTCAGCTCCACCGATGCGCTGCGAGAGCTGGCCGAGCGACTGGCGGAGGCCGGTGCGGCGGTTGAATGGGCCGATCCGGCCGAGCTGAGCGACCGCGCGCGATTTCATGTTCGCGACCCGTGGGGCAATCGACTGGAGCTGCTCGCGCCGCGCTGACGCGAGCCCGTGTTGCGAGCATGCCGCGGTGATCCTCACCCGTCCGGAGCGACCGATCACGGACGGCGAGATCGCCCTCGTTCCCATCACGCACGCACACCTCGAGCCGCTGGAGGCGCTCGGCAACGATCCGCTCGTCCAGCGCTTCACCCGCATTCCGGATCCGTTCGGTAGCGTCGAGGCGGAGCGGTGGGTCGCGCTGTACGAGCAAGGGTGGGAGGACGACTCGCGGGCCGGGTTCGCGATCCTCGACCACACCGGTGGCGCATTTCTCGGCATGATCGCGTTCGTGGCGCTGCGCCTCGACGGTTTCGAGGCGGAAGTGGGGTACGTCGTGGCGCCTGAGGCGCGAGGACGAGGTGTCGCCGTTGCGGCCCTCTCGCTCTTGACCCGATGGGGACTGGAGGAACTCGGTCTGGCGCGGATCGAGCTGCGCGCCGACCTGCACAATCCTGCGTCGCTGAAGGTCGCGGAGCGGTGTGGATACGTGCGCGAGGGAGTGTTGAGAAGCGTCCACCTCAAAAGCGCGCTGCGAGGTGACATGGCGCTGTACTCGCGCGTCGTCTCCGATCCCGAGAGCTGACTCATCCTGGGAGGGGGCAGTGCGCCGAACGAGGCATGCAGGCCACCCGTCGAGCGCGGTCGTCCACCAGCCGCACGGACGAGAGTTGGTGCGAAGTCGGCACATTGTGGTCGCGGCCTTCGCGATAGCGTGGTCTCCAGGGCATCTGGGGTGCCCCTGGGGCAGTTGGGGTCACGGATTGTCGCGGGAGAGGGCGAAGAAGACGTACGCGGCTCCCGACGCGCCCTCGCGTGCGCTGCGAGCGCTAGCCTGATCGCATGCCCGTAACCGAGATCGTCGGCGATTCCGCGCGCGGCGACGCCTACGCCGCCGTCCGTCTCACCGTCGACGGCGACCGGGTGATCGAGGCGGATGCGCCCGGCATGAGCCGATCTCTTGCCGGCCTGTCGCTCCTCGAGGCCGCCGCCGTACCGGGCGAGACACTTGCGGCGGATGCGCTCGCGAACGCACTCGCGCAGGTCTTCCGGGCCGCGTTCTCACCCACACGCATCGCCGTCGCAATGAGCGGCGGTGTCGACAGCGCGGTTGCCCTCCTCCGTGCCCGCCCGGATGCGGTCGGTGTCACGCTCCGTCTCTGGCTCGACCCACGTGGGCCGAGTGCCGACCGAGCCTGCTGCTCGCCCGATGCGGTAATCGCAGCACGGGAGACGTGCCATGCGCTGGGGCTCCCGCACGTGACGCTCGACCTCCGCGACGAGTTCCGCGAGATCGTCGTCTCGCGCTTCGTCGAGGACTACGCCACGGGTCTCACCCCCAACCCTTGCAGCCGCTGCAACGGCAGCTTCCGCTTCGCCGCTCTCCTCGATTTCGCGCGCAAGGGAGGCGCGGCGGTTCTCTGGACGGGGCACTACGCGCGAATCGCCGAGCGCGACGGCATGCGCCTGCTCGCGCGCGCAGCGGACCCCCGCAAGGATCAGTCGTACATGCTCGCGACGCTCGACCCGCGTGTGCTCGGCAGCGTCGCGTTTCCCCTCGGCGCACAGGACAAAGCAGCGACCCGTGCGGAGGCGGAGGCCGCAGGCCTCACGGTCGCGGGCCGGGCCGAAAGTCAGGAGGCTTGCTTCCTCGCGGGCGGGGACTACCGCGCCTTCCTCGAGCGGCAAGGGCTGGTGCCGCGACCGGGACCAATCGTCGACGAGGCCGGCAACGAGATCGGGCGACACGACGGGACGTGGCGGTTCACCCCCGGCCAGCGGCGCGGCCTCGGTGTTGCGGCCCGCGAGCCGCTCTACGCGCTTCGGGTCGACGGTGGCACGAACACAGTGGTCGTCGGTGGCCGCGCGGCGCTCGCGTGCACGCGCGTCGAAGCACGAGGGACCCTCCATGTGCCGGTTGAGCGCGCCTACGCCAAGCTGCGCTACCGCTCCGACCCCGTGCCCGCGCGGGTCGCCCAGACAGCAGACGGTTTCGAGTTGGAGTTGGAGGAGCCGGCGTTCGCCGTCGCGCCCGGTCAGATCGCGGCGCTGTACGACGACGAGGGCCTCGTCGTAGGGGCTGGGGTGATCGCCGCGGCAAGCGGGTAGTAGGATCCCGCCGTGACTGTGCTCGCCTCGACCGCCGGCGACATCGCCTACTACGCGCTGGCGATCTTCCTCGTCGCTGTCGGGCTCGGATCGTTCTGGGCGCTCTGGAAGCTCGGGAACGTCTTCGGGCGGCTGTCGTCGTTCATCTCCGGCACCGAGCGCGATCTCCTTCCGGTGGTCGTCAAGGCGGGCGGGACGATCGACCGAGTCAACAAGCAGCTCGACAAGGCGGACACGATCACGGACAGCGCCGTCTCGATGGCGGAGAGCGCCGACACGGCTGTTCGCGCCGTCTCGTTCGCGATCACGAAGCCGGTGGAGAAGGTCTCCGGCGCTGCCGCCGGCGTGTCCCATGCGGTGTCGTCGTTCCGCAAGAACCGTGACTTCAAGACGGCGATGGACGACGCGAAGGAGGCCGCCGCACGCCGCGCACAGGACCTCCATGAGGACTTGACCGCTACGGACGCGGCCGCGCCGCACCCCGACTAGAGCGCCCGCCCCGAGAGCCTCGCCCGACGGCGCTACGATCGCGAGCGAGATGCGTACGTCTGCCGAGCTGCGCGAGGGGTTCCTCTCGTTCTTCGAGGAGCGCGAGCACAAGCGCTTCCCATCCTGGCCGCTGATCCCGCCTCCCGAAGATCCGTCGACTCTCTTCATCTCGGCCGGCATGCAGCCGCTCAAGCCTTACTTCTCCGGCGCGAAAGAGCCGCCGGCGCCGCGCTTCACCACGGTGCAGAAATGCCTTCGGGCGGGAGGCAAGGACACCGATCTCGACGAGGTCGGCCTCACCGCGCGCCACGCGTCGATGTTCGAGATGCTCGGCAACTTCTCGTTCGGGGACTACTTCAAGGACGGCGCGATCGACTACGCCTGGGAGTTCGTCACCGAGCACATGAAGCTCGATCCCGACCGGTTGTGGGCGAGCGTCTTCGCGGGCGACCCACAGCTCGGGCTCGGCGAGGACGAGGTCGCCGTCAACGGCTGGCTCCGAAAGGGCCTGCCGCGAGAGCGGATCGTCGCGTTCCCCCGCTCCGAGAACTTCTGGGGTCCCGCCGGCGAGACCGGTCCGTGCGGCCCCTGCTCGGAGCTCCATTACGACCGCGGCGAGGAGTACAGCTGCGGCGAACCCGACTGTGGGCCTAACTGCGCCCGTTGCGATCGCTTCATCGAGTTCTGGAACCTCGTCTTCATGGAGTTCGACCTCCACCAGGACGGCACCGTGACACCGCTTCCCAAGCAGAACATCGACACGGGGATGGGGGTCGAGCGCGGAGCGATGCTGCTCCAGGACGTCGACTCGATCTTCGACACCGACGGCTTCCGGTTGATCATGGACTGGATCGAGCGCGAGTCGGGTACCGGCTATGGCACGTCGCCCGAGGCCACGAAGGCGCACCGCGTCCTCTCGGATCACGGGCGCGGGATGACCTTCCTCGTCGCGGAGGGTGTCACCCCTGCGAACGAAGGCCGCGGTTACATCCTGCGCCGCCTCATCCGGCGCGCGGTCGTCCAGGCTCGGCGCATCGGCCTGGACGCCGTCCACCGGCTGCCGGCGATCGTCGTCGAGCAGGTCGGACCGTGGTATCCGGAGATCGTCGAGCATGCGGCCGAGATCGAGCGCGTCGTGCGGGCCGAGGAGGAGCGGTTCCGCGAGACGCTCGAGCGCGGGACGAAGCTCTTCGACGAGCTGGCGGGCAAGGAGGCGATCTCGCGTGAGGACGCGTTCACCCTCGCGGCAACGTACGGCTTCCCGCTGGAGCTGACGGTCGAGCTCGCCGAGGAGCGTGGGCAGCCCGTGGACGTCGACGGCTACCGGGTGGCGATGGAGGAGCACCGCGAGATCTCGCGCGCAGGCGGCGAGACCGGCGGCCAGCGCGCCGCGGACTTCGCCCGCGAGGCCGACTTCAGCACGGAGTTCGTCGGGTATTTCAAGACAGATGTGCTCACACAGATCGGTGCGCTGGAAGGGCTCGGTGACGGGACCTTCCTCGCCAAGCTCCGGGAGTCACCGTTCTACCCGGCCGGCGGCGGCCAGGTCACCGATCACGGCTGGATCGAGCTCGACGACGAGTCGGGGACGCGCGCAGAGCTCGTCGAGGCGTACCGCTTCGACGGCGACCAGGCGCTGCTCTTCCGCGGCGCGGGATTCGCCGTCGGGGATCGCGTGAAGGCGGTCGTGCCGTGGGCTGTGCGGTTCCCGACGATGGCGAACCACACGGCCACGCACCTCCTGCACAAAGCCCTTCGCGAGGTGTTGGGCGGGCACGTGAAGCAGGCCGGCTCGGCCGTGCGGCCCGACAAGCTTCGTTTCGACTTCACGCACGAGCAGGCGCTTACGCCGGAGGAGCGGGGCCGCGTGGCGCGGATCGTGAACGAACGGATCTTCGAGAACCACCCCGTGATCACGTTCGAGACGCCGATCGACGAAGCGCGCAACCTCGGCGCGACGATGCTCTTCGGCGAGAAGTACGGCGACATCGTCCGCGTCGTCGAGGTGCAGGACGTCTCGCGCGAGTTGTGCGGCGGTACGCATGTCCGCACGACGGCGGAGATCGGTACGTTCGCGATCCTCTCCGAAGGCTCGGTCGGGTCGGGCGCGCGCCGGATCGAGGCCGTCACCTCCGGCGAGGCGTACGCATTCCTGCACTCGCGGGCGACGGAGCTCGACGTGGTACGCACGGAGATCGAGGAGCTGCGCAAGGAGCTGAAGCGGAAGCCGGCTGCGGGCCAGGTCGCGCAGGACGTCGAAGCCCGGGTGCGGAGGGAGAGCGGCGTCAACGTGATCGTGCAATCGGTGGACGGCCTCGACGCCGATGCGCTCCTCGATCTCTCGGATCGCTTCAGGCAACGCCATGCGCCGGCGGCGGTCGTGCTCGGCTCGCAGGAAGACGGGCGCGTTCACCTCGTCGCCAACTTCGACCCGTCTGTCGCCGAGAAGGTGAGCGCCTCCGACGTCGTCCGTGGGGCTGCGGCGCTCGTCGACGGCGGCGGCGGCGGGCGCCCGACGATGGCGCGCGCGGGCGGGAAGGATCCCGAGAGGCTCCCCGAGGCACTCGCAGAAGCTGAGCGGCTGATCGTCGCCGCGCTGTAATGCCGGAGCGAAGGCGCTGCGGCGCCGACGACTTTGCAACAGTCTGTTGCTTGCCGTGGAGGACGAGGAGATGAGGATTCTCGCGCTCGACTACGGAGCCGCGCGTACGGGTGTCGCCGTGTGCGACCCCACCGGGACGCTTGCGCGACCGGTCGGCGTGGTCGAGCGTGCCGGAAGCCACGTGGGGCTTCAACGCATTGCGGCGCTCGTCGTGGAGCACGAGGCGGAGCTGGTTCTCGTCGGCCTACCGTTGACGCTCAAGGGTGAGCGCGGCGAGCAGGTGCGGGAGACCGAGCGCTTCGTCGAAGCCCTACGCAGGGTTGTGTCGGTTCCGATCGAGACGTTCGACGAGCGCTTCACGACGACGCTCGCCGCGCAAGGGCCGGTGGCGAAGGCCGAGGAGGACGCGCGGGCAGCGGCGCACCTGCTCGCCGGCTACCTCGAACGGGACACGGGGCCCGGCGTATGAGCCGCGGAGGGGCGATCGTGGTGCTCGCCGCCGTGCTCGCGGCAGCAGGAGGAGGGTTGGCGGCGTGGCTTCAGGACTCGTCGGGCGGGACGTCCGCTCCGGTCACGACGGCGACCGCGACCAGACCGGCTGCGCCGGTGACGCTGCGGATCATCTTCCCCGAGGGCTTCACGCGACGCGAGATGGCCGCGCGGGTGGACGCGGTCCGGGCGATCGCCATCCGCAAACGTGGCGTCACGCCGCGGCTTACCTCGTCGGCGTACCGAGCGGTGACGGCACGTGTGTTCGCGCCGATCGGCTTCCGCAAGGACGCGAAGCGCCACATCGAGGGTTTCCTCTTTCCCGCGACGTACGAGTTCACGCCGCAGACGACGGCGAAGCAGCTCGTCGCCGAGCAGCTGGCTGTGTTCAACAGGCGGTTTGCGACCGTCAACCTCCGCTATGCGCGCTCGAAGAACCTGACGGCGTACGACGTGCTGATCATCGCGTCGATGATCGAGAAGGAGGCGGTCGTGCCCGCCGAGCGGCGTCTCATCGCCGCGGTGATCTACAACCGGCTGCACGCACGCATGCCGCTCGGGATCGACGCGACGATCCGGTACGGCTTGAACATCCCCGGGACGAAGTCGCTCACGAAGGCGGCGCTCGCAAGCTCGAGCCCGTACAACACGCGCCGGTTCCCGGGACTGCCGCCGACGCCGATCGCAAATCCCGGTATCGCCTCGATCCGCGCCGCGGCGCACCCCGCGCGGGTGCGCTACCTCTACTTCGTCCGCAAGCCCGACAAGAAGCACCACTTCTTCACGGCGGACGAGAACGAGTTCCTGCGCAAGGTCTGCGAGTACGGCTTCGGCTGCAAGTAGACCGAGCCGATGACCAGGAGCGCCTATCGCTTCGGCGGCAAGGTGCAAACGAATGCAGCTGCCCTGTCCAGCCAGCGACGGAGCGCGGGGCCGCGAAGTCCCTCGCGGGCGACGAACACCATCCCGGCCATCGGCCGGCCGGTGAAGTCCATCGGACGCACGTGAGGCCGCTCGAGCGCGGCGTCTGCCTGCTCGGCGCCGAGCCGGAGCATCAGCTCGTCGCCGACGACGCCGCAGAACATGTGGCCCTCGAGCATGAACGCGAGTCCGCCGAACATCGCCCGCTCGGTCACTCCCTCGCGGTCAGCAGCCGCGGAGCGGACGCGCCGGGCGATCTCCTCGTCGTACGCCATCGCCTACTCCGGGAGCTCGAGAGGCAGGCCGAACTGCTCGAAGAGCGTCGCGTCGGCGAAGCCGACGATTCCGCTGATCGCGTCGTCTTTCAGGGCGAACACCATCACACCGTACGCGCGGTGCGCGCCGTCCGAGGGGCTGCGCATGTATGCAGCGAGTGCCGGCTGGCCGTTCGCAGAAGTCGGAACGAGCCGGATCTGGTCAAGGTGCCCGTCCGCAGGGACGGTTGCGAAGAACTCGCCGATCGCTTCCGCGCCGCGCACATACATCGGCACAGGTGGCATCGTCATCAATGCGTCGCGGGCGAGCAGGCGTACCAGCCCGTCGATGTCCACGGCATCCCAGGCCGCCATGAACCGCTCCAGCAGTGCCCGTTCTCGTTCGTCGCCGCGGGACGTGTGCGCCGGTGCGCCGAGTTGCTGAGCGCGATCGAGTGTGCCCCGCGCCCGCTGGAGTGCGCTGTTCACGGCCGGCACGCTGTCACCGAGTGTTTCCGCAGCTTCCTTTGCGGACCACCCGAGGACGTCGCGGAGGATCAGGACAGCTCGCTGTTTCGCCGGGAGCAGCTGTACGGCGGTCACGAACGCGAGCGCGACGGATTCACGCAGCTCGTACCGCGCCTCTGGCGATGCTGCCGCGGTGAGCTCCGCGAGAAGTCGATCCGGATAGGGCTGGAGGTGGAGCAGCTCCTCGCTCGACACCACCTCGCCGGCAACCGGTACGGGGACGTCCCGATGTCTCCCGCGGCGCTCGAGCGCGGTCAGGCACACGTTTGTGGCGATCGAGTGCAGCCAGGCGGCGAGGGTGGACCGGGGCTCGAACCGCCCGAGGCTCCGCCACGCGCGCAGCCATGTCTCCTGCATCGCGTCGTCCGCGTCGTGGAGCGAGCCGAGCATCCGGTAGCAGTGGAGGTGAAGCGCCCGGCGGTGGCGCTCGATGACCACCTGGAATGCCCGTTCGTCGCCGTCAACTGCAGCGCTGAGGAGGACGTCCTCATCGTGGCGCGCTTCCGTGTCC
>Ga0334722_10007013_pt1 | contig 11007 bp, 9 predicted proteins | sample C3_bottom_MG_FD_207210 | JGI IMG/M metagenome (GOLD analysis project Ga0334722, IMG submission 207210) | Sediment microbial communities from Yellowstone Lake, YNP, Wyoming, USA - C3_bottom | ecosystem: Environmental > Aquatic > Freshwater > Lake > Sediment | place: USA: Wyoming | collected...
GCGCGGATTCCGGCGTCCTCATTTCCATCGGCGCGTGCGCCACGGGCGGGGGAATCCAGGCGCTGAAGAATTTTGCCGATGTGAAGGAATACACCCGGACCGTTTACGCGCATCCCGAATTCATCCATACGCTGGACAAGGCCACGCCCATCTCCGCCCATGTAAAAGTGGACGCCGAACTACGGGGCTGCCCCATCAACAAGCACCAGCTCCTGGAGCTGGTCAGCGCGACCCTGAACGGGCGCAAGCCGAATCTGTTCCAGTACAGCCTCTGCGTGGAGTGCAAGAAGAAGGGAAACACCTGCGTGATGGTGGCCAAGGGGATGCCCTGTATGGGCCCGGTCGTCCAGGCGGGCTGCAACGCCCTCTGCCCCTCCTACAACCGGGGCTGCTATTCGTGCTTTGGCCCCAAGGAGACGCCCAACACCGCCTCCCTGGCCGCCCAGTTCAGCCAGATGGGCATGAGCGAGGATGACATTGTCCGGTGGTTCCGCACCTATAACTCGGCGGCTGATGACTTTGCCAAGGAGAGCGTACTCCATGAAAAACGGTAGCATCAAGGTCGATTACCTCGCCCGTATTGAGGGGGAGGGCGCCTTTTATGTGAAGGTGCAGGACGGGAAGGTCGTGGAATCCCAACTCCGCATCTTCGAGCCCCCGCGGTTCTTCGAGGGCTTCCTGCGCGGCCGTCGGCATGAGGAAGTCGTGGATATCACAGCCCGCATCTGCGGGATCTGCCCGATCGCCTACCAGAGCGCGTCATCCCAGGCGATGGAGCGCATCATGGGCATCAAGGTGGACGGCCAGCTTCGCGAACTTCGCCGGCTTATGTACATGGGCGAGTGGATTGAATCGCATGTTCTGCATGTCTTCCTCCTGCATGCCCCGGACTTCCTCGGTTACCAGAGCGCGATCCACATGGCTCCCGACCATCCCGAACTGGTGAAGCAGGCGCTGGGCCTCAAGAAGCTCGGCAACGACATCATGATCCAGCTGGGCGGGCGGGAAATACATCCCGTGGGCTGGAAGGTCGGCGGATTTCACAAGGTTCCGGACGCTTCCCAGCTCACCCCGCTGGTGCCGCGCCTGGAGGAGGCCCTGGAGCTCTGCTTCAAGCTGGTGGCCACCCTGGCCAAGGTCCTGAAGTTCCCCAATTTTGAGCGGGAATATGAATTCGTCTCGGTCGACCACCCGACCGAATATCCCATCCTCGACGGCCGCATCAAGTCCAGCAAGGGGCTCAACATCGACGCGGACGAATACGAGGCCAATTTCGTGGAAGAGCATGTCGAGCGGGCCAACGCCCTGCAGGGCCGGCGCACCAGCGGAACCCCGTATTTTGTCGGGCCGTTGGCGCGCTTCAACAACTCCTATGAGAAGCTCTCGGCCAACGCCAAGAAGGCCGCCAAGATGGCCGGCGTGGCGCCGGGAGTGTCGAACCCGTTCAAGGGCATCCTGGTGCGCATGGTCGAGACCGTCTGGGCCATCGAGGAATCAATAAAGATAATCAAGGTGTATAAGAAGCCGGAAGAGGCGTCTCTTCCCTATACGGTCAAGGCCGGACGAGGCATGGCCGTTTCCGAGGCCCCGCGCGGGATGATTTATCACCGCTATACGGTTGACGAAAAGGGGCTCGTCGTGGATGCCAAGATCACCCCGCCCACGGCGCAGAACCAGCCCACTATCGAGGCCGACCTCAAGTTGTTCGTCGAGAAGAACCTCGACCTGCCCGATGACAAACTGACCTGGGAGTGCGAGAAGGCAATAAGAAATTACGATCTCTGCCTGAGCTGTGCAACGCACTTCCTTAAGCTCACAATAGATAGAAAATAATATAAAAGCTTCAGGACCCTGAGCTCATAGTCGAAGGGTACTCTTCTTGTCTGTAGTTTGAATTCGTGCCGGATTCCTGTTAAAGGCTCCTGACCCCTATTCCCGGAATTTCACTGGTTTGGCAATGGTATTACTGCTACAATATGACTATATAGTCATCTCAAGGAGGGGCCATGACCAGCGCTTCCGTATCCGTCCTGAAGGCAAAACTGAGTGAGTACCTTGACCGGGTGAAACGGGGAGAGGAAGTGGCGGTAACGGACCGGGGCCGTCCGATTGCCCGCATCGTTCCTCCTGCTTCGCCCTCGGTCGGTGAAGATGCGGATGTGGCTGAGTTGGTCAGGCTGGGTACTGTAAGGGCAGGCCGGAAGGGCGGGGTGCGGCTGGATTTCCTGAATCGCTCCCGTCCGAAGGATCCCAGAGGCCTGGTATTGAAGGCATTGCTTGAGGAGCGGGAGCAGGGGCGGTGATTACCGGATTCTGGGATGCTTCAGCTGTCGTGCCACTGCTGTTGGAGGAGCCTCAAAGCGGGCCCATCGAAAAAATTATCAGGAAAAATCCCGGAATGGCGCTGTGGTACGGAACCCGGGTGGAATGTTTATCTGCATTGAACCGGAGGCAGAGGGAAAAATCCGTTAAGCCAGGGGATGGCGGGGTCGCCAGGAAGATTCTTGTGGAGATATTCGAGGGTGCGCAGGTCATCGAGCCAGTGCATGAAATATGGATCAGGGCTGAACGCCTGCTGGAAACCCATTCATTGAGATCCGGGGATGCATTACAGCTGGCCGCGGCCCTGGTTTGGTGCCGGGAAAAACCTGAAGGCCGGCTCTTTATATGCCAGGACCAGGCATTACGGGAAGCTGCTGGACGGGAAGGATTCACTGTCCTTCCGGTTAGGTGATTTTCCCGTAAAAGGCCCCTGACCCCTAATCACCCCTTTAACCACTTTCCTTTCTGCCCACTTACCCGCTTACCACTAATTGCATTATATTGTCCCTATGCTCATTATCGGCGTTGGCAACATTTTCCGTCGTGATGATGGCGCCGGTCCCTCCTGCGCCTCAATGGTCAAATTGAAGGCTCCCGCCGGCGTCAAGGTCCTTATCCGCTCCGGCGAAGCGGCGGACCTGCTGGAATGCTGGGGGCCGGATGACGATGTTGTAATAATCGACGCCATGAAGGCGGGGCTTACCCCCGGTTCCTTTAAACGGATTGATGCCTTGCAAGCCAAATTCCCGGTGGAGGACTTCAAGTTCTCCTCCCATTCCTTTGGCGTGGCCGAGGCGGTGGAAATAGGCAAGGTATTGAGCCGGCTTCCCAAATCCCTCATTGTTTATGGCATCGAAGCCGGGGAAACCGGTGATGGGGAAGGGCTTACCCCGGTAGTATCGCTGGCGGTAGCAGAGGTGGCGAATAGAATATTGGCGGAGATAAATAAGTAATCACTGAAGGGAGAGAACCCTTCGACTGGTTCGATGCGCAAAGCTTACTCACCACTCCCAGGGTCGTCGCCAGGTTTGCTCAGGATCAATCCTGAGCGAACAATCCAACAGCATTTAGAGGCAGGGAAAGAACCCTTCGACTCAGTCGCCAGGCTCCTTCGCTCAGGGTCAAGCGATTGCAGCTTAATCCCTCGGTTCACCAGGTTCACTCACCGCTCCGCGCTGTCGCGCTTCGGGTATTTCCCTTCGCCAATGGCCGTTTCACGGCATTGGCTCCGGCCTCGCAAAGCTTGGCCTCGCGACCCATAAAATGGGTGCCCCGCTCGGGTCACAGATTAAGCGCAATCGCTTGACATAGTGAACGACTGTTCACTACACTGTCCCTGCCATGGGAATACCTGCCATCAAGGCCCTCGAATCAGCCCTTTCGCCGTCCGGCCAGCCGGCCCGGCCACTGCTTTTGCTCGGTCCCGGCTCCCTCCGTGCCTCCCATGAATTCCTCGGCCAAATCCTGATAGCCGGCGAAAAGGCCATTGTGGCGGACGGGGTCAACCGTTTCGATGTTTATCGCCTTTGCGCCCTGGCCCAGTCGGCCCGGGCCGTGCCCCGGGAGGTCCTGGGCCGGGCGCGGGTAAGCCGGGCCGCCTCGGTGGGCCAGCTTTTGGCCCTTCTGGAGGGCCGGGTGGCGGGGGAGGCTTCCCGGATGGGGGCGCGCTGGGTGTTCGCCCTGGGCCCCCTCGATCTGCTGGCCGACCATGATGTGAAGGAGCCGGAGGCGCGCCGGGCGGCGTCGCGGATTGCCGCGGTCTTGGAGGGGTTCGCCAAAAGCGGCCTGCGCGTGGTGGTGGCCCAGGAGGAAAAGCGTTTGCAGGAGTCCAAGCGCGAGTTCCTGCTGGAGCCGGTGAATGCCGCGTGCAATATAGTCGCCATCTCCGCCCTCCTCTCCCCGGCCAGTCGGGTTCCTTCGCTTACCCCTCATCTGCCGGCGGGTTTTCGTCGCATAAATGCTCCTCATCCCACGCCGACCTCGGGCGCTTTGCGCCCTCGCCTCCCGTCGCGGAAGGAGAGGGTAGGGAGAGGAGGGGCAGAGGAGGGGGCTTCCTTATTCAGTGTCTCACCCTCTCCCATCGTGGGAGAGGGGAGGGTGAGGGTATTCCCTTCATCGGGACAGGAAGGTGAGGGTTCCTGATGGGTCGTACTCTCCCTTCCGCCATGATGGTGTTCGACGCGGAGCAGTCCCGCTGGGCCAAGTTCCGGCGCGCCCTCCGGCGCGAGGATCAGGAGACCTTTGACGGCATCTTCCGCGACGCCCGGAAGCATGTCTCGGCCATGGCCTACGCCTCCAGCCCCGTCCCCATGGAAGCCGTCCTGCTGGCCATGCTCCTGGACGCCCGCAAGGCGGTGGGGTTGCTGGAGAAAAGGGTGCATGCCCTGGAAATCCCACCCTCTCCTCCCGTTTCGGGGGGAGAGGGCGAGGGTGAGGAGGGCAAATGAGCCGCGGGAATGTTGCTAAACCAAACCGGCATAGATGTCTATAGGAGCTGGATGAACTCCTCAACGGTCAACCCGGCGTCTTTAACGATTCGGTGGAGAGTTCCTTTTTTCATGTCCTTGCGGTGCTCGGCAACTGTTACGGGAGTTGGATGTCCTTCTTTCACAAGGATGGCGTGGGAGCCGGTGTGGTGATCAATGTGGAAACCAGCCCGAAAGAGTGCGGAAATGACTTCACGGGGTTTGCAAACTGGAAGTTTTGGCAACCTTCAGACCGTCAGGGCGAGGGCTTTCCCGTGCTTTTTCCTTGCTGTTGCGGTGGAAAGCTTGTTGAGCGCCTTGAGGTAGCCAGCAAGGGCATCCTGAATGTTCTTCTTGGCTTCTTCGAGTGTGTCGCCCTCGGATATGCATCCGGGAAGTGCGGGAATGTAGGCGGTATAACCGCCTTCCTTTTGTGGCTCGAAAACCGCATTAAGCTTCATGTGGAAAGTATAGCAGGCTTCCCTTGTGGGGGTGGGTAATGGAAAGAACAATGGCATGGTTGCTCGATATCTACCCCCTCCATGACGGCATGGCCGTCTGGTTCATCGCCGATGACGGCCGCCGCCTCATGGCGGTGGACAAGTGGCGTCCCCGCTTCTTCATCACCGGCACCGCCGATGAGGCGGACCGGCTGGAAAAGTTCCTGTCACAGGGCGGGGCGCCGGTGGAAATGAATAAAACGCACCGGCAGGAGTTCATGACGGGCGAGGAAATCCCGGTGTGGGAGTTCCGCGTCGGGAATCCGGCGGGGTTTCCCCGCCTAACCGCGGAGGCCCGCCTGGCCTTCCCCGACATTGATTTCTTCGACGCCGATATTCCGGTGGACCGCATGTGGTTCTACGAGAACCGCCGCCATCCCCTGGCCCGGGTGGAGGCGGAAATCGCGGGTGATGGCACCCTTACCCGGCTGGAGGTCCGCGACTCCATCTGGGACCTGGACTACGGCCTCCCGCCCTTTATCACGCTGGGACTGCGGGCCGAGGGGCCGGCCTTCATGCATCCCGCCCGGGGGGGGCGGCGGGGGGGGCTGGAGGTGCACACGGCGGACGGGACGCGCGTGCTCGACACGGGGGAGCCGAGGGAACTGCTCTCCCGCCTTTCCGCCGTCATCCGGGAGGAGGACCCCGACATCATCGTCACCGAGCACGGGGATGGCTGGCTACTGCCCATCCTGGCTGACATGGCCTACCAGACCGGAATTCCACTTCCGCTCAACCGGGATGCCCGCCTGCGCCCGCGGGTGTCGGCGGCCCGCAGTTACTTTACCTACGGGCGCATGATGCGGACCGACGAATCCTGGTTCCTGCGCGGACGCCTGCACCTGGACAAGCGCAATTCGTTCACGCTGGAGGCGGCCGGGTTCGAGGGGCTCTGGGAAAACGCCCGGCTGGCCCGGCTTCCCGTCCAGACCGCCTCCCGGACTTCGACCGGCACGGGCATTTCGTCCATGCAGGTGGCGCGTGCGGTGGAGGACGGCATCCTGGTCCCGGTGGACAAGCGCGTTCCCGAGGAGTTCAAGGGGGCCGATGAACTCCTGGATGTGGACAAGGGCGGGCTGGTGTTCCAGCCGGATGTGGGGATCCACGAGGGCGTGGGGGAGCTGGATTTCGTCTCCATGTATCCCACCATCATGGTGCGCCACAACCTGTCGCCGGAGACGGTGGGATGCCCCTGTTGCCGGGAAACCGGGGAGCTTATCCCGGAGCTGGGGCTCCGCTCCTGCCGGCGCCGGACCGGGCTCATTCCCCGGGTCCTGGCGCCATTGCTGGCCAAGCGCGCCGGATACAAGGAGCTGAAGAAGAACGCCCCCGCCGAGGCGGTGCGGGAACGGGCGAAGGCGCGGGCCGACGCCCACAAGTGGATGCTGGTCTGCTGTTTCGGCTACCTCGGCTACCGGAACGCCCGGTTCGGGCGCATCGAGGCGCATGAGGCCACCACGGCATGGGGGCGGGAGACCCTGCTGTCGGCCAAGGAGACGGCGGAGCGGATGGGCTTCCGCGTCCTGCATGCCATCGTGGACTGCCTCTGGGTAATCCCGGCCAATGGGACGCGGGCGGCGCGCCCGGATTACGACGGGCTGGCGGCGGCCATCGGGCGTGATACCGGGATGCCCATTTCCCTGGAGGGCCTCTACCACTGGCTGGCCTTCCTGCCTTCCCGGGCCGACCCGGAGCAGTCCGTGGCCCAGCGTTACATGGGGGTGTTCGAGACCGGCGAGGTGAAGGCGCGGGGAATCGAGGCGCGCCGTTCGGACACGCCCGGCTTCATCAAGGCGATGCAGACGGGTTTGCTGGCGGAACTGGCCCGCACCCATTCGATCGCGGAGGCGCGGGAGGCGGCGAAGGGATTGGTGGAACGGGTCCAGGAATCCCTCCACGAACTTAAATCCGGGCGCGTCCACGCGGAGGATTTGGCCGTTACCACCCGGCTCTCCAAGGCGGCGGGGGAGTACACCCGCCCCTCTCCCGCCGCCGTTGCCGCCCAGCAACTGCTGTGCCGGGGCGTGAAACTCGAGCCCGGCGACAAGGTGGGGTATGTGTACGGCGATTCCCGCCCGTTGGCGGTGGAGGTCATGGAGGATGGCGCCGGTTATGACACCGAGCGGTATGGGAAATTGCTCATCCGCGCCGCGAACACGGTCATGAATCCGTTCGGGGTTTCATTTGCCATTCCTCTCGAACCCCTCTCCGCCCACAGCAGGGGGGGGAGAGGGAAGAGGCGGGCGAAGCCCGCCGGGGCAAGCGAAGCGCGCCCTGAGCGAGGCCATAAGCCAAGTCGAAGGGGTGAGGAGGGTCCCTTCCTATTTCCCGGGTGGTGATAGATGGAAGGTGTTTGCTGTTTTGGTGATGTCACATGTCAAGCCCTGACACCAAATTCGCTAGCAACTGCTGCTTGGGATGGGAAGGGGTTTGACACAGAAGGGGGATCCCCCTCCCCTAACCTCTCCCGTGCCCCGGGAGAGGTCGTCGCTGCGACGGGTGAGGGATGAGTAATTTCATCCTTGCTCCTCTCTGGCTGACCGCTGATCGCTGATCGCTGATTGCTGACAGCTAGCCATTGTTTTCTTGTATCATTAATGCACACTGTTTCACCCCGGGAGGACCCCATGGACATAGGCAAGTATCTGTCTCAGAGCTGGAACCTGACCATCAAGAACTGGGCGGCATTTGTCGTCGCGGCAATCGTCCTGCAGGTTCTGTCGGTTGTAACCCTCGGCATCCTGGCCCTGCCGCTGACCGCCGGCATCTACCTCATGTACCTGAAGGCCGCCAAGGGCCAGCCGGTCAAATTCGACGACATGTTTTCCTGCCTGAACCGGACGCCGGGAATGGTCTGGGGCGGCATCCTGTGCTTCATCCTGGTCTCCATTGGCCTGGTCCTGGTGGTGATTCCCGGACTGATAGTGGCGACCTGGCTGGAATTCACCTTTGTCCTCATGGCGGACCGGAAGATGCGCGCCGTTGAAGCGATGAAGGCGAGCATGGTCATCGTCAACAAAGCCGGAATTCTGATGGCTTTCCTTATGTTGGTCGTCATTGCCGCCATAACCGCGGCGGGTTACTCAATAGCTTGGGTGGGGTCATTCTTCTCCCTTCCTCTCGGGTTAGGTATGGTTGCCATGGCTTATAAGGACAAAGCCTAGAATAAACCAAACAGGTTATTTTTTAACGCCCTTTTCGTCCCTTTGAATTCAGCGTTGCTGTTTGTTTAGCCTTGCATCATCATTCATTCAGTCTGGCCAGATTCGCTGCGAATCTGGCCAGAGGTTGAGGCCCCAGCAATGGACATCATTCCTTACCCCCCCCAAGCCACGATTCACCTTCGCTATATTCAGGGACTGAGTCATTTTCCCGATGGGGCGAAGTGAATCGGGGCGGAAGGGGGGGGAAGGTGCAGGATAGGGGGGGTTGTTTTATTTAAGAGGTAATTGTTCTGCATTTGGGCGAAAGGGGCGGACTTCGAAGAACCTCTGAGAATCGTTTCGATATCGCCGTACGGTCCTCCGTACGAGCGATGGAGAACGCCCGGCCACGGTGCCCCTGAGCCAGGCGAAGGGGCGAGGGCGAGATTCGAAGCGGAGTGAGCGCCGAAACGGTGGAGAGGCGCGAACGATTCAGAGAAGTCTGCACCCGAGCCCAATCTTATATATTCTTATTCTGGAAGCTGTTATGGGTTCGGTTTTGTCCGAATCCAAAACCCCGGTTTTATTCCTTGGCTCCGTATTTTTCTTCAAGTTTAGCGTTGTGTATGGTCAGCCCGGCCTGGTTCGCCGCTACATCCAATATCTGAGCTTCCTCCATCGTGATGATTCCGCCCCGGAATTTCCGGTCTATTCCGATGACGCCGATTACCTGCCCCCGGGCCAGCATGGGAGCCACCGCGAAGGGGTTCAGTCCGATTTTCGCGGCCAGTTCCCGGTTGATCAGGGGATGGTTCAGGGGATCGGTGATGTTGAACGCCTGCTTTTCAATGGCGCAGATGGCGGTCAGTCCGGCCTCCCGCTTCAGGGGAAAGTGAACCTTCAGGTCGTCGCGGGGCTTGTCCGCAAAAGTGGGATGGAAGTAATTGACCTGGAGGTCGAGGGCATCCCCGGCATCGTTCAGGATGTACAAAAGTCCCCGGTCGATGCCCAGCCTCGTTACCAGTATCCGCATTATGCTTTCCAGGACGGTATTGAGATGGGTCTCGGTCTGGAGCACCCGGCTGACTTCCGCCAGCATGTTGGCCTCGTTGGCACGCCGGGACAGGTTCTGTTCGTGGCGGCGGATGGTCGCCGTCAGGATGCCGGAAGCGAAGGCGATGATGAAGTAGAGGACGGCGTTCAGGGTGACGGTAGCCACCAGGTAGGCGCCGTTACTGGCTACGGCCATCAGGGGCTCGAATACGCGCTCGGTGTGGAGGATGCCGTTCCACTGGATTAGGGCCTGCCCCATCATGAGGAGACTGGCGAGTCCCGCCACCGCCATGCTGGCGCGCATTGACAGCAGAAGAGAGGAGGCCAGGATGGGGATGGTGTAAAGGAAGGTGAACGGGCTGGTGATACCGCCAGAGGAATAAATGACGAGGGCGAACAGGATGGTATCCATCCAGATCTGGGCGTGGGCGATGGGGCGCAGGTTTCCGCCGGTCTTCAGGTACTTCTGGTAGAGGAAGTTGACGCCGAAACCGAACGCGGAAAGTATCCAGTTAGGCCAGAGGGAGGCCAGGTAGCGCCCGGTGGAATCCAGGCTGTTGATGGCCAGGATGCTGTTCCGGTGTCCGGTGAGGCGCAGGCCCTCGGTGGAGAGCAGGAGGAGGACGGCCGGGACGATTATCTGGACGGTCCACCGCAGGTTCACCAGGAGCTGGATCTTGGTCTGCATCTCGTCGCGCATGGCGTTTTCCCGGTCAACCGCGCCCAGCGCCGTGCCGGTCAGGGAGGCGCGCCAGCGGGTGAGCGCGGTGATGGCCCAGTCGACCCAGGAGAGCAGGAAAGCTTTTATAAGTTTATTCATGGCGTTGGCAGGCAATATCTTCCTTTTGTCCCGGCAATCATGTCAACTTGTAATTACTTGGACGCGCGGTGTTCCTTGAGGTGTTCCATGCAGAATTCCTTCCCTTCCCCGCACCTTTCGCAGGAGCACCAGCGGAATTCCATGTCGGGCTTATCCCGTTCGGACAGACCGCACACCGAGCACTTGTGCGTTGGGGGAGGCGGGGGGGCATCGGGCGCGCTGAGAACCGGGGGCGGCAGGGGGGTGGGCGCGGATGTACGGTATGAGGAGCGCCGGAACCGGCTCCTCATCCATTCATTGATGTCGCGCCAGAAAAAGAGTATGTAGTTGGCGAAGGCCACCACGATGGCCACCTTCCCGGATAAACCAGTCGTCCAGAAGGCGATGGTCAGGAACATGACCCCGATCCAGCCGAGATACTTTATCTTTACCGGGAGGATGAAAAACAGCAGGACCGTAAAATCCGGGAACAGCGTGGCGAACGCCAGAAAGAGGGAGTAGTTGAGGTAATAGGGCGCGACGGGAATATGCAGGAACAGGAAGGCGGTGATGGCCGTGGCTCCGGCCCCGATCAGGTAATAAAGGGTGAACCGGAACACCCCCCAGTATTCCTCCAGCGTCCGGCCCACGATGAAGGTGAAGTAGAGGTCCATGAAGGCGAACAGGACCCCGCCGGAGGGGGGGGTGAGGACGAAGGAGAACAG
>Ga0334722_10007014_pt1 | contig 11007 bp, 10 predicted proteins | sample C3_bottom_MG_FD_207210 | JGI IMG/M metagenome (GOLD analysis project Ga0334722, IMG submission 207210) | Sediment microbial communities from Yellowstone Lake, YNP, Wyoming, USA - C3_bottom | ecosystem: Environmental > Aquatic > Freshwater > Lake > Sediment | place: USA: Wyoming | collected...
CTCCAGGTCGTAGCCGTTCTTCCGGCCGTCCTGGTCCATGCTTGTGAGCAGTATCTCGCCCGCCCCGAACTCCTCCATCTTGACCGCCCATGCTACCGCGTCAATGTAGGTCGGCTTCCTGCCGCCGTGGGTGAAGACCTCCCAGTGTACCCCGTTTTCGTCCTCGCCCTGGAAGAACAGGCCCTTTAAGTCCGGCTCGCGGCACCAGGGCAGCTTTTCCTCGACCTCTTTTATCTGCCCGGCGCGGACAGAGTCGTCCACGGGTACGGTGCGTTTGGCGTCTATCGCGACCACTATGCACTGGCTCCCGAACCGCTCGGAGGCGGCCTTGATGAACTTCGGGTCGTATACCGCCGACGTGTTTATGGATACCTTGTCGCAGCCGGCCTTCAGAAGCTCTCTTATGTCGTCAGTGTTCTTTATGCCGCCGCCCACAGTCAGCGGCATGAACACCTGCTCGCTGGTCCGTTTCACCACGTCAAGTATGATGCCCCTCTTCTCGTGGGATGCGGTGATGTCGAGGAATGTCAGCTCGTCTGCGCCCTGGAGGTCGTAAGCGCGCGCCACCTCGACCGGGTCGCCGGCGTCACGCAGGTTAACGAAGCTCACTCCCTTGACTACGCGCCCGTCCTTCACGTCGAGGCAGGGTATAATTCTACGTGCAAGCATAATTAACGCCCCTTCGTCAGCGCGATCGCCTCTTTTAAATCGAGCGTGCCTTCGTAATACGCCTTGCCTGTGATGACGCCCTCTATGCCGTGGCGCTCGACCTCCATCAGGTCTTTTATGTCGCCTATGTCCTTGACGCCGCCCGATGCGATGATGGGTACCGAGACCTGACCCGCGAGCCTGACCGTAGCCTCTATGTTGTGGCCGGTGAGCATCCCGTCCCGGCTGATGTCTGTGTATATTATAGCCCGGACGCCCGCGACCTCCATGCTTTTGGCCAGGTCCTCGGCCTTCACGTTCGAGACCTCGCCCCAGCCCTGCACCGCGACAAGCCCGTCCTTCGCGTCTATGCCCGCTACTATGCGGCCGGGGTACTTCTTGCATGCGAGCACAAGCAGGCCCGGCACCTTCAACGCCGCAGTGCCGAGCACCACGCGCGAGACCCCGAGCCCCAGAAGGATGTCTATGGTGGCGAGGTTCCGTATACCGCCGCCGACCTCGATCGGGACCTTGACCGCTCCCAGTATCGCCTTTATCGAGTCCATGTTCTTTGGCTCACCGGCGAACGCGCCGTCCAAGTCCACGACGTGTATCAGCTCCGCCCCGAGCCCCTCGAACGTCCTTGCCATTTCGGCGGGGTTATCCGAGTATACCGTGGCGTCCTCCATGCGGCCCTGCAAGAGTCTCACGCACTTCCCTTCCTTCAGGTCAATGGCTGGTATTACAATCATCTTATTTCTCCGAACCTCTTGAGTATGCTAAGGCCCAGCCCCTGGCTCTTCTCGGGGTGGAACTGCGTGGCAAACACGTTGTCCTTCCAAACGCTCGAAACGAACTCTATGCCGTAGTCTGTGGTGGTCGCGGCCACCCCGGGTTCGGCGGGTGACACGTAAAACGAGTGCACGAAATAGACATAGGAGCCCTCCGCCACATCTGCAAGGTGGGGGGCTTGTCTTTTAATATGGAGGCGGTTCCAGCCCATGTGGGGGATTTTATATATCTCTTCGGCGTTGTTCGGCACTTCTGTGGGGAAGCGGACCACCCTCCCCTTCAAAACGCCGAGGCCGGGATGCACCCCGAACTCCTCGCCCTCTTCGAACAAGAGCTGGAGCCCCAGGCATATGCCCATGAAGGGCCGGCCGGAGTCTATCACCCGGTGCACGGTGTCCACCAGGCCCATCTGCGTCAGGTTCCTCATGCAGTCCGGGAATGCGCCCACGCCCGGCAGCACCACGTGGCTCGCGTCCAGTATCGCCTTCGGGTCCGAGGTCACGACCGCGTCGTGCCCGACCTTTTCGAAGCCCTTCTGCACGCTCCTCAAGTTACCCATCCCGTAGTCTATTACAGCGATCATGTGAGTTCCTCTATTTACCCCCTCCCTGGCCCTCCCCCCTCAAAGGGGGAGGGTGGCATCGTTTCCCCTCCCTTGAGGGGAGGGGATTAAGGGGGAGGGTGAGGGGTTATAAAGTTATATCGCTCCCTTTGTCGAGGGCACGGACTTGCTCCGAGGGTCTAAGCTGGTCGCATTATCCAGCGCCCTGCCGAATGCCTTGAACACCGCCTCTATTATATGGTGCAGGTTGCTGCCGTACGGCACGTTTATGTGGAGTGTCACGCCCGCGTGGTCCGCGAACGCCTTGAAGAAGTCGTACACCAGCTCAACGTCGAACTCGCCCACCTTGCCCTTCGGCATCTTCACCCTGTATACGAGGTTCGGGCGGCCCGATATGTCGAGCGCGACCTCGGCCAGTGCCTCGTCCATCGGGACCTTGCACTCACCGTAGCGCCGCAAGCCTTTCATGTCGCCGAGCGCCTGCTTTAACCCCTGGCCCAGCACTATGCCCACGTCCTCTACCGTGTGGTGGTAGTCCACGTGCGTGTCGCCCTTGGCCTGCACGGTCAGGTCGAACATACCGTGCTTCGCGAAGAGCGAGAGCATGTGGTCCAGGAATGGCACGTCCGAGCTGACCTTGTACTTGCCCGTCCCGTCCACGTTAAGCGCAAGTTTTACCTGAGTCTCGTTCGTGTTCCTCTCAACCCTGGCTTTGCGGGGCATCGTTTCTCCTTTGGCATTGTAGGGGCGCAGTTTACTGCGCCCGTTACCGAATGCGGGCGCAGTAAACTGCGCCCCTACAATATTTACGTCACCCCCGGACGCTTTTTAACGGGGGTCCATGGGTTTGAAGAATGACGGCGCGCCGGGGGCGTCGCGCCCTACAGCTTTTGCGCCAATATCTCCTTCATCGCTTCCAAAAACTCCCCGTCCTCATCCGGCGTGCCGACGGTAACGCGCAGGCAGTCCTTGAGCGGGCCGGGGTTATCCATGTTCCGTATCAGTATACCCTTCTCTTTTAGCCCCTCGAATATACCACGCGCGCCGTTAACACGGAAGAGAATAAAATTCGTCTTCGACGGGTACGCCGTCACGCCGGGTATTTCGTTAAGCTCGGCGAAGAGCCTTTCGCGCTCCTCGACGATTAGGCCCACCTGCCCGTCTATGACATCTCTGTGTCTTAGTATTATCTCTGCGGCCCTCTGCGATAAGCCGTTCAGGTTGTACGGGAGGCGCACCTTGTTGACCTCGGAGACCACATCACGCCCCGCCGCCATTATTCCTACGCGCAGCCCGGCCATACCTATTTTAGAGAGGGTACGGAGCACGATGAGGTTCGGGTGCTCGTCCAACTCGGCGATGAAGGTCTCGCCCGCAAAGCTGAAGTATGCCTCATCCACCACCACCATGCCGTTGAAGCCGTCAATCAGCCGCCTGACTTTGCCCTTGTCCATCATGTTGCCGGTCGGGTTGTTCGGGCTTGCGATAAAGACTATATTCGGCCTTCTCTGCATGATGAACTTGAGGGTCAGGTCGAAGTCGAAGGAGAAGTCCTCGGCGAGGGGCATCTCTAATACCTGCTGGCCGAGTGAACGCGCTATTATGCCGTACATGGAGAAAGTGGGGGAAGGGTACGCGACCATGCCGGGCGAGCCGCCGAATGCGGATATTATCAGGCCGATAAGCTCGTCCGAGCCGTTACCGAGGACAAGCTGGTCGGCGGGGACGCCAATGTAGTCAGAGAGCGCCGCCTTCAGTGCCTTCGCGTCCGGGTCGGGGTAGAGGTTGACCGGGACTTCGGCGAGGGCGTCGGCAATCTCCCGGGTTCTCCATCGCGTCGAGCTTTATGCGTACGCCGGTGAAGTCCTCGACCTGGTACGCCTTGAGTGAGGCGACCTCTTTTTTGACGAACTGTTTAATGTCCATGAGCCTCTGACACCATAACACCCCCCACCCCCTCTTATCTTAAGAGGGGGCTATCGGTTATCCCCCCTTAGGTTAAGGGGGGACCAAGGGGGGTTATTTACGGTATCACCTTATTGAGCGGATATTCCACTATGCCGGACGCGCCCCTGCGCTTGAGCTTCGGTATCAGGTCGCGCACCAGCTTCTCGTCTATGATTACCTCGATGCTGACCCAGTCGGAGTCCTTGTGGTGGCTCACGGTGGGTGAGTGCATCGCGGGGAGTACCTTCGACACCTCGTCCAGGCTGCTCAAAGGCAGGTTCATCTTCAGGCCGACCTTCTCCTCTGCCATGAGCGCCCCTTGCAGGAGCATGTTCAGGTTTTCAAGCTTCTTTTTTATCCAGGCGTCCTTGTAGGACTCCCTGTTTGCGATGAGCCTGGTCGTGGATACGAGCATGACCTCGACAATCCTGAGCTTGTTCGCCCTGAGCGAGCTGCCCGTCTCGGTAAGCTCGACGATGGCGTCCGCGAGCCGGGGCGGCTTGACCTCGGTCGCGCCCCATGAGAACTCGACCTCCGCCTTGACACCGCGCTTCTTCAGGAACCGCTTGGTGTACCCGACCAGCTCGGTGGCGATCCTCTTGCCCTGGAGGTCCTCGACCTTCTTTATCTTGGAGTCCTCCGGCACCGCGACCACCCACCTTACCGGCCTCATGCCCTCCTTGGCGTAGTTCAGCTCGGCGACCTCTACCACCTTGGCGCCCTGCTCGAGCATCCAGTCGTAACCGGTCAGCCCCGCATCGAGTATACCGTCCTGTACGTAGCGGGACATCTCCTGCGCGCGGATGAGCATGCACTCTATCTCAGGGTCGTCTATCGAGGGGTAATACGAACGCGAGCCGACCGAGATGTTGTAGCCCGCCTTCTTGAATATCTTGAGGGTGGATTCCTGGAGGCTCCCCTTCGGGATGCCGAGACGAAGTATCATCTTATGAATTCCTTTCGATATGTATGAGCCGCTGTCAGTCTTTCAGTCTTATCTCAACCATACGCGCGTGCGCCTCAAGGCCTTCCATCTTCGCCAGCCTCAGCACGGTAGGCGCGATCTCCGCCAGCGCCTCTTTCGTGTACGACAAAAGGGACGATTTCTTCACGAAGTCGTCCGTCGAAAGGGGCGAGAAGAAACGCGCCGTGCCGCCCGTCGGGAGCACGTGGTTCGGGCCGGCTGCGTAGTCCCCGACCGCCTCAGGAGTGTAGTGGCCCATGAATATAGCGCCCGCGTTCTTTATGAGCGGGAGTATCTCGAACGGCCTGTGTACCGCAAGCTCGAGGTGCTCAGGCGCAATCCGGTTCGCTATATCAGCCGCCTCTTTCAGGGACCTGACTATAATTATCGCGCCGAAGTCTTTCAAAGACTTCTCGGCGATGGCCCTCCTTGAAAGCTTCGCCACCTGGTCTGCAAGCTCGGCCTCGACCGCCCTGGCTAACGCCTCGTCGTCCGTGACGAGCACCGCGGACGCCATCTCGTCGTGCTCCGCCTGCGAGAGCATGTCTGCGGCTACATATGCAGGGCGCGCCATCCTGTCCGCGACCACCAGTATCTCGGACGGGCCTGCGACCATGTCAATGTCAACCGTGCCGAATACGAGCCTCTTGGCCGTCGCTACATATATATTGCCCGGGCCTACTATCTTGTCCACCCTGGGCACGGTCTTCGTGCCGAACGCCATTGCCGCGACCGCCTGCGCGCCGCCGACCTTGTATATCTCGTCCACGCCTGCTAAATCAGCCGCTACGAGCACCCTCGGGTTGAGTTTTCCGCCGGGTGCAGGCACGCACATCACCACCTTCGGCACGCCCGCTACCTTCGCCGGGACCGCGTTCATCAGCACGGAGGACGGGTACGCGGCCTTGCCGCCCGGCACGTATATCCCTACCGTCTCGAGCGGGAGCACCCTCTGGCCTAATAGCGCCCCGTTTTCCTCCTGCACGAACCACGAGTTTGTCTTCTGCCTTTCGTGGAAGTCCGCTATACGGCGCGCGGCGAGCCTGAGCGCGTCAATGTCCTCCTCGGGCACAAAGCCGTACGCCTTCTCTATCTCGGACTGGGTCACCCTCATCTTCTTCGCGGTGAGCTTTACCCCGTCGAACTTCTCCGTGAAGGCCAGAAGCGCGGCGTCCCCGTCTTTCTTGACGGCCGAAAGTATAAGCTTCACCTGCCGCTCTATGGAAGCGGGGACAAGGCCCGCGCGGCCCTCTATCTTGCCGAAGAAGGGTTCAAAGTTTTTCTGGCCGGATTTAAGTATGCGCATGATAAAGACCTTTCTTTACCCGACGCGTCTGATGCGCGCGCCCAGGCCCTGCAGCTTCTCCTCGACCCGCTCGTAGCCACGGTCTATGTGGTACACGCGGGAGAGCTCGGTCGTGCCTTCGGCCGCGAGTGCCGCTATGATAAGAGACGCGCTAGCACGGAGGTCCGTCGCCATGACGGGCGCGCCTGTAAGCGTCTTGACGCCCCTAACGACCGCCATGTTGCCCTCGACCCTAATGTCCGCGCCCATGCGCCTCAGCTCCGCTATGTGCATGAACCTGTTCTCGAAGACCGTCTCGGTTATGACCGAGATGCCGTCCCCGATGCACATGAGCGCCATGAACTGGGCCTGCATGTCCGTCGGAAATGCGGGGAACGGCATCGTCTTCACGTCCACCGAGTGCGGCCTGCCCTTGCCCTTGAGCCTGAGCCAGTCCTCCCCGCGTTCTATCTCCATGCCGGCCTCGGCAAGCTTTTCCAAGAGCGCCTCGGAGTCCGCCGGACGGCAGCCCTTCACCAGTATGTCCCCGCCGGTTATAGCGCCCGCCGTCAGGTAAGTGCCGGTCTCTATCCTGTCCGGCATCACCGAGTGCCGGGCAGGCGATAGCGTGTCCACACCTGTAATCCTTATCGTGTCAGTCCCTGCGCCCTCCACCTTCGCGCCCATGCCGTTCAGGCAGTCCGCGAGGTCGCCTATTTCCGGCTCGCAGGCCGCGTTCTCAATGGTAGTCGTGCCCTTCGCGAGGGTCGCGGCCATCATCAGGTTTTCGGTCCCGGTCACGGTCGGCATGTCGAGGTATATCTTCGCGCCCTTGAGCCGCCCGGCCTTCGCCACAACGTAGCCGTGCTCTATCTCGACCTTCGCGCCCATCTTCTCGAGGCCCATCAGGTGCAGGTTTATAGGACGCGCGCCTATCGCGCAGCCGCCGGGGAGTGACACCTTCGCCTTCCCCATACGCGCGACCAGAGGCCCGAGCACGAGCACCGAGGCGCGCATAGTCTTGACCAGGTCGTAAGGTGCCTCGTCGCCGGTCAGGTCAGTCGCGTCAACCGTGCAGGAACCGCCCGACATCTCTACCTTCGCACCGAGCCTTGCCAGGAGCTGGCCCGTGGTGGATACGTCCTTCAACGCAGGTACATTGTCGAACCTGTGCTCGCCCGGCGCAAGCAGAGACGCGCAGAGTATCGGCAGGGCCGCGTTCTTCGCCCCGCTTATCATCACCTCGCCGTGCAGGCGTTTGCCGCCTTCTATTATTATTGACTGCAAATTAGTTCCCCTTTTAAATGCGCCCGATGAATCGGGCAACTACGGCTTTTGCCTGTCGTCCTGAGCAAAGTCGAAGGACCCACCTTTGACTTTATTAATGTGGTGTGGTGGGCAGTGCCCACCCTACATTTATATAATCCTGCGCGCTACCAACACCCGTTCGATTCCCGCGAAATCTTTTGTAAACTCGATAAACTCAAAGCCGGGTGCGTTGTCCACCAGCGCACGCACAAGGCCGGACTGGTCGTGGCCTATCTCCATAAGGAGGGTGCCGCCCGGCTTTAAATAACGGGGCGCGTCCCCTATGATACGCCTAATCGCGTCCAGCCCATCAGGCCCGCCGTCGAGCGCGGATAGCGGCTCGAAGAGCACCTCCGGCTGTAACCCCGGCAACTCGCCGCCCGGTATGTAAGGCGGGTTCGTCACAATAAGGTCGAGCAGACCGGCAAGCCCTTTATCCTCAAGCGGCGCAAAGAGGTCTCCTTCAAGGAAGGCCACCCTGCCCGATAGCCCATTGGCTTGGGCATTTCTCTCTGCCAGCTTAAGTGCAGCGGCCGAGCTGTCCACGGCGTAGACCGTAGCCGTTTTGAGCCCCACTGCGAGCGAAACCGCGATGCAGCCGCTGCCCGTGCCTATGTCGGCAATGAGCGCTCCGGGGTTATCCTTCAGTAAACCTGTCCCGGCCTCGACCAGAACTTCCGTCTCTGGACGCGGTATCAGTACGTCCGGCGTGACTAAGATGGTGAGCCCGCAGAACTCCTCGCTGCCCGTTATATACTGTAGCGGCTCGCGTTCCGCGCGCCTCTTAATGTAATTCAGAAAAGTCTCAAGGGCCGCCTTGCCCAGCTCATAATTGAGCCCGGCGTAGAGCCCGGCCCGGTTAGTGCCGAGGGCGTGGCAGGCAAGGCGCTCCGCCTCAAGCCCGGGCGCTTCAACCCCGGCATCCGTTAGTATCCGCTCAGCGTCCGAAAGGGCATCTTTTGTAGTCAATATGGCGACCATGTCGTAGAATTCTATCCTCTGTAGCCCCGCTGCAAACTTTGTAATAACCCCCCTCTATCCCCCCTTAATTTAAGGGGGGAGGTAATATGTCCCCCCTCTTAAGATAAGAGGGGCAGGGGGTGTTATGAAGGTCCCCGGGTTCCCGCTTTCGCGGGAATGACGGCCCTTAGGAAGCCGTGCCTTAATGCTGCTTCAGCCGCTCGGCGTTCGCGCTGGTGTTTAGCACGTCCACTATCTCGTCCAACTCCCCTTCCATCACGATATCGAGCTTGTGCAGCGTGAGGCCGACCCTGTGGTCCGTGACCCTGTTCTGGGGGAAGTTGTAGGTCCTTATGCGCTCGCTCCTGTCGCCGGTGCCTACCTGCAGCTTCCTGTCCTGGGAACGCTCGGCGTCCTGGTCCGCCTTTATCCGCTCCAGAAGCCTTGCCTGGAGCACCTTCATGGCCTTCGCCTTGTTCTTTATCTGGGAGCGCTCGTCCTGGCATGAAACCACCAGGCCCGTGGGCAGGTGCGTTATCCTGACCGCGGAATAGGTCGTGTTTACACACTGGCCGCCCGGCCCCGACGCGCAGAAGAGGTCGAGCCTTAAGTCCTTGGCCTCTATGTTTACCTCGGCCTCCTCCGCCTCAGGCATTATGGCCACTGTAGCCGCAGAGGTGTGGATGCGCCCTGATGACTCCGTCGCGGGTATCCTCTGCACGCGGTGCACGCCGCTTTCGTACTTCAGGCGCGCGTATACCATCTTCCCGGTTATCAGCGCTATTATTTCCTTGAAGCCGCCGCCGCCGGTCGGGTTGGAACTCATAACCTCGACCTTCCAGCGGTTCTTCTCGGCGTACTTCGTGTACATCCTGAAGAGGTCGGCCGCGAATAGCGCGGCTTCGTCGCCGCCTGTACCGGCCCGTATCTCAATTAGGGTGTTCTTGTCATCGTTCGGGTCCTTAGGGGCAAGGAGGGTCTTTAATTCTTCAAGCAGCACGTCGAGCTTCGCCTTCTGATCGTCACGCTCTACCTCGGCCATCTCGCGGAAGTCGGGGTCGTTGTCCTTGTCGGCCAGTATCTCCTCGGCCTCCCTGACCGCCTGGTCCACGGCCAGGTACTCGCGGTACTTCAAGACCAGCTCGGATATCTCCGACTGCTCCTTGGAGTATTTCATGAACTCCTGCTGGTTGGTGATTATCTCCGGGTCGGAGAGGAGCCTCGTCAGCTCGTCGTATTTCTGGTTTACCGCCTCAAGCTTCGCTAACACTTAGACCTCACCCTTCCCTTCCTTTTCCATTAAAATGGCCTCGTCGAGCGCGCGTATCGCCACCTCGAGCTGTTCGTCCGAGGGCTCACGGGTGGTGAGCCTCTGGAGCCACAGGCCAGGCGCCACGCACGCACGCATCAGAGGGTTGTCCATCTTCTTGGCCGAGAACTTTATAAATTCATAGGACAGCCCAGCCACTACCGGTATCAGTACGAGCCTGGAGAGCGCCTTCATGTAAAACGGCGCGGACTTCGGCACGAACGAGAACACTATAATGCTCAAGACCATCACAATAAGCAGGAAGCTGGTCCCGCAGCGCGGGTGCAGGGTCGAGAACGGCCTCGCGCGTTCGACGGTAAGCTCGCCGCCCGCCTCGTAGGCGTATATGACCTTGTGCTCCGCGCCGTGGTACTCGAACACGCGCCTTATGTCCTTCATCTGCGATATGCCTATGATGTATATCAGGAAGACCGCCATCCTGATCACGCCGTCCACGAGGTTGAACGCGAGCGAGCTCGCCTGCGTTAACGGGAGCAGGTTGCGCATGAGCTGTGTGAGGAAAAGGGGCAGGTAGAAGAAAAGGAGCAGCCCGAGCCCGACGGAAAGCGCCATAGTCAGCCCGACCGCGAGGTCGCTCATCGGCTTTTCGGCCTTTTTTCCATCTTTGGCGCCCTCGCCCTTTGCCTCTTCTTCGAGCTGGCAGTTGGCCGAGAAGTTGAGCGCCTTCATACCGAGCGCGAGCGACGAAAATAGCGTGACCGTGCCCCTTACTATGGGGAGCTTGAAGACCTTGTACCTGTCCGCAAGCGGGTTAAGCAGGTCTTTTTTGAGCGCTATCTCGCCGGACGGCTTCCTTACTGCGACCGTCATGCTCCGGGGCGCGCGCATCATCACGCCCTCTATTACGGCCTGGCCTCCTACGTTTATTCCACCGGATTGCATTTGTTTGTCCTTACTGCATTTTGCTACAAGTTGTCATCCTGAGCAACGCGAAGGATCTGTTTTTAATATACAAGCAGATTCTTCGTTTCACTCACAATGACACCGTTCTTGTTATTGCAACCGTAAAATTCGGCCCCACAAGCAAGTATAGGAAACCAGCATCATAAAGCGCGGGTTTCCTATACATTGAAAAACAACAGGGTTGGTAAAGCTAACCCTTGCTGGTCTTGGCGGCGTACTTCCTGTTGAAGCGGTCCACACGTCCCTCGGTGTCCATGAGTTTCTGTTTGCCCGTGAAGAACGGGTGGCACTTCGAGCAGACTTCGACA
>Ga0334722_10007015_pt1 | contig 11006 bp, 13 predicted proteins | sample C3_bottom_MG_FD_207210 | JGI IMG/M metagenome (GOLD analysis project Ga0334722, IMG submission 207210) | Sediment microbial communities from Yellowstone Lake, YNP, Wyoming, USA - C3_bottom | ecosystem: Environmental > Aquatic > Freshwater > Lake > Sediment | place: USA: Wyoming | collected...
TTTACGACCACCAATATGATCGAGTCCATCAACGCTTTGGTTGGACAGCGGACGGACAAAGTTGATTACTGGAAGAACAGCAACCAGAAGCAGCGGTGGGTTGCAACGGCGTTACTCGATGTTGAGATACGGCTTAATCGGGTGAATGGGTATCGTCACCTTCAAGAGCTCAGACATGCATTGCAGCGAGAAATAAAACGGAGAACGATGAAGGACGGTCGAGAGGAGGCAGTGGCTGCCTGAAGCAGCATAGGAGCCGCTCCTGAATTTCAACTAAGAATGGGCTTGACCCGCCGATTCTGAAATAGGCTACGCCTATATTGTTGTAGGCGTGAACATTCTTCGGATCCAATTTGAGCACTTCCTTGAATTCAGAAATTGCCTTTTCAAAATCACCTTCATTTCCGAACTGTATACCCTTGTCTATGTGTTTTTGAACCTCTGGGTTCTGCGAAGAATTATCCACGGCAGTTACTTCCATGCAGGGAAAGATAATTGAGATAGAGAAAAGTGAGAGTAATGCAAGTATTCTGAAATTGGATTTAGGATTCATTTCGATCAGCCTCCCTTAGATATAACGACGAGTTGAGCCCCGCGCCGCAGAGCGCGGGACTCGAACGACTTGTGTACGCCCGGCACGGGCGTGAACTTATGGGGTGCAAGTCCCCTGTACGAGAACCAGAGTAGCACAAGTACTAGCCCAAGGCAAGGGCGGAAGGGCGACCGACCGTCTGGAGGAAGCCTAAGGCAAACGTGCGAGCCGACGAACAGAAACCGCATACAAGGCTCAGTCCCCGGGCAAGTTAGCACAACATAACGAAGCCCATTGGTTCGGGGGATAGGGTAAATGCGGCGGTTGTGCACGGACAGTTCACGTTCTTATCCGGGGAGATCTGTGCGACGTGCGATAGGATCATCATGAGCAAATCCGGAACGGGCCAACCGGTATAAGGCCCAGGCGTATCAATCGCTGTCGCTTGATACGAGTCCCCTTGGGAAACACAAAACAGACAGCATCTCATGACGAACCCCTATAGCGCCAAGCATGGAAACATGCTGGGTGAGCGCGCAGAAGTCAGCAGACGGCATAGTAGTTCAGAATCTTGGACGAAGGCCAGAACGCGGAAAGGAGGAAGGGCATTCCATAAGCTTCGGAATGGTAATGAGTCCGACACGGATGAGCCGTATTCGGGCGCGTTATGGAAGAACAGCCCACTCAAATGACCACAGTGGAAGCAGTCGTAAGCAGTGAGAACATGCAGCAGGCATGGCAGCGGGTCAAGGCGAACAAAGGAGCAGCCGGCATCGACGACATGTCGATCACCGACTATCCCGACTTTGCAAGGACCAACTGGCCAGGGATCAAAACCTCCTTGCTGGACGGGACGTATGATCCCGTTCCGGTCAAGAGGGTCGAGATTCCCAAGGACAATGGGGGTACAAGGCCACTCGGCATCCCCACGGTCTCCGATCGCGTGATTCAACAGTCAATCACTCAGGTACTTGTCCCGGTGTTCGATCCCCATTTCTCCGAATCGAGCTATGGGTACAGGCCGAACCGTTCGGCGCATCAGGCCGTAAAGAAGGTAGTAGAGCTGATCAACCAAGGATACCGCTACGCCGTTGACATCGATCTTGCAAAGTTCTTCGACAACGTCAATTGGGACGTGTTGATGAGCCGGGTCGGCAGACGCGTCAAGGACAAGGGCATCCTCAAGCTGATCGGCAAATATCTTCGGGCCGGAGTCGTCATAAACGGCAGGCTTACCCAGACCACCAAGGGCGTTCCTCAAGGCGGGCCATTATCGCCGCTCCTGTCGAACATCCTTCTGGACGACCTCGATAAGGAACTGGCGAAGCGGGGGCATCAGTTCTGCCGGTACGCGGACGACCTTATCATTCTGGTAAAGTCAAAGCGGGCCGGAGAGCGTGTGATGAAGAGCGTCACCTCGTTCCTTGAAAAGAATCTCAAGGTGCAGGTGAACAGGGACAAGAGCAAGGTCGGAACCGCGGAGTCCAGCATCTTCCTCAGTTTCACGTTTCATCTCAAGAGGCCAACCGTCTCCCGGAAGGCGTTTGTAAACTTCAAGAACGAACTCAAGCGTCTAACGGGCCGCAGCTGGGGTGTATCCATGAAGCACCGATACGATAAAATCCGGACCTATTTACAGGGCTGGATGCACTACTTCGGCATCGGAATGCGCTACAACGACGCTGTGGAACTGGATCAGCGGCTCCGCCGCCGGATTCGTATGTGCTACTGGAAGCAGTGGCGCAGAACGAGGAAGCGGGTCGGAGAACTGATGAAACTCGGCGTGGGCGAGAGACCCGCGGTAACGGCGGGACTGAGCAGGAAGAGCTACTGGCACCTTGCGAAGACCGAAGCCATCAATGTTGGCCTGTCCAACGCACATCTCACGAAGCAGGGGCTTACATCAATCAGACCACTGTGGATCAAGATTCACCATCCGGCTACGGCCCGATGATTTCCGCGAACCGCCCGGTGCGGACCCGCACGCCGGGTGGTGTGGGGGCTGGGGGAGAGAATCCCCCGGCTACCCGATTAGTTTCCTAGAGGCTTCCACTCGCTTGGTCTATACCATTTGTCATTCTGCCTACGATATATATCTATCTTGTTTTTCTTCGTGGAGGAATCCACGTATTTAACGGAAAAAGCGAACTCATCGAGCCAATCAAGGTCTAATTCTTGCCCCGCGTATTTATTCGTGTAAAACTCAAAGCCTGTATCTTTATTAAAACCCATGACCCAGAGATTGGTCCCTTGTTTATTGTCATTGCCTTTATTATCAGTATGGAGTAAAGCATAACCAGCGAATGGCGAATAAACGACTTTAATGTGATTCACCCCTGTCATTTGTTCATAATATTTTGGTGGAAAATATAACGACATGGTGAAATTGTTCATCCTAAACCATGTTTCTCCTCCCACAGGTTTAACATTCGTCAAATCAATAATCTCACGCTTGCTAGCGCCATGGCGTTCTGGACGCTTCTTCGCACCGCCATACGCCTCATCAATTCCCTTTCCAAGAACAATTTCTTCAATTTCTCGAAGATAGTTAACTTCTCTTTGATCGCTTAACATTAAGTGATCTATGTTGTCCGTAATTGGCTTATAGTCTGTAAAATGACTTTGAAAGTAATTGACTACATTGCTGTCCTTAAACTTGAAAGAACGTCGAGCATATACGGCATTTCGTAGCATTCTGAGATCAGCTGACTTCTGTTTTAAGAGATAATTTCTGAGTTCGGGATTCTCCTGCTCCAGGTTTTTTACTCTGCTGTTATAGACAAGACTAATTAGTCTTTCCATCGTCATTTCAGAAAGATCAAGTTTGTGTTCGCAATCATAGGAATGATAATTTGGAAGGTCCTTTAAAATAACTGCATTGGTATAGTCGGGCTGAATTTTAGCAACGCCGTTATCGAGTAAAAAATACAGATTACCTTTAGCGTCAAAGCGGTGATGAAGGTTCCTATTCTGAGGCGCCCGTAAACATGAAAATGCATCCTTTAAATCTCGCTGAATAGTTATGCAACGTCCACCTGTAGAAGGTTCATATACTGAACCTAAACTGAACTTATTTCCGCCGATGAAATCAACATTGGCGACACTATCTGTTGGCATGCGGTCATGAATATCGCGTAAGGACTTTCCTTCTAAAGAATAAACGCGGAGCTCAGCGCCCAATTGCATCATAGCTTTTGTACAATCACGTATTGCAGCGTGACAAGCATATACTTCGCCGTTCTTTGCCACATATAAGCTGTCGTAGCTCGGATTTCCTGTGTATGGTATAGAGATTGGAAAGCTCCTAACAAACTTCCCATCTTCTGAATAGGTTTCGATTCTCTCAAAGGTTCGATTCCATACGAGAACCTGATAATTCGGGCCGATAGCAACAGCCGTAATTTCGTAGCCAAGCTCTGGACGTGCCTTGGCTCCAACTTGTAATTGCGTTTTCCAGACAAGGGAGCCGGTAGGTGCAAATTTCAATAGTTCATAGTGAACGCCATCGCCGACATAGATATATCCCTTATCATCGACTGCTAAACCACGAGGATAATTATCACCATCTACATCAAATGCAGTCGCATCGGGATAATTCCCCTCTTCAACCCCGAAATCCCATTTGACGACCATCTCAATATTGCAATTCGGCAGTTCTTTTGCGAAGGAGATAGTAGCCCAACATGTGATTGATAAAATCAGAATGACGTATTTGCGCCACATGGAATCATCTCCTCAAAACTAACGCCAAGGATGACCCCCGCGCTGCAAAGCGTGGGGGTCGATCCATTGGTTGGAATTATTTTGCTTCATTTGTATACTTTAAAAAAATATTTAATTCTTCATCAGTAAGATTGGGAGGATTCATATATTTCCGATTACGAAATCGAAGGAGAGTGGTCAGGCATGTTAATCCCAGTATTATCAGCAGACCTGTTCCTGCTAATCGGATTGAGTATTGTGTTTGTGGTAGCATCATTTTGGTTTCCGTCATGTTCTCCAATGGGAAGCCCCACAGGGTTCCTACCAGAGAAAGGAACGATAGGATTATCCATTTTGTAGCTCCTCTTGGTTCTTTATCGTGCCATAGCAGGAAGAGCACAAGCTGGACTTTAGCTTTTATGCGTGTGATAAATCTTTTCATCTATAGGTTCCTTTATAGACCATGATAGTTGCGTTAATTATTCTATAAGATTGATCTCTATACATTCACGGTCGCGAAGTCCAAACTATCTGTTATAACCCTACATACACTAAATGAGCATTCTTATTAATGACCGGACTTCACCATATTTCTCTTTCGCAATCGCCCCACGTTCTTGACCAAAGTCCTTCAAGAGCGCATGATGTAAGACAACGTTGCAAAGGACCCGCCAGAGCCTCGTTAAAGCTGGCCAATCGAGAAGGTTTATATGCCTTCATTTGAGGCCGACACCTTATTGGACTTGATGCGAGGTAGCAGGTATCAGCGTTTCTGTAATACATCTCGATGTAGTCTTTCTCTTTCGATATTTTTGCCTTGAGGAGATTGTCTTTTTCGCATTCATCGGCACGGTCAAAAACCTTAATAATGTAGTCTTCCACCTCAGTGTTATTTTTTGCATGAGCGAGCGTAGAAAAACTAAGCAGAGCAAGAAACGCAATAACATGAACTATGAATTTCATAATAAGCCCCCTTAACTCCGGATTAACAACGAGTTGTTCGGCGCGTAGCGACCGAAACGAACGACTCGTTATAATTTTGGGGGTAATTATGCTCATTCAAAGCGAGTATGGAAAAATCGCAGACGACGCTATTAAGCGACAAAAGAAGTTGGCTGGCAATAGTAATTTTCATCTTGATTGGGAAGAGACAATAAAAATGCGGGGTCTTCTCGTTTCTCTTCTTCAAATACTGGCAGAAAATGGAATGATTCACGATGGTAAATTATAACGTGCGCGTGTGGGGCGCGTAGCGTCCCTCACGACGCCGCTGGTTGGAATCGTCGTTTGTTTATCCCTCAAGAGAAAGAAAGGAGGCGCAAGATAGAATCATGATAGTGATTTCTCTTGGCTCGCGCCACATCAGTATTTTCGGACAGTGCTACCGCGTACACACTGCCGTACTCTGTTGCTATATCATTTGCTTCTTTATAGTGTGCTACAGCCCGCTCGAATGCTTTGCGACGCCAGAAAGGAACATGAGGCCGATAATTACTGATAGCAGCGAGAATGCTATTGTGACAACCATGGGCAATCATGGCGAGGGTACAAGTAGGGTTTTCGGTGATATTCAAAATGACATCATCGAAGGCGTGGCGATAAGCAGCACGGGCGGCATTATGGCTCTTAATGTGCTCGGCAATTCTGGGCTGAAGCCACCACGCCATGAGAAGCCCGCATGCACCGAGCAGCCACAGATCGGTTACAGAAAGCATGATTCCGAAGAGGTTCATTGGTTAATCAAATTGGCCGTTTTCATTTTATGGTCTATAAACTGCTTTGAGTACAGAACTGTTTACGAACTCTGGAGAACAGGCAATCGAGACCGTGACAAATACTTTAGTAAATTATTGCGATAATTAATTTCAACGATGAACAAGGATTATTTATTCTACGTGACCACCACAAGAAGGGCAAAGCAATGTATCATTTTTCAATTCTGACTCATGTATCGTTTTATTGCAATCAACACATTTATACTGAACGCCGGAGTTAGGCGGGGATATTTTTGGTTTGTTTGGTTGTAAAGTTTTATCCCGAAGTGACAGAAGAATGATTATGCCAAGAACACTTAACAAAGGAAGCGCTAAACCGACAGCTCCAGAATATCCTTTTGCTTTTGCGTATGACCAGAATGCAAACCAAAATGCCGCCATTGCGGTCGCAACTATCGCCATTTGAAATAAATTACCACTGCGCCAGACATTCTCTTTTGGGGGCATAACGATAAGAAGAAAGGCAAAACCAGCAACACAGATAATGGTAGAAGTACGTGCCATTTTTCTATACTCGGCTATCATGATGTTCTCCTTTGTCTTTGACTTTGTGGCCCGCTGACCCCCTTGTGGGAGTCGAGCGTGTGGTTGGTAAATTCCAACACGCGGATCATGCGCCGCAAGGCGCGACGCTGTGGATCCGCAGGTTGGAATCATCATCTCCCTTCAAAGGGAGTACCCTGTATGTCTTTCCTTGCCTGCAAAATGAACTCATCAAGACTTGCGAGAATTTTAGAATGCGATTCTTGCGCAATACGCGCATAAGCCTCAGCGTTGAATGACAATTTTAATTCCGCGCGGACGGCCGCGAGTAAAGGAATAATCAACCTGCCTAGCTGACCCTCGGCAAAGCTACATTCCTTTGTAAATTGCATTTCCTCTTCAAATGACTCTTTTATGAGTTTTTCGTGTTCCAGCAAAGCATCATCAACCTGTTTTTTGTTAAATAGATAATTCCCCTCAATGGCGGCAAACTTGCTTTTATCTGCTAAACCCGACAGATTCATTTCTTTTGCCAATTCTACCATCCGATCTCTTTCAGCACCACATCGGCTCACTTTGTCCATAAGAGAATTAGCACGGTTACGTTCATTGATTAGAGGAATTCTGATTGCAAATAGTCGCATCATGATCGCGCTAAGTTCTGTATTAAAGCGGACCAAAGCCTCGTTAGTTGCATCGCCAGCGATAAGGTTTGCCTTCGCTATAGCCGGTGATGTTTTGATCCAGTCGCTAACCAATTTCTCTTGTGGAATACTGACATCCGCCAATCGACCAATCATCATTAGTCCGACTGATACCGCCTCGGCGGCCGGAAGATAAACATCCCTACGAAGTGCAAGTTGCCTTTCTTCGCTTTTAAGCTCCCTATCATGCCTAAGCTGTCTTTCAAGGCGATCTGCCTGGGCCCTATTGCTAATGAACACCCCTAGCAGCGTGAACAGAGAACCAGCTAGTACACCCCAGAATGTCGCCGGAATGCTTTCTATTATCGCACTGATAGTTTGCCACATGCCTAGCTTACTCCAATCCTGATTGAGGGCGCCCCCGGGGTCGCCTCTTTATCTTTGCTATTCTTGTCAAGGTCAAAGAAGTGACCTTGTGCCAATGGGAAGAGCATCGTAAATGATAACGAAGAGTTGAGCCGTCATTGGCGGCTCGAACGACAAGTTCGATTTGCTTTAATGTTCGTAATCCACGTTACTCTGCGGATATTCTCTTGATCGTAATTGTTTTTGGTAATGACGCCTTCTGAATATCAAACTTATCGCCATTCACAGGAATGATTGCTACCATCCCATCATCAAAAAAGAGCTTAACGGAGAAGCCCCCCACCGCTTCCGCCTTATTTTCTCGATTGGAATGCCACAGAGACAGACGAGATGCTCCTTGTACTTCTTTTTTGTCGACCAACAATAGTTTAGGGCTCCAAGCAAGCTCTCCATCATCAGATTCCAGGAGTATGCTGTCGATCCTTGAATCATTGCTAGACAGAGTCAACGCACCAATTCCACCAGAAGGAACCGGGCCATCAGAAGCGGCGTTTGCGGAAACATAAGAAATGTTTCTTTTAATTGAAGTGTTCGGGACATCGATAAAAGCTGGTTCTGCTGTGAATGAAAATATATACTGCCCGGTTTTCAAGTTATATGCGCGATGAAGCTGCTCTGCGCCGCAGCACCCATATTTCGTTGTGCGATAGAAATCGCCCAACTCCTCACCTCTTTCCCCACTATCTTTTATGACCCAAAGCTTTGTGTCGTACGTAGTTTTGCCTGTAATCCAAGCGATTGCTTCAAGGTGTGAATCTGCCCCCTCTACGCCTGAATGATTCGTACTTTCTATTCGTTGTGAAATTAGCATGTTCGTGAAATTCTTCTGTTCTGCATTATAGAGGCTAACGAAAGCAAAAGAGGTATTCACAATCGTTTGCCGTCCGGGAGACTCAGAAGCATTGGATTCTGATTTCATTGTGAATGGTGCTGCTGCCGAGGAGGACGCAGCTGCCAGCAGAACTGTGAGAAGCAACAGAAAGATAGGCCTATCCATATCCCTCCCAAACCGCAGCACACATTCCCCTGAAGGGTTAGCGCGTGAACATCTCCTGCAAAATTGTCATAACATGGGTAAGTGTAGATGAAGGGAGTTTTCCGAGTTTCTTAACCATACGCTCACGATCGACGGTGCGAATCTGATCCAGAACGATATGGCCTGCACGACCTTGAAACTGACATGAGATACGAAAAGGATATTGGTGACTTCCTGTGGTAAGGGGCGCGACGATGTAGGTATGCAGGTGTGCGTTGAGTTCATCTGGGGAAATCACAACGCAAGGACGTGTTTTTCGGATTTCCTCGCCGCGGGTCGGATCTAGCGTGATCAGAAAAATATCACCACGGCGCACGGTATCAGGCGTTACCACTTCCAATCCTTATCATCAAAACGGGTAGGATTCGACGGCATAAGCAATACATCTTCAGCTCGATCATGCATTGCTTTGGCCGCTTTAGACCAGCCTACACGAGGCGAAGACGCATTCTCTATAACTATTGCGCCATCTCTTATGTGAAGTTCTACTTCATCGGTTAGTCCTGCTTGTGAGATAAGAGGTTTTGGCAGCCTTATGCCTCGTGAATTTCCAACTCGAATTAAATGGGTTTTCATAACAGGTACCCTCCGCTAACTATGTGATTACATTGTAAGCCCATTCGTCACCTTTGTCAATTGATTAATGCCAACGGCGGCGCTATGATTGGTCTTTGTTCACGATTCCCGCTTCTTCACCGTCCCGCCTTGATCACGACAAAGGAACCTTCGCCATATCCCTTCCTGGCCTGGTCCGGCTCGCGCATTTCATCGAGGGGACCGAAGAGGGTCTGGCTGAAACGGAATGTCGAGAAGCCCGCTTGCTTGAGATGCGTGAGGAGGTCGTCCACGGTATAGAAGGTCGCATCCTTGTAGAACAGGCTCTCGCTCTTTCTCTGTTCGTAGGCTTTGCCGATGGGACTATTTCTGTCAACGAAGCCGATGATGAAGGCGCCCCCGGGTTTGAGCACGCGGAACGCCTCCTGGAACGCCATGGTAATATCATCCAGAAAGCAGACCGTGGTGACCATGAGCGCCGTGTCGAACTCGTTATCCCGGAATGGGAGCGCTTCGGCAACACCCTTGACCACGGTGATGCCGCGCGACCGTGCACGTTCGCCCATGACGGCAGACGGTTCAACGCCGATCCGGATACCGAGAGGCGCTGCAAAGAGTCCGCTGCCCACGCCGATCTCAAGCCCCGTGCCCGGATCGGGCAGGAGCGTACGGATCGCTTCAATTTCGGACTGGTAGACAAGGGGATGGTGTTCGAACCAGGCATCGTAGTGTTCTGCGTTCTGTTCGAAGAGTGAGTTGTTGCTCATGAGGTCCTCGCAAAAAGAAAAATTACACCACGGAGGCACGGAGACACGGAGAAAGGCACCTTGAAAATAATAAAGATCTTCTGTAACGATTCAGATCAAAAACAAGGCGTCTCCCGCAGAGTCGCAGAGGCGCAGGGAAATCATCAAGCAGGAGAAGGTCGGTTTATTATCTTTCGTTTTAAAGAGAGCAATTAACCTAAAAACGGCATTTAGACACGGAAGAAGCGGATTAACTACCTGATAAAAGCGGATAAATTCTAAAGCAAAGCATTCACCTATTGGGTGAACCTTTTATAAAGTAAAACTCCGCCCTTATCCGTCTCTTATCCGCTGTTATCCGTGTCCAAATGATTTTTTAAGGATTAAGGTCGTTGCCCTCTCAGCGTCTCCGCGTCTCCGCGCGAAAACACTGTTGAATTTGACTCGCTAAAACTAGAAAAAAGAGCAGAATAGTTACGATTTCGAGCTTTTCTCAGTGTCTCCGTGCCTCAGTGGTAAAAACGCACGTATTACGATTTCACCGATATTGTTCCGGCCCGTGCGGAGCAGGCTACCACTCCATGCTCAGGAACGTGTCCACGACCTTGGGGTCCAGGTGCGTGCCGGAGAGGGAGCGGATATGTGCGCGGATCTCTTCTTTGGATTGCCCTTCCCGGTAGGGACGGTCCTTTGCAATAAGCGCGTCCCAGACATCGGCAACCGCAAAGACGCGGGCCGCAAGAGGGATCTGCTCTCCTTTGAGATTTCGCGGATACCCCGTGCCGTCCCACCACTCATGGTGACAGTAGGGAATGTCCAGGGCCGGACGCAGGTAGGCGATGGGCTGGAGCATCTCAAAGGCAAACAGGGGATGACGGTGCATGATCGTCCACTCTTCGTCGGTCAGCGGCCCCGGTTTGAGCAGGATGTTGTCGGAAACGCCGATCTTGCCGATATCATGCAGGAGCGCGCCGCGCCGCACGTGCACCAGCTCCTTTGCTCCCATGCCCATGGCTCGGGCAAGACGGAGGGTCATTTCTGCCACCCGTTCGGTATGGCGCTCGGTTTCCTTGCTTCGGAGATCGAGCGCGCGGGCCCAGCCCGCGA
>Ga0334722_10007016_pt1 | contig 11005 bp, 11 predicted proteins | sample C3_bottom_MG_FD_207210 | JGI IMG/M metagenome (GOLD analysis project Ga0334722, IMG submission 207210) | Sediment microbial communities from Yellowstone Lake, YNP, Wyoming, USA - C3_bottom | ecosystem: Environmental > Aquatic > Freshwater > Lake > Sediment | place: USA: Wyoming | collected...
CCCCGATACCTGCTGGTATCGGGGCGACTGAGGACGACGCCCTGCGACGTGTTTGCAGCCGCGCGAAGCGTGGCACGACTTCCCGGAGAGACCACTAGTGCCCCTTGGTGGCGGCCTAGGCGACGCCCTCGAGCCGGGCGATGATCTGCAGACAGAACGCGGCAGCCCGCGCGCCGTCGACCACACGGTGGTCGAAGGTCACGGAGACGTTCCCCATGTCGCGGACCACGACTTCGCCGTCTCGGACGACCGGTCGCGGTCCGATCCGGTGGATGCCGAGGATGCCGACTTCGGGATGGTTGATCAGCGGCGTCACGACGAGGCCGCCGAGCTTCCCGGCGCTGGTGACGGTGAACGTCGAGCCGCGCAGCTCCTCGGGCAGTAGCGCTCCCGTCCGCGCCGCCTCGGCGAGGCGGCCCGCCTCCGCGGCGAGCTCGTCGACGGTCGCGGTGTCGCAGGCGCGCACGACCGGGACGACGAGCCCCTGGTCGGTCTGTACGGCGAGACCGAGGTCGTAGCGGTCGAGGTAGACGATCTCGTCACCCTCGAGGCGGGCGTTCAGCTCCGGGAACTCGCGCAGTGACAGCGCCGTCGCCTGCAGCACCAGTGCGACGAGCAACGATCGGTCGACCTCGGTGAAGTCGCACTCCTCGACGTACGTGACGGCAGGGATCTCGCGATGCGTCGTCGTCACGTGCTCCACGATCAGGCGTCGGATCCCGCGAACCGGCTCGCGGCGCCCTTCCGACGGTTGGACCAGGCTCAGCCCTCCGGATGTTGCAGCCGTAGCCGTGGCTGCGCGCCGTACGTCCTCCTCTGTGACGCGGCCGCCCGGACCGGTGCCTTCGACGACCGCGAGATCGACCCCGAGCTCCTGCGCAACCCGGCGCACGAGCGGCATCGCGCGGACCGCCGCCAGCGGCTCCGGTGGGACGCCTGCGACGACGGGCTCCTCGGTCGACTGCTCCGCCGGCTTCGCCTCGGTCTCCACCGAACGGAGCAGCTGCTCGCCCTCGTCTCCGATCACGACGAGCACGGCGCCCACCGGCGCAACCTGGCCCTCGGCGACGAGGATGCGCAGCACGGTGCCGGCGGCAGGCGAGGGGATCTCGACCGTCGTCTTGTCCGTCTGGATCTCGACGAGTGGATCGTCCTCGGCGATCTCGTCACCCTCGGCGACGAACCAACGGGCGACCTCCCCCTCGGTGAGGCCTTCGCCGAGATCCGGAAGCTTGAACTCGTATGCCATGACGTGATTCTCTCAGCCGGCGCCCGCAACCCACCGACTTTGCAACAGACTGTTGCAAAGCCCGGGTGAACTTCAGAAGGAGAGCAGCCTGCGCACCGCGTCCGTGACGCGGGCCGGCGAAGGCATGTACCAGTCCTCGAGCTGCCAGTACGGGTAGGGAACGTCGAAGCCGGTCACCCGAAGAACCGGGCCGCGCAGGTCGAGGATCGCCTTCTCCGCCAGAATCGCGGCGACCTCCGCCCCGAAGCCAAGGGTGCGTGGCGCCTCCTGGAGCACGACTGCTCGCCCGGTCTTGCGAACGGAGGCAAGCAGCGCCTCCTCGTCCAGCGGCTTCAGCGTGCGGAGGTCCAGCACCTCGCAGGAGGCCCCGCGGCCAAGCGCGTCTGCCGCGCGCTCGGCGACCGGCACCATCGCGCCGTAGGCGATCAGCGTGACGTCCGTTCCCTCGCGGGCGACGCGGGCCTTGCCGAGTGGGACCACGTGCTCCCCAACCGGCACGTCTCCGCGAGCGGTGCGGTAGATGAGCTTCGGCTCGAGGATCACGACCGGGTCGGGGTCGCGGATCGCGGCCGCGAGCAACCCCTTCGCGTCGGCGGGAGTCGACGGGATCGCGACCTTCACGCCGGGCGTGTGCACGTAGTAGGTCTCGGGCGAGTCGTCGTGGAGCTCGGGCGCGCGCACACCGCCTCCGTACGGCATGCGCACGACGAGCGGGAAGCTCATCGTGCCGCCGGTGCGCCACCGGTACCGCCCGACGTGGGTGATCAGCTGATCGAGGCACGGGTACGAGAAGGCGTCGTACTGCATCTCGCAGACCGGCCGCCAGCCCGCCATGCAAAGGCCCACGGCCCCACCGAGCATCCCCGCCTCGGCAAGGGGCATGTCGACGCACCGGTCCGGGCCGAACCGATCCCGGAGACCCGCCGTCGCCCGGAAGACGCCTCCCGCTCGACCGACGTCCTCGCCGATCACCATCACCGTCGCGTCGCGCTCCATCTCGACATGGAGCGCGTCGTTCACCGCTTCGACCAGGAGCCGCCCGCTCACCGACCGATCCTCCGCAGCTCGGCAAGGTCGTGCTCGAAGGACGCGGGAGCGTCGACGAGCGCGTGCTCGAACAGGAGCTCCGGATCGGGGGGCGCTTCCGCCTCGGCCGCAGCGATTCCCTGTCGCATCAGGTCGAGCGCTTCCTCGCGAACCGTCTCCGCCAGCTCGTCGGTGAGCAGGCCGCGTCTGCGGAGGTATCCCTCGAAGCGGCCGAGGCAGTCGTTCCGCCGAGCCTCCTCGACGCGTGCGGGATCGATGTATGGACTCGGATCGTCCGCCGTCGCGTGCGGCGCGGCGCGGTACGTAACGGCCTCGACGAACGTCGGCCCCTCGCCGAAACGGGCCCGGGTCACCGCAGCGCGGACTGCCTTGTGGACGGCGAGGACGTCGGTGCCATCCACACGGATGCCGGGCATCCCGTAGCCCGCAGCCTTGTCGACGAGAGCGGCGGCCCGGGTCTGATCCGCTACGGGTGTCGAGATCGCCCACTGGTTGTTGTTGCAGAGCAGGACGAGCGGAGCTCTCTTGACGCCGGCGAGGTTCGCGCCCTCGTGAAACGCGCCCTCGGACGTGGCTCCGTCGCCGAAGAACACGAGCGCGACCCGGTCGTCGCCGCGAAGCCTCGACCCCCACGCGAAACCGGCAGCGTGCGGAACCTGGGTCGCGATGGGCACGCAGATGGAGGCGACGCCGAACTCGGCAGGGTTCCACCACCCAGCCGGATGCCCTCTCCACCATGAGAGGACCGTCGCCGGCGGTATGCCACGCAGCAGCCCCACTGCGGACTCGCGGTAGCTCGGGAAGATCCAGTCGCGATCCTCGAGGGCGTGCACGGCGCCCGCTTGAACGGCCTCGTGGCCCCAGTGGATCGCGTACGTGCCGATCCGCCCCTGACGGTGGTAGACGACAGACCGCTCGTCGTAGGTTCGAAGCAAGACGAGCGAGCGGTGAAGGGCGAGTAGCTCCGCGTCACCGAGATCGCACTCGCCGTCGGGCGTCCTGTCGTCACCGATCGACCGCAGCAGAGAAGGCTCGGCGGCGAGCTCCGTCATCCTCGTCGAATGGAAACAGTTTTTTCATTACTGCGCAAGGCCGGTGAGCGCGGCCATGAGTACGTTCGTGTATGGCGGGCTGCAAACCGAGCAGGCCTCGGACGCAGGGAGCCCCGATACCAGCTGGTATCGGGGCTCCCGAGGACGACGGCCTGCGAAGCGTTTGCGGCTCGACAGACGCACAACCGTACTTGTGGCCGCGTCCACCTAAAGTTACGTCATGGAGACCGCAGACCGCGTGCTGCTCGCCGTCGAGCCGATCCGGGCGACACGCACGTTCGAGGCGGCGATCGAGCATCTGACGGAGGCGATCGAGCGGTCGGGACTGCGATCCGGAGACCGGCTCCCCGGCGAGTACGAGCTCGCGGGGATGCTCGGGATCTCGAGACCGACCCTGCGGCAGGCGATTCGCGTACTCGAGCTCTCGGGAGTCGTCGACGTCCGGCGCGGCAAGAACGGCGGCATCTTTCTCTCCACCGAGCTGATCCCGACGGTCGCCGTGTCGAGCGCGGTCGCGCTCGAGGAGAGCGCCGCCGCGGAGGCGCTACGGGCGAGGCGCGTGCTCGAGGCTGCGGTGACGCGCGAGGCGGCGTTGCGAGCGGACGACGACGACTACGCGCAGCTCAGCCGCGCAATCGAGCTGCTGCGCGGGCATCTCGGCGAGCGCCCGCTCGTCATGCGCGCCGACGCGCTGTTCCACCGAGCACTCGTACGCGCCTGCCACAACAGGCAGCTCGAGGCAGCCATGAGAAGCATCGCGAAGGCGCTGGCTCCGATCCGCGACGCGTACTCGGGCGGGATCGCGCGCGATCGGCAGACACTCGACGTGCACGAGCGCCAACTCACCGCGATGCGCAGCCACGACACAGCGACGCTGGACACCGTCCTCGACGAGCACTTCCGAATGCTCGAGGAGTCGTTCGCGGACGCGATCGGCTCGAGCTGGGACGAGCTGTTCGGCTATCGCTAGCCGTCGCATGACCGGGATCCGCTTGCGCGGATCCCGGTCGCGCAAACCCCTGAAGAGCGACCGCTTCGCGGCCGCTGCGGTCGTGCTTCCACGTCAACCGTCAACTAGCGGATCTCGACGCCGGTCGGGCGAGGCTCGTACTCGTCGACAGCCTCGTGCAGAGCGGGGCGACCGGCGCGGATTCCGTGCCGGATCTCACCGGCCACGACGGCGCGCAGAGGGCGCTCGGGCACAAGAGCGGGATCGCCAATCGTGATCCGATCGCGTCCCTCCTCCTTCGAGACGTATAGGCCCTGGTCGGCGATGTGCAGGAGCCGATCCAGCCCTTCGGCCTGGGACGAATCGGTGACACCGAAGCTCGCGGTGAAGGGTGGGTGGTCGCCGATATGCGCTTCGGCCAACGCCGCACGCACCCGCTCGAGCACCGTAACGGCCTGATCCTGATCGCGCCCCGGCAGGACGATCGCGAACTCCTCACCGCCGTGCCGTGCGACAACGTCCTCGACGCGCAGAACGCCCTGAACCACCTGTGCGAAGAGCCGTAGCGCCCGGTCACCCGCCTCGTGGCCGTGCGTGTCGTTCAGCTCCTTGAAGTCGTCGAGGTCCGCGAGCGCAAGCGCGAAGGTTCCTCCGCCGCGTATCAGATCCCGCACGCTCGCCTCGAGTGTGCGCCGGTTGATGAGACCCGTGAGGCTGTCCGTCGAGGCCTGCAGCTGGGTTCGCTGGAATGCCCTGACCGTGCCGATGCGGGCGCCTGCCTGGGTGGCGAGCGTCGTCAGCTGCGCGACCTGCTCGGGCCGTAGCGGCGCGCCGGCGGGACCCGTCGCGTGAAGCACGCCGAGCGCTCGACCCATGAACGTCACCGGAACGCAGACCGCCGAGCAGGCGCCGTCGGGGCGGCCGCGCAGCTTCGGGCAGGCGTTGAGCGCTTCGCTCGTCTCGAAAACAACGGGGTTGCCGCGGCGGACGGCGACGCACGAGAAGGGCGACTCGACCGGACAGCCGGGCGCACCGGCTACCGGGCTTGCAGCCGCTCGCTCGAGCTGAGCACGGCTCGAGTCGGAGAGCAAGAGCTCCATCGGCGCGGTCGCCTCGACCTCGACCATCGCGCGCTCGACGACGTCGTAGGTGGCATCCTCCTCGTCCGCCATCTCCAGCGCCTCGACGAGCTGGCTGCCGAAGTTGTCGCGCTGCGCCTGGCGGGTCAACTCTTGCTCGAGCCGAACACGCTCGGTGATGTCGCGCGCGTTCACAACGATTCCGCGAACGTGCCGGTCGGCACGGAGATCGGTGAGGTGCGCGTCGAGATCGCGCCATTCGCCGAACGCGGTCAGCACACGAAAGACGATCTGGAGAGGTTTCCCTGTCGCCTTCGCATCCTCCACGTTCGCCCGATCGTCCTCGTGAACAAAGCGCATGATTGCCGCTCCGAGCACCTCGGATTCAGGGCGCCCGAGCATGGAGATCACGGACTGGCTGACGTAACGGCAGCCGCCACGGCCGAATACGAGCACGAGGTCGGTGGAGGAGGTGACGAGACTGCGGAAGTGTGCAGTCTGCCGCCGCGTCGCCGCGATCAAGGCCCACGCGAGCAGCAATGAGAGCAGCAGCCCGCCGACTCCCAGACCGATCTGGAGAACGATCAGATCGGTGATGTCCCGGTCCGCGCGAGCGGCGATCGTACGCGCCGAGTTCAGCGAGATGTTCGAGGTCAGCGCCGCGAGCACGCGCAAGCGTTGAACCGGATCCTGCACCCGCACCCGCTCGTTTGCGGTCTGGGGCACGCTCCGAACGGAGCGACCGGCGAGGAACGCATTGCCCGCCCGCGTCAGGTCGGTCACGAGTCGCATCTCTTGCTTGAGCTGACCCCGCACGACCGAATCGGTCTCCGCAGGGAGAGTTGCCTCATCGTCATCGCCCTCGACGGCCGGGGCGAGACCACCGTCGAGCAGCGCGTGCGCGCTCTGAGCGAGGAGCTTCCCCGTGTGGCCGGGGTCAGCTGTCTGACCCGCCTGTACGAGCAGGAGCTCCTCGACGTACCTCTCTGCGAGCGTCCTCTGCCGCGCCGCGATCTCGATGACCGTCGCCCGATTCTTCGAGCGTCCCGTCGTCCAGACGGAGAGAGTCGAGCTCACCGCCGAGACGAGCGCGAACGTGAGAACGATGGCGATGGTCGTCCCGCGCGCCCGAGCGGCGAACGGCCGAAACGCAGGCGTCACGCGAACCATCAGGCAACCACCAGCTCGGCGTGCATGCCGCCCAGGTAATGGCCGGACATGTTGCAAAACAGCACGTAGCGGCCTGGGGCGAGATGAACCCGCAGGTTGCGCACGACGCCGGGGAGATCCGGCTCGAGCACGCCCGCCTCGTCGCGGCTCAAGGAGTCCTCGTCGACAGTCAGGCCGTCGCTGCGAAACGGGAGGTCGGAGCTCGGAGCCTTGACGACGAGGAGCTCGTGCGAGCCAGGACCCCGGTTGCGGACCCGCAGAACGACGTCTCCGGCCGGGACACGCTTCGGCACGAGAACCGCGAAGTCGCGCTCGGTCACCCCGACGACCGCGGCGCTGCCCGCGCTCTCGGTCTGAGAGCCGCAGCCCGCCGCAACCACCGCACCGACGGCGACGGCAAGACACGCCAGAAGGCGCGAGCGCGAGCGGCCTCGTTGGATCGAGTCCATCCAACGCTGAATCGGCCGCAACATCTAGATGCTTTAGATACAAACGGCCGTCACTCGCGCACCCGCTCGGTGGTCGAGAGCGATCGGCCGCTCGTGAGCCGAGTGCGATTACGGGCCGGAGACGGCGCCGCGGACGACCGGGCCGTCGAGACCGAGCTCCCGCGAGAGCCAGACGAGCTGGTCGTGGAGCGCCGCGAGGTTCAGCTCGTGGCCGGCGTCGTACCAGCGCACCGTCTTCGGCTTCGGTGCGGCCGACGCCAGCGCCACAAGCTGGGGTGGCGGCACGACTTCGTCCCTCCGTCCGAGCTGGAACAGGAAGTGCGCGTGCGAATGCCTGATCGCCCGAAGCTCGTCGAGCGCGGGAACGTCGAAGGACGCGCCTCGCCCGCTCATAAGGTCGAAGGCGCGGATGCGCGGCTCCGCGCCGGAGACGACCGCGCCGATTCGCGCGCCGAGGCTGAATCCCACAAACGCGATCCGCCTCCTGTCGACATCTGGGCGCGACTGGAGCAGATCGACGGCGCGCCGCAGGTCAACGACATCCTGGACGAGCGCTGCCCGTTGTCGTGCCTCCGACGCCTGCTCGAGCCGGGGATCGCGGGCGAACGGGTCGTCGACAGTGAGCGCAACTGCGCCGCGAGCCGCCAGCCAGATCGCCGGAAGGATCAGATCACGCCGATTCCCTCCCGACCCGTGGGCATAGATCACCGCCGGAAACGGCCCCTTTCCCGGCGGCAGGACGAGGTACGCGGACACGCGCCCGCCCCTCGGGCTCGCATACGAGATGTCGTGGACGGCGATCGGATAGCCCTTGTTTACGCGCCCCTGGTCGCGGAAGTCGAGCGGCGCTCTGCTGTCGTAGGCAAACGACGACGGCTTCCCGCCACCGCACGAACCGAGCAGGAGCACGAGCGCTAGACCAGCACCGAGACCGCGTCCCGCTCGGCCGAGCACTCCACCTCCTCGACGTCCCCGAGATCCTCACCGTCCACCTGCAACGGCAGTGGCCTGTCGCAGTGGATGACGATGCGGTCGAGATCGTGCGCATGGATGACGTCGGGGGCGTCGAGCTGGCCCTTCCCGCGCACGAGGTAGCGGACGAGGCGCGGAACGTCGCGCGCACGAACCGATTTCGGGGCGACCACGTCGACGCCGAGCTCGAATCGGGCGAGCGGAGCGACGTGGAGCGGTACGCGCCCCGCGTACGAGTACGGATCGCAGTTGGCAATAAGAGCGAACGCGGCACGGCCAAGGCCCTCCAGCTCGAGCGCGCCCTCGTAACGGCAGCGGCGCCTGACGAGCGTACGCACGACGGTCCACACGAATGCAATGTCTCCCGGTCGGCGTCCGTCGGGCTTCCGGCCGAGCTCGTCCACTCGCCGCACGATCTCCGCATCGAAGCCGATCCCGGCGTTGAAGCCGAAGCGCCGCCCGTTGACCCGGCCGAGTGCGATCCGCCGGATCTCTCCGCGCGCGATCCGCTGCGCCGCGGCCACCGGGTCGCGAGGAAGACCGAGCGCCCGTGGAAGCACACTGGTGCCGCCGCCGGGCACGAACCCGACCGGTGTCGAGCCGTCGATGCCGTTCAGCACCTCGTTGAAGCCACCGTCGCCCGAGAAGACGTACACCGCGCTGGCGCCGGCGGCCACAGCGTTGCGGGCCAGCTCGACAGCGTGTCCTCGTGCTTCCGTCAGCCTCACCTCGGGATCTCCCGTAAGCGCGGTGCACACCTGCTCGACCCGAGCCATCGTCACCTCGCTCGCGTATGGATTGACGATGAGGACCGCCCTGCCCACAGGGCGATGCTACGCGGGCGTGGCGTAGCCGCGGATCCCGTCGGCGATGATCGTCGTGAACCGGTCGGCAAGCTCGTCCGTATCGCGACCGGGAGACAGCCACGTGTAGGCCCAGTTCGCCGCCGACAGCACGAGCAGCGCCGCAGCGGCGACGTCGAGGTCGCTCCGAAGGTCGCCCGCCTCCACGCCGTCTCGGAAGAGGCCGCGCACACGCTCCTCGTAGCGCCGGCGCTCGGCGAGGATCTCGTCGCGATGCTCGTCCTCGAGGTAGCGCCACTCGCGCGTGAAGACGGTCGCAATGTCGAGCTGCTCCGAGACAACCCGGAGGTGCGAGCGTAAGGCGTGCCTGATGCGATCGAGCGCAGGCAGCTCGTCGGGAATCGCGTCCAGGCCTGCGTGGAACGCATCGGCGCCGTCACGCATCGCACGGTAGAGGAGCTCCTGCTTCGACCGCGTCAGCGAGTAGAGCGACGCCTTCTGGACGCCCATCGCCTCGGCGAGGTCGCCCATCGAGGTGCCGTGAAATCCCCGCTCGGCGAAGAGTCGAGCGGCGGTGCTCGCCAGCTCGTCGCGTCTCGTGCTCATATACTCAATGCTAACGACCGGTAGGTAGGAGGCCGATGGACGCGCGTACCGAGGAGTTCGTCACCCACCTGCAGGCGGGCGGTCTGGTCGAGGTGCACGACTGGATGCCCGACGAGTATCGCTCGCGCCTGATCAAGTTCATCGAGATGCACGGCAACTCCGAGCTGATGGGGGTTCTTCCCGAGCGCGACTGGATCCTGCGCGCCCCGACGCTCCAGCGCAAGCTCGCGCTCACCGCGAAGATCCAGGACGAGGTCGGTCACGCCCAGCTGATCTACCGCGTCGTCGAGGACCTGGGGAAGCCGCGCTCCGCCTGTCTCGACGACTTGATCGCGGGAAGGTCGAAGTTCCACAACGTCTTCCATTACCCCACTCACACGTGGGGCGACGTGGGCGTGATCGCCTGGCTCGTCGACGCCGCGGCGATCGTCTCGCAGAAGGCGCTTCTCAAATGCTCATACGCGCCGTACGCGCGGATCATGAAGAAGATCTGCTGGGAGGAGTCGTTCCACATCCTCCACGGTCGCGACGTCATCCTCGCGCTCGTGACCGGGACGCCCGAGCAGTTCGACCTCGTGCAGGAGGCGCTCTTGCGCTGGTGGGAGCCGCTGATGCACTTCCACGGAACGCCGCTCGCGGCCGACGACGACCCGATGGTGTTCTGGCGGATCAAGAGCCAGGGCAACGAAACCGCAAGGCAGGAGTTCCTGGACGGCTACGTGCCCCAGATCCGCGAGCTCGGTCTCGAGGTGCCCGACCCGAAGCTGCGCAAGCGCGACGACGGCGTCTGGGAGTACACGGAGCCCGACTGGGAAAAGCTGAAGGCCGTCGTGTCCGGGCACGGGCCCGCGTCGGAGGAGCGGCTCGGCTTCCGGCGAGCAACGCGAAAGGGGCTCGCCTGGGTCGCGCAGGCGATGCTCGCGGAGGCCGCGTGAGCCACGTCTTCGAAGTCTTCCGGCAGGAGCGAAAAGGGCAACCGTTTCAGCACGCCGGCTCCGTCCTGGCTCCCGACCTGCAGTTCGCGGAGATCTACGCGCGCGAGCAGTACGGACGTCGCCAGGAGTCCACGTCGCTCTGGCTCGTGCCGCGCGACGCCGTCCATGAGATCGCCGAGTTCCCGGACGAGTTCGATCTCAAGTACCGCCGCGTGGACGGCTACTCCATCAAGGCCAGGCTGCGGGCGGCTCGTGAGCGAGCTGGCGCTTCCGCTGACGCGGAAGCGCTACATGGAGGCGATACCGCATGACGGGACGCACCGACCTCTTGCTCGAGCTGGCGGATGACGAGCTGATCGTCGGGTGGCGGAACTCGGAGTGGACCGGGATCGCGCCGTTTCTCGAAGAGGATGTCGCGTTCTCGTCGATCGCCCAGAACGAGATCGGGCACGCGCGCGCCCTGTACGAGCTCGCGGCGTCCGACCTGGGCACGACCGCCGACGAGCTCGCCTTCGACCGTCACCCTGAGGAGTACCGCTGCGCAGCGCTCGTCGAGTTCCGTTTCGTGCCCGACTGGGCGAGCACGATCGCGCGGCACTTCCTCTACGAGACGGCCGACGCCGTCCGGATCGAGACACTCAAGAGCTCCGAAGACTCGGCGGTCGCCGGCATCGCCGCGAAGATCGACCGCGAG
>Ga0334722_10007017_pt1 | contig 11004 bp, 11 predicted proteins | sample C3_bottom_MG_FD_207210 | JGI IMG/M metagenome (GOLD analysis project Ga0334722, IMG submission 207210) | Sediment microbial communities from Yellowstone Lake, YNP, Wyoming, USA - C3_bottom | ecosystem: Environmental > Aquatic > Freshwater > Lake > Sediment | place: USA: Wyoming | collected...
ACGCTGTTGTAGGCGGAGCGCCCGTCGTCGGCGTACAGGTCGGCCGACCCCGTCAGCCGGAATCCCAGGTCCCGAAGCTGCCCGCCGTCCCCCTTCACGAAACGGCGCACCGTGTCGCGGAACCGGCCGTTCCATTCCGACCAGTCCACGGGGAAGTTCCCCACCTCGTACGTCCCAAGGTCCCACGGTTCGGCGATGAGCTTGGCCTTCTGCAGCACCGGGTCCTGGGAGACGGCGTCGAAGAAGGAGGCGCACCGCTGGTACATCCCGCCCTCGCGCCCCAGCACAGAGGCGAGGTCGAACCGGAACCCATCGACGTGCATCGCCTCGACCCAGTACCGCATCGAGTCCATCACCAGCCGGATCGCCGGGGGGGTCGACAGGTTGAAGGAGTTGCCGCAACCCGTCCAGTTCATGTAGTAGCGCGCCGGTTCGCGGGGGCCCCCGGTCAGCACGTAGTACGACGGATTGTCGATCCCCTTGAAGGAGAAGGTGGGGCCCAGCTCGTTCCCCTCCCCCGTGTGGTTGTACACCACGTCGAGGATCACCTCGATCCCCGCGCGGTGCAGCTCCCGCACCAATGTCTTGAACTCCTCCACCTGGCACCCGGGGCGGCGGCCGGTGCCGAAGGACGACTCGGGAGCGAAGAAAGCGGCCGTGTTGTACCCCCAGTAGTTCGTGAGCCCCTTCGCGCGGAGGAAGTCGTCGACGTAGAACTCCTGCACGGGGAGCAACTCGACGGCGTTCACGCCGAGGGACTGAAGGTGCGGGATCTTCTCGATGAAGCCCAGGTACGTCCCCGGGTGCGCCACGTTCGAGGAGGGGTGGGCGGTGAATCCCTTCAGGTGGGTCTCGTAGATCACCATCCGCTCGAACGGGATGGACGGGGGCGCGTCCCCCCTCCAGTCGAACCGGTCGTCCACCACGATCGCCTTCGGGACGACGGCCCGGTTATCCCGGAGGTCGAGGGAGAGGTCCCGCGCCGGGTCGCCCGGGTCGTAGGCCAGCAGCAGGTTGTCCTCGTTGACGATCTTGCCGGTGAGCGCCTTCGCGTACGGGTCGATCAGCAGCTTCCGGTCGTTGAACCGGAGACCCCGGGCCGGGTCGAAGGGGCCGCGGACCTTGTACCCGTAGAGCTGGCCTGCGGCGGCGCCGTGGACGAAGACATGCCAGACGAACCGGTCCCGGTCCCGGACGCGGATGATGTCGGTCGGATCGCCGTCGGGGCGGTCGAAGAGGAGAAGCCACACCTCCTCCGCGGTCGCCGAGTAGAGGGAGAAGTTGACCCCTCCCGGCCCCGGGGTGGCCCCCAGCGGATAGTGCCATCCCGGCGAGAGCTCCCGGTTCGTGCGGTGCGACAGGTCGGTCGGCACGGGTTCCTCCTTTCCCGGTATGATACCGGTATGATACCGGAATAAACCGAAGGGATGGACACCGCATGATTCTCCGCAAACGTACCTGGAATGGAGTTTATTATGTCGGTTCATGGGGCAGATTTGGGGCAGATTGCATGAAAAAGGGTGTAAAAGCATGGTAATTCTTACAAAACCGTAAGTGCCTGACAATAGTAACATATTGAATCATATGCAATAATCTTCTACGTCTTCATCGGTTTGGGTTTTGAGGGGGTGGTGGGGAAACCTGTGCGGGTTCAAATCCCGCCTTCGGCATCATCGCAATACTCAAAGGGAATTTGGCTTCGCGCCAAGTTCCCTTTTTTCGTAATTTAGGCCCGACTGACTCAAATACGGCTCGCGGATTTGTAGGAATCAATCACTAGGAATGGGAGCGATTGAATATCCAACAGGTTATTTCCGATAAGAATTTAGGGGATTTTCCGTTTCCCACGTGGAGAGGTAATGGTCGTTAAATCGGATTTCCGTAAAGATTTCCTGAATCGGATCCGGAAGATCCGCGTTCGGAATTCCATTGCAATCCCCATTGTAATGATCCTCCTCTCCATCGCCCTGGCCATTCTTGTAACTGGGTATTACGTCAATAAATCCGTCTTTTATTCCGTCTTCGAGGAAAGGGAGAGCAACAAGGCCCGTAATATCCACCTGACGATCGAGTCCATCGTTTCCATGGAGGTCAAGCGGATCTCGAGTATGGCGAAGATCCTGAAAAATGATACGGACATCGTGTACGGGCTGTTCCACTACACCGGAACCCATGGCGACACGAAACCCCTGAAATCCGCGATGGATCAACTCTATCCGAAAATGAACCTTCCGGTCTTTGTCATGGCTGACCCCAACGGGAAAATTCTGTACCTGGCTGGAAAGGGAAAGAGCCTGCCGGAAGGGAGACTTCGGGAGATGCCTGCGTTTCGGCGGGCATTAAAAGGCGAACAGGTCATCACCGCTAGCCAGGGGCCGGGAGGATGGGGAATATGGGCCATCGTTCCCGTCTACGGTTTTGGTAAGGGGAAGCCTTCCGGAATAATCCTCCTCGGCAGTCGGATCGATAACACATTCGCGAGAAAGATCGCCCAGGAAACCGGAAGCCAGGTGTTCATCGCGACCGCCGAAGGTGTGATCGCGGGTTCGTACGAAAGCGCCCTTCCCAAGGCATTCGACTCTTCGCTCGCGAGGAGCAGCCTCGCCGCGCAGAAGCCCAATTTTCAATTGGATCGTACCAATTATCGATCGTACATGTACGTTCCTCTGAAAATCGTGGACGACGAGTTCTGTCTTGTGATCGAGACGGACATCAGCGTCATACAGGAGCTCTTGGCGAAAAACCGGATCAAGATGATGAAATGGGGAATTGTCCTCCTGATCGGCATCACCTTGATCGGGATCGCCCTCACACTCACCCTCATCTGGCCGCTGAACCGGTTGTACGGAAAGGCGCTCCAGGTCATCCGAGAGTACTCCGGGATGGGAGTCGATGCCGCCCCCCCCCGGGGAAACGAGATCTCGACGCTTGTACGGGCGACCGACGTAATGCTGGAGACCATAAAAAACCACCTTTCGGAACGGACCCGAGCAGAGGAGGCGCTGCAGGAAACCAGTCGCACCTTGCAGGCCCTGATCGAGGCGTCTCCTTTGGCCGTGGTAGTCAGCGACGCCTCCGGCATGGTGCGTGTGTGGAACCCTGCCGCCGTCCGCTTGTTCGGGTGGCGGGAAGAGGAGGCAGTCGGCCACCCGAATCCTCTCCTCTCCGAGGAAGGGAACCCGGAGTTGTGCGTGACCTGCACCCTTGTCCTGCGCGGAGAGAAATTCTCCAACAAGGAGATCTGCGGGCGGCGGTGCGATGGATCGGAGGTCATCCTTGTCTTCTCGGGGGCGCCCCTCACCGACGTGGGTGGAAACGTCGTTGCCATGATGGCGATCGTCGCCGACATCAGCGACGCGAAACGAGCAGAGATTGCATTGCGGAAAAGCGAGGATCAGCTCCGTCAATCCCAGAAGATGGAGGCGGTGGGAAAACTGGCGGGAGGCGTGGCCCACGATTTCAACAACCTACTTTCGGTGATCACGGGGTACGCCGAGTTGCTTCTGTTCAAACTCGATGGGAATAACCCGGCGCGCAGGGAGCTCGAAGAGATCCACAGGGCGGGCGAACGTGGTGCGGCCCTTACAGGGCAGCTCCTCGCCTTCAGCCGGCGCCAAGTCTTGCAGCCGAAACTCCTGCAGCTTCCGGCGGTGGTGGAAAACATCGGGAAGATGCTCAGGCGTCTGATCGGGGAGGACATCGAGTTCGTCACAGAGGCTTCCCCGGATCCATGGACTGTTCGCGCGGACCCGAGTCAGGTTGAGCAGATCCTGATGAATCTCGTCGTCAACGCCAGAGATGCCATGCCCCGGGGGGGAAAGCTCGTGATTTCCACCGAAACCCTTACCTTGAGGTCGCCGTTCGTCGAGAGGGAACTGACCATACCCCCCGGCCGGTATGCAACCTTGCAGGTCGTCGACAATGGATGCGGCATGGACGAGGCGATTCTATCGCGGATCTTCGAGCCGTTCTACACAACGAAGGAGAAGGGGAAGGGCACGGGCCTCGGTCTAGCCACGGTGTACGGAATCGTGAAACAGAGCGACGGCTACATCCGCGTGCAGAGCGCCCCGGGGGGTGGGACATCTTTTACAGTGTACCTGCCGGAGGCCGTCAGGGAAGAGGTTGAGGCGAAAGAAGAGTCGCGGAGTTCGTCGAGCGGGGAGTTGACCGGAAAGGAAACGATCCTCCTGGTCGAGGACGAGGAGATGGTGCGGGAACTTGCGGTCGAAAGTCTCCAGAGATACGGCTACACCATCCTGCAAGCGCCGAACGGGGACAAGGCGCTCTCAATCTGTGAGAGCTACGAGGGAAAAATCGACCTGCTGATTACCGATTTGGTCATGCCCGGCATGAACGGGATCGAATTGTCCAGAAAGTTCCGCGATTCCCACCCCGGGGTACCGGTCCTCTTCATGTCCGGATACGCGGAAGATGCAGTGGAACAACTCGGCCACATGGCCGATCACCAGTCTTTCCTCCAGAAGCCGATCACGCCAACGAGTCTCTCCCGGAAGGTGCGGGAGATGTTCCCGGTACCGATCTCGGCCTGACGACCCTGCCCGAAACCCGCCGCCGGTCACTCCTGAAGCTGCAGGTGCTCCTTTCGGATGGACCCGAACACCACCGTGATGCGCGTCCCGAGCTTCAGCTTCCCTTCCCGATTGCGGAACAATATGTTGTGCACATCCTTTTCCCCGGGAACGGTGAACTCCGCCAGCCGGCCGATGCGCTGCAACCGAACGACGGAGAACTTTTCTCCCGTGGATTCATCGATCAGGTAGGCTTGCATCGCCCCGGGATCGAACGTCTCGACGCCAATCACCCGGAACCGGAGGCCGACGAATTCCCCTTTGGACACCAGCCTGCACTGGATGACGTCCAGTTCGGGAGGGGGAGGGCGCAACTCCTTTTTCCCGGCACAAGATGCAAGGATGCAAAGCATAACCACCCAAAGGATGCGCTTACGGAAGCCGATCAATATCTCCCCGGTCGTTTGGCCCGACCCGTCGTGCCGAATTTGACAAAGATTAACTCATGATCAGAGTAGCGTGCAGTACCGCCTTGGGGACATGTTTTTTTCGGATTTCCTCTCTCCCCCCCCGGGTCAGGGTCCCGGTATATCCTGAGGACCGGCGGGAGAATAAACGATCGGGAAGCATACGGGGGACAGATCATGTTCTCGGGTCCCCGCCGAGTTCCCCGAGGGGGTATTCGACGGCATCCGATCCGGTGTCGACAGAGATGTCCGTCAATTTCGGAGTTTCCCGATCTGCATCCGTACCCTTTGCGATTCCGCCGTCCAGTCCGACGGACGTCGCAATCAGGATCCGGTTTCTTCCCTGCCGCTTCGATTCGAACAGGGCATCGTCGGCCGCCCGGAACAGTTCGGTGGTGGACTGCCCGTGGGTGAGGAACATCGCAAGGCCACCGCTGACGGTGATCCGCACGGGGACTTCAGTCCCCGGGATCGCGATGTCGGTCCCGGATATCTTCTCTCGTAATTTTTCCGCGAAAGAGATCGCCTGTTTCTCGGTCGTCGACGTGATGAGGACGAGGGAGTAGTCGGAGGATCCCACCACCGGAGCGAAGTACCCGACTATTTTGGCGTGGAAGAAATCCTTTATGGAACGAACCGCTATGGCCGGGTATGCGTCCGAGGGAAGTTTTTCCGTCATCTTCTTGGTGATTTGTGGAAGTTTTTCGGCGATCTCACCCTTTCGCGCCAGCTCCTTTTTCAGGTTTTTCAGCTCCGCATGATACACCGCAAGCTGTTGCTGTTTCTGGCGGTTATGCACTAAATCCCTGCTTATATTCCGTCTGCGGATCGCGTATTCGACGATAAGGACGGCGGCGAGAAAGAGCAGTGTTGCCTTAGCGACTATGAAAGGGTAGGGGTCCATCATTAGTCATTATCGGCAAATCTCCACGTATTATTTAACGAAAACTGGGTAGGACTTTCCCGTCTGGCATCCGATGAATCGAGGTCGGAGTCCCCATAATGGCCTGTGGGTCCCCAATGGGCCCCATATAGAAAAATACATTACAATTTGAATGGCAGCTCTGGAATCAGGATGGGAAACCGAACCGGGCCCAATGGAAAGGAGCGACCCATGAAGAAAACCGTGATCGCCGCGATGTTCCTGGCATGTCTTGCGTCCCCGTCGCATGCGGGGTGGATGGACGAAATCGGCGGATTGCTGGGAGGGGGAAAGGCCTCCCCCGGAGGGCAGGAGATGCGCAACTGGTCTCCGGTCTGAAGGAGGCACTCTCCGTGGGAACTGCGAACGCCGTATCCGCCACGTCGAAGGTGGACGGCTACTTCGCCAACCAGGCCATTCGAATTCTGATGCCGGACAAGGTTCAGAAAGTCGCCGATGTGCTCGGCAAGGTGGGATACCAGGGCGAGGTGGATGAATTCGTCCTCTCCATGAACCGCGCTGCCGAGAAGGCGGCACCGCGGGCGAAGGTGTACTTCGTGGAGGCAATCCGTGAGATGACGTTCGAGGATGCCCGGAAAATCCTCGACGGGGGGGACACGGCGGCGACGGAATATTTCCGGGGCAAGACGCAGAAGAAGTTGTACGACGACTTCCGTCCCGTCGTCTCCGCGAGCATGGACAAGGTCGGGGTGACACGCTCCTACAAAAACATGGTCGGGAAGTACGCCGACCTGCCGCTGGTCGGGAAGCCCGAATCGGTCGACCTGGACCACCACGTCACCACCAAGGCGCTCGACGGGCTGTTCTACATGCTCGGCCAAGAGGAGAAGAAGATCCGGACCGACCCGGCGGCCCGGGTCACGGAGCTGCTGAAGACCGTGTTCGGCGGGAGGTAAGGCCCAGGAGGCATCCGCCGCCCCTCCGGGAGCATGGCGCCCCCGGCAGGATGCGGGACTTTCCATACCGCTCAGCCCTTGGGCAAGTTGCTCTGGAGGAAATCCAATCCCTGCAGCAGCAGGCCGGACTCGGGAACCTGCCCTTCCGGGGTCAGCTTGTCGATGAGCCCCGGCAGGATCTCCGTGAGTTTCGACGTTGCGACGTCCGGCGAGACCCCGACCTTCGATGCTAGCTGTCCGATGAGGTCCGCTCCAAGGCCGGTTTTCAGTTGATCCCCGCTGACGGGGAGATTCTGGCCCGTGCCGATCCACGACGACATGATGTCCCCAAGCCCCTTGTCCTTGAATGACTGGATCACTCCCTGGAGGCCCCCGCCTTGGCTTCCAGTATGGGCTGTTCGTGAACACCGTCGTCAATTTCCTCATCGTCGCCTTCGCCATCTTCTTCATGGTCCGCGGCATGAACGCACTCAAGAAGAAGGAAGAGGCCCCACCCGCCATACCGACAACGAAGGAGTGTCCGCATTGCCTGTCGACCATCCCCATCAAGGCGACGCGATGCGGCCACTGCACATCGGAGCTCAAGGCCGCATAGGGGCAGGGGGCGAGTCCTCCTTCGTCATCGCCATCAACGATGGGCAGGAGATGACCGTGAAAAAATATGGTGCGGAGTTCATCGGGACCTTCCGGCTGGTTCTTGGCGGGTGCGGCAGCGCGGTATTGGCCGCGGCGTTTCCTAACGTCGGCATCGGTCTGCTCGGTGTTTCATTAGCCTTCGGCCTGACCGTGCTGACCATGGCGTACGCAATCGGGCACATATCGGGATGTCACCTTAATCCGGCGGTTTCCGTCGGACTCCTCTGTAAATCCGGCACGCAGCACCGGTGTGGCCGTGTTTTTCAATGAGAAACCTGCCATTCGGCTTGATAAACCCGCGGGATCATCATCATGAATCGCATTTTCGTGCCTCCATATGGTTTGGGTTTGTCCACGCGCCGATAAGCGCCCGAATCTTCGTTTTACCCTCGGAAACCGCAATTGACATGGTCATTCTCCTTTTCGTCCCCCGCCTATAGTCGTTCCGGGACGCCTTCCTTTTGCCATTGCTCCAACGCCGTCCGGAAGGCATCGTGCAGCGCATCTTCGGCGAGGTCGAAGTCGCCGAGAAGGCGGATCAGGGTCGCCAGGATCCGTCGCGACTCCAGGCGGTAAACAGCGTCCGCGCTCTCGCGCACTTGTTCGGCGGCGTTTTCATTCATTGCGGCAAAACCTGAACGACTTCCGTATCTTCCCCCATTCGTGGAGTACGAATGCCTACATATGTTGTCGATACCTGACAGGAAGATTCATTTTTCACTGCGACCACAGCCGATTCGTCCAGCCGTGTTATCGTACTTTCCGGAGGAGAACCGATGAGCGAACCCGGAACGAGCGCGGCGGCCGAGGAGGCGGTTCCCGACATCCCGACGCGGATCCGCACGGGCCTGTCGGCGGGATTCAAGACATCCCTCAAGATCATCAAGGTGTCGGTCCCGCTCTACGTGGCGGTCACGCTGCTGAAGGGGACGCCGTTCCTCGATCTGCTCGGGAAGGTCTTCGCGCCCGTGATGGGGATCTTCGGCCTTCCGGGAGAGACGGCCTTCGCCTTCGTCGCCGCGTTCCTCCTGAACCTGTACGCCGGCATCGCGGTGATCGTGCCGCTGCACCTCACCCCCTTCCAGGTGACGCAGTGCGGCCTGATGATGGGGGTCGCCCACAACCTCGTTGTCGAGGGCGGGGTGCTCTCCACCACGGGCGCGCGCGGCGGGGTCCTCACCCTTTGCCGGGTGGTGATCGCCTGCGTCGCCGGCCTGCTGCTGCGGGGGCTCTGGAGCCTCTGGGACACCGCCGCTTCCTGGGCGATGGCGCTGCCGGGGTTATCGTGATGGAAGTTCTCCTGCCCGCCCTTCTGGGGGGCCTGAAGCTTTCCGCCAAGCTTATCCTCATCATCGTCCCGCTGGTGACGCTCTTCGAAGTGCTGCGGTACCTCCCTGTCTTCCGCCGGGCGGGGAACGTCGTGGAGCCGATGATGCGGGGAGTGGGGCTCACAAGGGACGCGGCGATCCCCCTGTTCACCGGGATTTTTCTGGGCATCGCCTACGGGGCGGGGATCATCATCCGCGTGGCGCAGCAGAAAGGGCTCCCCACCCGGGAGCTGTTCCTCACGGGGCTCTTCCTCGCCACCTGCCACTCGGTGATCGAGGACATCCTCGTCTTCGTCGTCATCGGGGGGAACGGGCCGGCGATCCTCGGAGTGCGGATGGGGCTGGCGGTCCTCCTGACCGGCCTCATGGCCCGGATCTGGAAACCGGCGTGAACCGCGTCACCCTTCGGGATCATCCTTTGGGGGAGTTCCACAAGAGATCGCGGGGGAGCGAACGATGATCATCGGGGAATGGAAGCATCTGCTTTTTGCCGCGGCCCTGGTCGCCGCGATCGCGGGGGGAGCGACTCTCTCCGCCGGGGAGGAAGTCTTGGTGGAAAAGTACACGCTCGGAAACGGGCTGACGGTCGTGATCCGTCCGAACCCGTCGTCGCCGGTGGCGGCGGTGCAGGTGTGGGTCAAGGCGGGCAGCACCACGGAACCGGCGGCGCTCGCGGGGATGTCGCACATCCTCGAGCACATGGCGTTCAAGGGGACGAAGCGCCGGGGGCCCGGAGAGATCGCCCGGGAGGTCGAGGCGGTGGGAGGCGAGATCAACGCCTACACGAGCTTCGACCAGACCGTCTACCACATCACCCTCTCGGGGCGGTTCCTCGAAAACGCGCTCGACATCCTCTCCGACACGCTCGGGAACTCGGTCTTCGACCCCGGGGAGCTTTCGCGGGAACTCGAGGTGATCCTCGAGGAGGTGCGGATGAACGAGGACAACCCGGGTCGGGTCGTTTCCAAGGCCCTCTTCCGGGAGGCGTACAAGGTCCATCCGTACGGGCGCCCCGTCATCGGCTTCGTGGACACGATCCGGAAGACCACGCGCGGGGATCTCCTGGCCTACTTCCATGCGAACTACGTTCCCGGGAACATGGTGCTGGTGATCGCAGGGGGCGTCGACCCGAAAACGTCCCGGCCGCTGATCGAGAGGACGTTCGGACAGCTTCCCCCAGGTTCCGCGCCGGAAGTCCCGAGGCCGGCCGAGCCGCCGCAGAGGGAGACCCGGGTCGTCGTCAAGGAGAAGGACGCGCGGCGCGTCTACCTCGAAATGGGGTTCCATGGCCCCTCGATGAAGGACCCGGACGTCTACGCCTGGGACCTGCTGTCGATGATCCTCGGAAGCGGCGAGACGTCGCGGCTCTACCGCGGCGTCAAGGACGGGAAAGGGCTGGTCGATTCGGTGAACGCCTCATCATACACACCGAGGGACGCGGGGCTCCTGTTCGTCGACGGCACCCTGTCGCCGGAAAAGGCCCGTTCGGCCCTCAAGGAGATCCTCCTCGAGACGTTCCGCATGGCTGCCGCTCCTCCGGAGGGGCCGGAGCTTGCGCGGGCCAAAACGGCCACGGAGACGGATTTCCTGTACTCCCTCGAGTCGCAATCCGCGCTGGCACGCCACGTCGGCTTCTACGAGACCACCTTGAACGATGCGGCGTTCGAGCAAACGTACCTGCGCAAGATCCGTGCGGTGACCGCCGACGACATCCAGGCGGTCGCGAAGAAGTATCTCTCGCCCGGGAACCTGACCGTTTCGGCCGTCCTCCCCACGGGGCAGGGGGGGATGCTTCCCGTGGACGGGATTCGGGCGATCGCCCGGGATACGTTCGCCGAGGCGACGGCGCCTGCCGCGAAGACCGAAAAAAAGCGGACCGTGGTGAAGGAGGTCCTCGGCAACGGGATCCGGGTGATCGTTCGGGAGAACCGCGCCGTCCCGGTGGTGGCGGTGCAGGCGGGGTTCCTCGCGGGGGTGCGCGGAGAGCCGAAGGAAAAAGGCGGCGTCGCCTCCCTCACCGCGGGGATGCTCGTCAAGGGGACGGCGCACCGCACGGCAAGAGAAATCTCCGAGACGGTCGAGAACATGGCCGCGGACCTCTCCGGCTACTCGGGGCGCAACTCGTTCGGCCTGACGGGGAAGTTCCTCCAGCGCGACTTCGAAAAAGGGTTTCGCCTGTTCGCCGAATCGCTGCTCGAGCCG
>Ga0334722_10007019_pt1 | contig 11003 bp, 13 predicted proteins | sample C3_bottom_MG_FD_207210 | JGI IMG/M metagenome (GOLD analysis project Ga0334722, IMG submission 207210) | Sediment microbial communities from Yellowstone Lake, YNP, Wyoming, USA - C3_bottom | ecosystem: Environmental > Aquatic > Freshwater > Lake > Sediment | place: USA: Wyoming | collected...
GCTAACATAGTTGACGAGGACCGTGGCGCCAAGCGCTGCCAGACGCTGACAGATCGCCCGGCCAATGCCCCGGCTGCCGCCGGTGACTACGGCGATTTTTCCGCTCAGGCTCATGCGCTCTTCCTATCCTTGAATTTCTCGATAAGCTTGGGCACGATCTCGAAGACATCCCCAACAATGCCGTAGGTGGCCACGTCAAAGATCGGGGCATCAGCATCACGGTTAATGGCGATAATGGTCTCGGCGGACTGCATCCCGACCAGGTGCTGGATGGCGCCGGAGATTCCGCAGGCAATATAGACTTTGGGGGCCACGGTCTTGCCGGTCTGGCCAACCTGGTGGGGGTAGGGGATCCAGCCGCTATCCACAGCGGCCCGAGAGGCGGCAACCGCCCCGCCCAGCACATCGGCCAGTTCGCGGATCATGACGAAACCCTGCTCATTTTCCAAGCCCCGCCCACCGGCCACGACAATATCGGCCTCGGAGAGGTTCACCCGATCAAGATCCTCAACCACCGATTCAAGCACCTTGACCCGGGGCTTGAGGAAGCCCGGCTCCAGATTAACTTTAATAATTTCCCCCTTGCGCCCGGCATCCCTGGCAAGAGGCTTCATCACCAGCGGCCGCACCGTGGAGATCTGTGGACGGGTATGCGGGCAGATAATGGTGGCCATAATATTGCCGCCAAAGGCTGGACGGGTCTGTAGCAGCACCCCATCCTCATCGCGGATTCCCAAATCGGTACAATCGGCGGTAAGGCCGGTGCCCATGATGGTGGCAACCCGGGGAATAAAGGATCTGCCAATGGCTGTGGCGCCCGCAAGGATAATCTCCGGCTTATGTTTTTTGGCCAAGGCACTCAAGGCATTGCCATAGGCGTCATCGGTAAAAGAGGCCAGAGCAGGATCCTCGACCGCAAACACCTTGTCCGCCCCGCAGGCGATGAGTTCTTCGGCCATGCCTTCGATTTTTGCCCCCAGGAGGACGGCGGAAAGTGGAACCCCTCTTTTGTCGGCCAGCTTACGCCCAGCTCCAAGCAGCTCCAGGGCAACGGGAGCGATTCTGCCGTGTCGGCATTCAGCATAGACCCAGACGCCAGACCAGTCAGCAAGATTATTCTGCACAGACCGTTCCTCCCTCTCGATGGAAAGAGCGCCGACCTCGCAGACATCCACGCAACTGCCGCACAGGGTGCAGGTATCGCCGACCACGGCATGCCCGTCTTCAACCTTGATGGCTCCGAAAGTGCAGGTGCTTTCGCAGACCCCACAACCAATACAGACTTCTATATCAATGTGTAGCATAGGGGAATTCCGTTCGTCTGAGTTCTACAGAAGAGGCGACAACTTCTCGTACAACTGAGCAACCTGCTCACTGGGGGTGCCGACCAGCATGGCCCGCGCGCCTCTCCGTTCCGGCGAAAAAACCTTGACCACCTGGGTGGTGGAGCCTTTGAGCCCCAACTGCTCCGGGTCTGCCTCGATATCCACTGCGGTCAGCTTAGTGATCTCAATCTTTTTTGCCCGCATCTTTCCCTTGAGGGAAGGAATCCTGGGCTCATTGATCTCCTTGACCACGGTGAACAGCGCGGGCAACGCCACCTCCACCAGATCGTAGCCGTCATCCATAAGACGCTCGGCCTGGATGATGTTGGCGGCGCAATTATTGATTTTGCGCACATAAGCGACAAACGGAATATCAAGACGCTCCGCCAGACCTGGGCCAACCTGGGCGGTATCCCCATCAATGGCCTGCTTGCCGCAGAGAATAAGATCGAAATCATCTATTTTTTTAATGGCCATGGCAAGGGTATAGGTCGTCGCCCAGGTATCCGCCCCGGCAAAGGCGCGATCCGAAACAAGCACCGCCTCGTCAGCCCCGCAGGAGACCGCCTCGCGCAGCATCTCTTCCGCCTGGGGAGGACCCATGCTGAGTACGGTTACCGTGCCGCCGTGCTGCTCTTTCAGGCGAACCGCTTCCTCAAGGGCATGGCGGTCATACGGGTTCATGATGGCTTGCACGCCGTCCCTGGCCAGGGTATTGGTCTTGGGGTCCAGACGGACATCCTTGGCGTCTGGAACCTGCTTTACGCAAACGATTATCTTCATTAGGACCTCGTGTACTCCTTGTTGAGTTCCTGACCAATAACATTCCGCTGGATCTGATTGGTGCCCTCGTAGATCTGGAGGATCTTGGCATCACGCATCATCTTTTCCACCGGGTAATCACGCATATAGCCATAACCAGCCAAAATCTGGACCGCGTCGGTGGCGACCTTCATCGCCATGTCGGTGGCGAAGACCTTGCACATGGATGAGGCCTTGGACATGTCATTCTTATGGGCGTCGATATGCTTGGCCGCGGAATATACCAGGGCGCGACCCGCCTCAACCTGGATAGCCATATCAGCCAGCATATGCTGCACCGCCTGGAAGGAAATAATGGGCTTGCCGAACTGGACCCGCTGCTTGGCATAGACCACTGCCTCATCCAGAGCGCCCTGCCCAAGACCAACCCCGAGAACAGCGATGCCAGGGCGGGACTGATCCAGGGTCTTCATTACGGTGATAAAGCCCATGCCAATCCGACCGATCACCCTGTCCTTGGGAATACGGCAATCCTTGAAGATCAGTTCCCGTGTGGAAGAACAGCGGATTCCAAGCTTCTTTTCCTTGATCCCATAGGAAAAACCAGGGTCGGTATCCTCGACCACAAACATGGTTGCGCCACGAGGCCCCTTGCTTTTGTCGGTGATGGCAATAACCGTATATATCTGGGCCTCGCCGCCATTGGTAATCCACTGTTTAGTGCCGTTTAAGACCCATTCTTCGCCATCGAGAACAGCGGTGGTCTGGATGCCGGAGGCGTCGCTGCCGGCATTGGCCTCGGTAAGGGCAAAGGCCGCCAGTTTCTCGCCGCTGGCAATGAGAGGCATATATTTTTGTTTCAGTTCTTCACTGCCGGAGATAAGAATCGGGTATGCGCCCAAGGCGCTGGCGGCAAAGGCGGTGGCCACCCCAGTGCAACCACGGGCAAACTGCTCAAGGGCCAGAACAATCTCAAAACAGCCCCCTCCCAAGCCCCCGTATTCTTCGGGAATATAGAGGCCATACAAATCGGCCTTGGCAATAGCGGTTAAGATGTCACGCGGATAGTCTTCGGTTTCATCCAATTCCGATCTTTGCGGAACAATCATTTCATCGGTGATCTGCCGAGCAACATCAACGATCATCTGCTGCTCTTCGCTCAAGAAATAATCCACTCTGCCCCCTTGTCGCTCAATTACGGTGATATACAGTGGCAATGGCGCTCCAAGCGCGCCTTACCACCTGACCAAGGATGCGCCCCAGGTCAGGCCGCCGCCAAAAGTGCAGAGGAGAAGCAGATCCCCCTGCTGCAATCGGCCTTTCCGGTTCGCCTCGTCTATGGCAATCGGCACGCTTGCCGCCGATGTATTACCATATTTGTGTACATTAATATAGATTTTTTCAAGCGGCACGCTGAGATGATCCGCCAGACTTTTCAGGATGCGGATATTAGCCTGGTGGGGCACAATGAGGGAAATATCAGTGATGGCAAGACCTTCTTTTTTAAGAACAGCGAGGATGGCCTCGGACATAGCCCGGACTGCCACGCGGAAGACATCCTTCCCCGCCATCCTGATGAAGGATCCTTCGCTTGGCTGAGCGCAAAGGTCTGGATTCAGGCTTTTGGCGCTGTCCATATGGAGCAATTCCCATAAGCGCCCGTCCGCATAGAGTTGGCTGGCCAGAATTCCTCGGCCTTGATCATTGCCAGTCAACAGACATGCCCCAGCCCCATCGCCGAAAAGAACGCAGGTATTGCGATCCTGCCAGTTGGTCCGGGAGGAAAGATTTTCCGCGCCGATTACCAGAATTTTCATATCCGGGTTGTGACGGATATATTTTTCGGCCAGATCAAGGCCATAGAGAAAGCCAGAGCAGGCGGCGTTGATGTCAAAGGCAAAGGCGTTGACGGCTTCCAGCTCCTTCTGGACAAGACAGGCGCAGGAGGGCATGGCTTTTTCACAGGAAATCGTCCCAAGGACAATCATGTCAATTTCATTAGGAGTCACGCCAGCCATGTCCAAGGCGCGACGAGCCGCAACGCTTGCCAGCTTGGAGGTTTCCTCCCCGGCCCGGGCGATATGCCTAGTCGAAATGCCTGTCCGGGTGGTAATCCACTCATCGGAGGTATCAACCATCTTTGCCAGATCGTCGTTGGTGAGGATCCTCTCCGGCAGGCAGGAACCTGTCCCGATTATAACCGCAAGGCTCATGGGGTTACTCCAACGGCAGGGTCTTCCGCCAGCGGAAAATCAGTCTGCCGCATCAAGAGGCGATCAAGGGAAAAAAGTTCGAGGATTCGGTCATTGACTTTATTGCGGGCCATTTCAGAGGCAACCCGGATGGCATTTTTTATTGCCACTGCATTGGAGCGCCCATGACAGACGATGGCGTTGCCTCGGACGCCAAGCAAGGGCGCCCCGCCATACTCGGCATAATCGACCCGTTTTTTAAAGGAAACAAAGGCCTCCCTGGCAAGCAGATAGCCAAGTTTTGCCTTGAAACTTTTGGAAATCTCCTCGCTCAGCATTCCCATGACCGCCTCTGCCAACCCCTCGCTGAGTTTCAGACAGACGTTGCCGACAAAGCCATCACAGACCATGACGTCAACATCCCCCAGGAAGGTGTCCCGGCCCTCGACGTTGCCGATATAATTCAAGGAACTCTGCTGGAAAAGTTCGTGGGATTTTTTCACCAGAACATTGCCCTTCCCCCCCTCTTCGCCGATGCTGAGCAGACCGACACGAGGTCGAGCCAAGCCAAAGAGCACCTGGGAAAAAGCCGCGGCCATAACCCCGAATTGGAACAGATGTTCGGGGCGGCAATCAACATTAGCGCCCACATCCATCATCACCACCGGCCCCTTCAAGGTGGGAAAAATGCCGGCGATTCCAGGCCGGGAAACGTCCTCCAGTCGGCCAAGCAACCTAATCGCGGCAGCCAGTGTCGCCCCGGAATTCCCGGCGCTGACAACAGCATCAACCTTGCCCTCTTTGTGGAGAGCAAAGGCCTTCATAATGGAGGAGTCTTTTTTCTTGCGGATGGCGTCAAAGGGGGATTCATCCATGCCAATAACCTGGGAGGCATGGACCAGATGAATCAAGGAGGAAGGACTGCCGTGGGTTGCCAGAATGGTCCCTAGCCGGGCCTGGTCCCCAACCAGACTGATCTCAAGCTTTGACTCACGCACAGCCATGACTGCCCCGGAGACCAGTTCTTCTGAACCTCGGTCCCCGCCCATGGCATCCAAGGCAATATGCAACGCCATGGCAACGCTATTACTCTTCGGTCAACTTGACAACAGTACGGCCCTTGTAGGATCCGCAACTAGGACAAAGACGGTGCGGAAGCTTAGGTTCGCCACAAGCGGAGCAGGTGGCAATGGTAACGACACCCAAGGCATCGTGGGAACGACGAATTCTGGTACGAGCATGAGAATGTCTTCTTTTAGGTAAGGCCATTACTTTTCCTCCAAATTGGAAAGATCTCGGTTACAGTTTGTTGTCTGTAACGGGTTTTACAAAAAAATTCAACAGGTTCGACAAAAATGACATATTTTTTGCCCGAGAGCGACAACAGAGAAGACGTATCCACCTGAAGCTTCCCTCCCCCAAAACACTCTTCGGCTACTGCGCCTTCAGCTTTGCCAAAACCCTGAATGGAGAGGCGCCTGTATCCTTGGCACAGCCGCAGGGGCCGCGGTTAAGATTTGCCCCGCACTCCGGGCACAAACCAAAACAATTGTCGTTGCAAAGTCTTTTCTCAGGCAAGGCAAGAAACACCTGCTGCGCAAGCACGGAAAAAACATCCACCACCGGCTCTGCAAGATACTCGACAGCCAGTTCACTGCTCTTGTCCAAGTATCCCGAAGCGCCACCAGTCGCTTCCTCTGTGGCAAGCAACTCAAAAACCACCTCAAACTCTTCAGTCAAGAGGTATGCAAAAGAATCGAGGCACCGATCACATTCAAAAACAACAGGGAGCCGCAAGTTTCCCGCAAACAAAACGCGCTTACCTTCCTTCCTTAGGGAAACAGCGCACATTACTGGGCCTTGACAGACAACCTCATTCCCTGGAAGCCAAGAATCATCGTCAAGGCTAAAAGAAAGGCCCCCCGCTGGTATTTCATCCCACCTGATCCGCACACATCACCTGTTCATAATGCAAAAATGCAACAGGTTAATATAAATAAACACGGCTCGTTGTCAAGGGGATTCACGCCAGAACTTTTTCCCCATGGGGGATGTACGCCTGCGGATCTTCGCCAGGCATGGAATCATGCCCTGAACAAAAAAAGTGGCTTACAAGGAGTTATAACAACTTGGAGAGGCGGCCGCTCGCCTTGCCCAGACGATGACCAAGCACATGAATAACCCGGCGGAAAAGTTTTAGGCTAAGAGCAGGCGCCTGCTTCAGCAGCAGTTCCATCTTCTCTCGCGGAAGGATCAAGAGCTGGCTCTTTTCCGTGGCGAAAACGGTGGCCTGCCTAGGCCCTCCTTCAGCAACAGAAATCTCGCCGACCAGGCTCCCACGCTCAAGCACGGCAATCAGAACGAATTTGCCGGGGAATATCCCCTCCATCTTGACGGCAAGTTTTCCCTCTACCAGAAAACCCATAAAATCGCCAGGGTCGCCTTTTTTCATCACAACGTCCGCGGGCTGCCACTCTCGCAACTCAAGATGAACGAACAACTCGCCCATCTCTTCCGCGGATAAAAAAGAAAATATATCATTCAGTTCTTCGGGCCTGTATCTCCCAAAAAGCATCGCTTCGCCAGTAGCCATTTGTGTTTATTCAACAGCCCCCTTGCTGACCTTCTCTTCAAGCTTGGCAAGAAGTCCGGCAAAATTATCCTTGCTCAAAATGCTGGCAAACTGGGTCCGATAATTATTCACCAGGCTAACGCCCTCCACCTCCACATCATAAACCATCCAATGGTTATCACTATTTTTGAGCTTATAATTAACCGGCGTTTCCACCTTCTTGCGAATCAGGTCACTATAAACGATGGCCTTATTCCCCTGTACAGCCGCTTTCTTGAAAACCACCTTTTCCCCGGAGTAGGTTTCTATTTTGACTATATAGGTGTTTTCCAACAGCTTCTTGAACAAAGAAACAAAACGATCCTGCTCTTCAGGCGTCCTTTCCTGCCAGTGTTTGGCCAACGTACGCATGGACATCTCGCGAAAATCAAATTTCTTTTCGACAATAGTCACCACGCGATTTTTCCGCTCCGCCTTACGCGCCGGAGCAGAAAGCTTCTCATCCTGAAGAATCGCGATAATCTCGTCAACGGCATCCTTTATAACGACAACAGGGTCAGTTGCCGCAGCCTGGGAAACGCCATGACCTATCCCAAAGATAGCGGTAGCCAGAACAATCGCCGCCAGAAATTTCAGATACCACCTGTTCCCGTTTTTCATTTTTGCCTCTAACATAATTTCATGGCCTGCGGACATTATTGACCAACCCTGGCCTCGCTAAATCCAGCGGCGCAGAGCCGTTGCGCCTCCTGCTTGGCGAGCGCAAACTTTTCCCCGGCTGGCACCTCTAGAGCATAAAAGTTATGCCCCTCGCGCTCAGATACCATAACAACCGATTCCATATTCATGGCAAGCAAGGTCTGCCGCATAAGAAGAACCTTTTCAGCATCAAACGAGGTCCCAACCTGAACAAAATAATCGTCAACAAGAACAGGTTCATGTTCCAATTCTGACGAAACCGGCCCAGTTGTCTCCTGAGCATATGTTTTTTCAATCGGGCCGAATGAAGAAATGTACACGGAGTCATTACCCACGGCAACATCGCGTATTTTCTTTTGCCGATACTGCCGATATGCGTCGCGCAAGGCGACATAGGGATCAATGGCCGCCTCCTTGAAATCTTCGTAATCCCCCAGCGTAAGGGAGGTGTTATTCACCTCCCGGCCAGCCTGTACCGCCACCCCAGCACCGGGGTCGGACATGGCAAGATATGACACTGGGCTCAAGAAAAAATCCCCGGCCAGACCAATGGTATCACGCATATTCGAAGGCCCAAAGAAAGGCCAGCAAATATAAATGCCTTCGCCGAGCCCATACACCCCCAAGGTTTGCCCCAGATCTTCATCCTTGGGCGACAGGCCGAACTCGTTTTTGGCAGGATCGGCCAAACCGGCAATCCCCAGGGTGGAATTGATAACAAAACGGGCGGTCTCGACCCCACTGTCCGCAACTTTTCCCTGGAGGAGATTGTTAACAATGCGAACCGGAGCCAGAAGATTTTTCAAAAAGCTCCGCACGCACATGCGCACGTCTTCGGCAATAAAATAAGAATATCCTTGTGATGCTGGCTTAAAAACCCAAAAATAAAGCTTGTCGTTGAAATGAAAAAAGGCCCGGTTAATCGGCTCCAGAGGATCAGAAATCTGGCCAATGTCCTGCTCTTCCCCGAAAGCAGGTTCATCGTCAACCGCAACATCCTGCCCCAAGGCCATGGTCATTGAACCCAACCAGATTGCCAGGCAACAAAAACATACTCTGCACACTTGAGGCGAAAAGCTGTCTCGATTTTTCATGGTCTTCCTCTAGAACCAAAATTGCTGAAGCCAAGGAGAGGTCGTCACGTCGATCCAAGCAGGACACTCCAGCAGAGTAATGCTAAAAAACGCACCCCTTTTATCTATGCCAGATCCGCCGCCTTTTTAAAACAAAAATACCAAAAAAAACTCAATGGCAATTCGAGATATGCCGGGTATCAGACCTTGCCAAAAATATATTTACTCACCAATTCTTCAAGGTCAACCGCTGATTCTGTCTCAGTAATGAATCCGCCATCAGCCAAGAATTCTTCCGAACCCCCTTGGGAAATTTTGATATATTTATCCCCAATAATCCCTTGGGTTTTAATTGAGGCGATTGCATCATCGGTAATCTTTACCCCGCTATTAATCTGGAGTTGCACCTGGGCCTGATCATTTTCCCCCAGGGAAATATTGCTTACCTTGCCTACATTAACCCCGGCCATTTCAACAAGTGCCCCACGCTTCAGGCCGGACACATTGGCAAATTTAGCCTGCACGGAATATGTCTTTTCCATGGAAAATACTGAAAACTCCCCAAGTTGCAGAGACATATAAACAAAAGCTAGAAACCCTGCCAGGACAAAAAGACCCACGATCGCATCAAAATTTATTTTCTTCATACCCTTTATTCACTCTCTCTGCTTAAGTAAATCTTTCCCATGGTGTAGCGCACAAAGGCCTGTATGTCCGGAAGTTCGCTTTGTTGAATATCTTCGGGGCTGGCAAAGGTACTGAACTTGCCCTTATTGACCAGAATAACCTGGTCTGCCAAATTGAATACCTTGGGAATATCGTGGCTTACTATAATTGACGTATAGCCGAATTTCTTCTGGGTCTCCAGGAAAAGTTTATAAATCTCCAGGGAGTTCTCAGGATCTAGCCCTGTCGTCGGCTCATCAAAAAGCATTATTTCCGGTTGCAGCATCAACGCCCTGGCAAGTCCCACCCTTTTTCGCATACCCCCGCTCAACTGGGCAGGATATTTACCTTCATGCCCAGTGAGACCAAGCTGCGCCAAGGTAGCAAGCACCCGAGTCCTGATTTCCTCGCTTTCCAATCTTGTTCGTTCTTCAAGCGGCAAGGCCACATTGGCAAAAACACTCAAGGAATCAAGAAGAGCCGACCCCTGAAAAAGTACCCCGAATTTTGTCCGGATCCCATTCAGCGCCTTACCGCGCATTCTGGAGATATCTTGCCCCCCCACCAGAATCTGCCCGGAATCAGGACGCAAAAGCCCTAGAATGAGCTTCATGGTCACGCTTTTCCCTTGGCCACTCGGTCCGGCGATAACCGTGGTCTTGCCAGAATTAATCGTCAGATTCACCCTGTCGAGGACAGTCTGCTGACCAAAGGCTTTCACAACATCTTTAAACTGGATAACCGCCTGACTCATAACAGTATCGCCGTAAGCAGATAATCCCAGATAAGAATCGCGATGGAAGAGAGGACAACGGCCTGCGTTGTGACCTTGCTCACCCCTTCGGCGCCAAAACCGGCCCCCCGGATAATGTGAACAAAATACCCCCTCCCAGCGCACACCCAGACGATCAACAGGGCAAAAACAAAAGATTTTATGATGCCCATGTTTATATCCTGATTCACAACACTCTGCTCCATGCCGGCCCAATACGCCCCGGGATTAACCCCCAGCAGACCGCAGCCGGCCAGATACCCGCCAAAAATACCGACAACATTAAAATAAAGGGTGAGAATCGGAACCGAGATGAGCGTGGCAAGAAACTTCGGCGTAATGAGATACCGAAAAGGGTCGATGGCCATGCATTCCAGAGCGTCAAGCTGCTCGCTGTTGCGCATGATTCCGATCTCGGCGCACATCGCCGACCCAGCGCGCCCGGTAACCATCAAGGCGGTCAAAACCGGGCCAAGCTCCCGGATCAAGGACAGGGAAACCGCTGACCCCAAGGCGCCTTCCGAGCCGAATTTCCGCAAGGTATAATAGCCCTGTAAGCCAAGGACCATCCCTGTGAACCCAGCGGTGAAAAATATGACCCAAAAAGAATTGGCGCCGATCAGGCGAACCTGTCGTATCATGGCGGAAAATCGAAACGGCCTTTTAAATACCCCGCCAAGACCACGGATCAGAAAAGACCCCATACGGCCTAAATCTTCCAGAAACCACCTGGCATTACTTCCTATTTTCCCCAGGTAACAGATCATGGACTCCTCTTGCCTGAATTTGCCCAGCAAACACCTAGACCCAAAAAACGGCGACGGCAAACTTCATAACTTTGACTGATTATCCAACTCGCATCATCCCGTAAATTTTTTTATGCTACTCACATAACAGGGGCGATGTCAAGCTATTCACCCAAGAAAAGCTGACGCAATTGAG
>Ga0334722_10007020_pt1 | contig 11002 bp, 6 predicted proteins | sample C3_bottom_MG_FD_207210 | JGI IMG/M metagenome (GOLD analysis project Ga0334722, IMG submission 207210) | Sediment microbial communities from Yellowstone Lake, YNP, Wyoming, USA - C3_bottom | ecosystem: Environmental > Aquatic > Freshwater > Lake > Sediment | place: USA: Wyoming | collected...
GATTGCGTGTTTTCGTTGCGAAATTCGATATGGATGGGCGCGCCGGTTGTCCGTCCGCGAAAGACGCCGGACAGCAGGAAGGGTGCGTCCGATTCAACACGCGGAGTTGTGCCTTCGGCTCCTGATTTCCTGCGCGCAAGGTCAGCAGCAAAATCGCTTTCAGACAAAGGAATTCCCGCAGGGCAGCCGTCGATAATTGCGCCAACGGCTGGCCCATGCGATTCCCCATAGAGCGAAACACGAAATATTGTGCCGCCAGTATTCATAGAGCGCTCCTTGTAGTGCTGTCCCCTGAGACAGATTTGGTAAGCCATTCCATCGCTGCCTCGAGCTGGGGCAAAGCAACTTCTTCGATACGCAGATCGCCGATCGCATGCGGCATAACAAAATCAACAATATCGCCACGGCGCTTTTTGTCTGCACGCATGAGCTCGAACAGCGCTTTTTTGTCTATCGGCCGGTCCGCCAGATTGAATGCGGCTTGAATGCTTGTCGGAAGACCAAAGAGCGCCAGTAGGCGTTCGATTCGCTCGGCTGTCGCCAAAGAGAGGGCTGCGCGCTGCACGGCAAAACGATTCGCTGCTGTCATGCCAGCTGAAACAGCAAAACCATGTGGCAATCCTGTAAGAAGCTCGATTGCGTGTCCGAAGGTATGCCCGTAGTTGAGAACATGCCGCGCATGCGCATCGAGAAAATCCGCTTGGACATATCGAAGCTTGACCTGCTGGGAACGCTGCACCAGTTCTTTGAAAGTACCAGGTTCCAGCTCTGGCAGAGCTTTTCCTGACATGGCAATCCCTTCCAGAAATTCGACATGATCTTCGCTGTCGAGCAGCGCATGCTTTATTGCCTCGGCCATGCCCGAAGCGAGGTCTTGCGGCGAAAGACTGCGGAACCAGGCAACATCGCAGAGGATATGCGTAGGCAGGTGAAAACTGCCTACGACATTTTTCGCGTAACCCACATCGATCGCGTTCTTTCCGCCGATCGATGCATCGATCATTGCGAGAAGCGTCGTAGGAGCCAGCACGAACCGTATGCCTCGCATCCATGTGTGCGCGACGAAACCTGCCAGATCGCTCACCGACCCGCCGCCAATCGCAACCAGCACTGTATCGCGGTTTGCGTCGAGATTAAGGAGCGCCTGATATACCGATTCCAGGACGGGAAAGGTCTTGCATGGCTCTCCATCGGGCACTTCAATCCAGCGCAAGCCGCTCTCCTTCTGAGCTGCGCGGGGCATGTCCCGAAGCGAAGAAGCTGCTCGTGTCGCATTGCTGCTTGCAAGCAGGGCCTCGGCTCTCTGCCTGAGAGCGTGGCTTGTAATGAAGATTGCATTGTCTGCAGGGATAATTTCCATTAAGGACGAGAATGGGACAAAAAGTATCTCTGTGCGGTCGGTCTGCATGCAGCGCTCCTAATCGACCGCTTCGGAAAATGCACCGGGCAGTGGAGAAATGGGGTCTTGTGAATCGTTTTTTTGTGCTGCAGATTTCTCAATTGGAGTATCCATGTTTTCTTGCAATGCAGAAGACATTTCCGGCTCATCCATAAAAGCTCTGAGCTTCCTCAGTTTATTCATGAGCGATTCGAACATGGGCACGGTGAGCTGCTGTTCCTTGTCGCTCAGAGCGGATGCAGGATCGATATGTACTTCAATTTCGAGCCCATTTGCTCCAGCCGCGACAGCTGCGAGGCTCATGGGTTCAATGAATGACAAAAGGCCAGTGCCATGCGAAGGGTCGATAAGAATTGGGAGGTGGCTTTCGCGCTTGACCGCAGGAATCATCGACAGGTCAAGCGTGTTTCGCGTGTATGTTTCAAAAGTGCGAATTCCGCGCTCGCACAGGATCACGTTGGGATTGCCCTCCGCCAGAATGTATTCCGCACAGTTGAGCCATTCTTCGAGCGTGGAATACATGCCGCGTTTCAGAAGTATGGGCTTGCCGGACTTGCCTGCTTCCCGCAGAAGCGAAAAGTTCTGCATGTTGCGCGCTCCGATTTGCAGCACATCCGCATATTCTCCGACCCAGGAAACATCGCGCGTATCCACCACTTCTGTCACGACAGGAAGCCCTGTTTCCTTGCGCGCCTTGTCGAGAATTTTCAAGCCCTTGAGACCGAGCCCCTGAAATGCGTACGGCGAAGTGCGCGGCTTGAATGCTCCTCCGCGAAGCATATGCGCACCCGCATTTTTTACGGCGATTGCGGTTTCGATGGTCTGGCGCTCGGTTTCTACAGAACATGGGCCGGCGATGATGATCAGACCTTCACCTACTCTTATGCCATTGACGTCGATAATCGTTGTCTTTTGCCCGGGCTTTCGCGCTGCGAGTTTTATATTTTTGATCACGCCAGACTCCTTTTCATGCATAGCCCATCCGTGCAAAGCCATGTACAGGTTCTGGCAATCATACCTATGCATAGAAACGCGGTCAAGGTTCATGAATATTCATTTCTGTCGAAAAACAGCATATTATAGCACTATGTATTTCAACGAACTTGTTTCGGCGTATGATCGCCAGCGCCGCGAGCGGAACATCTACCATGATCTCATGCGCGACCGCGTAAGGGAAGTGCTGCTCGTGGGGAGTCTGTATGATTCATTTGTCGTGGAATCCGATGGTGTCCTTACCGAACAGATCTACGGCGAGTATTTCAAGCTGAATCTGAACACGATTCCACGCGTAACCTGCGCATATACCGAGGAATCCGCACTCGACCTTTTCCGGGAAGGCCGTTTCGACCTGGTTATCATTATGGCGAGCCTGGATTTCGATATGCCGCTGCGGCTTGCAGCATTGATGCGCAGCATCTGGCCGGATATTCCATTATTGCTGATGGTTACCAATAATTCGAGCCTTGCCATGCTCGATATGGAAAGGCCTGAGCTGTCAGCTTTCAACCGAATCTTCGTCTGGAACGGATATTCCAAGCTCTTTGTGGGAATGATCAAATATATTGAAGACTGGCGCAATGTCGAGGCAGATACGCGCGCATGCGAAGTGCGGGTCATTCTTCTTATAGAAGATTCTGTTCGCTATTATTCGCGATATCTCCCCGTACTCTATAAAGTGGTGCTGCGCCAGGCACAAGCCCTCGTCGAAGAGGAACATATTACCGAAACCTACAAGCTCATGAGCATTCGCGCCAGACCGAAAATTCTTCTTGCAAGCACCTACGAGGAAGCGCTTCGTATTTTTGAAACCTATAAGCCCTATCTGCTCACGGTCATCACTGACATTCGATTCAACCGGAATGGCGCATGCGACGAGAGTGCAGGTTTCGATTTCGTCAGATTTGCCAAGCAGGAACTGCCCGATCTGCCGGTGCTCGTGCAATCGAGCGAACCGAACGTGCGCGAAAAAGCCTTTGCGGTCGGAGCTTCCTTTATCGACAAAAATTCGGAATCGCTCGAAATGGAGCTTGCTTCCTTTCTGCAAACAAATCTTGGATTCGGGAATTTCATTTTCCGCCTGCCCGATGGCAAAGAAATCACCCGTGCGCGGAATATGAGCGAGTTTGTCCAGAAACTCAATGAAATTCCTATTGAAAGCCTTTTGTACCATGCGGAACATAACCATTTCTCCGCATGGCTCATGGCTCGCGGCGAGATACATGTAGCCAAGATATTACGGCCATACAAAATCACCGATTTCAGCTCTCCCATCCAGCTTAGACAATTTATCGTCCGCATGATCGATCAGATCCGGTCGACCCGATCCAGGGGCATGGTTCCGTATTTCGATCCGGAAATGGTCGAATACCAGCGATATCTGTGCAAAATTGCAGACGGATCAGTGGGCGGAAAGGGCAGGGGCCTCATTTTCATCCACTCGCTTCTGGAGAATCTGGATTTTTCCCAGTACATTCAGGGCGTGCGCGTTTCAATGCCGAACACCGTATTTGTGGGCATCGATGAATTCGAGCATTTTCTGGAATCGAATAGCCTCTGGGCATGGGCATACTACGGCGACAGCGCTTCCGAAGTGCGTAAGGTATTCGTGGAAAAGTCTCTTACCCTTCAGCTCAAGGATCGCCTAAGGCAGTTCCTTGCAGTGAGCGGAAAGCCGCTCGCGGTCCGATCTAGTGGTCTTTTCGAAGATATGCTCATGGTTCCTTTTTCTGGTGTATATGATACCTACATTCTTCCCAACAACCACCCGGAGCCTGAAGTGCGGTTAAAACAGCTCTGCGACGCAATAAAGCTTATCTATGCAAGCCTTTTCTCGAAAGAAGCGCATGCCTATTTCGAAGCGGCGAATTACAATCTCGAAGAAGAACGCATGGCAGTGGTAATCCAGGAACTGGTCGGAAGCCCACATGGCGGATATTTCTACCCGCATGCTGCAGGTGTTGCCCAGTCATACAATTACTATCCCGTCTCATATGTCAAACCTGAAGATGGGCTCTGTATCGCCGCGCTCGGCCTTGGCACCTATGTAGTTGGCGGCGGGTCGGCATACCGTTTCTGTCCCAAATATCCTAAGCTCGACGTGCTTTCCCCTGACCATGCGCTCGAAAGTACCCAGCGATATTTTCATGCCCTTTCGCTCGAAGACAAAGCTCCGGACCTCCTAAAGGGAGAGATGACAAGCCTTTCAGAACTACCTGTAAGCGCAGCGGAAAAGGACAGGTATTTTCCGATGCTCGCATCGACCTGGGATGGCGCCGACCAGCGCTTTGTGCCTGGTGTGCAGGCAAAAGGCTCCAGAGTCATAGATTTTGCGAATATGCTGAAATATGACGCCTATCCCTTCGCAAAGGCGATCGAGGTTGTGCTCGATGTTGCAAGCAAATCGATGGGTACCCCGGTAGAAATCGAATATGCGTTCAATTTCGATGCAGGCAAAGAGGAACCAGTACTCTATCTTTTGCAGCTGAAGCCGCTTATCCATATCGAGGACCGCATTGAAATCGATCCGGCTTCGATCTTGCCGGAGGCTTGCTTTATTCTTTCGCGCAATTGCATGGGCAATGGCCGGGATGTCAGCATACGAAGTATAATCTGGGTCGATCCGCGCGCCTTCGATCGCTCGGAAACTCTGGAAATTGCTGCGGAAATTGACGAACTCGATGCAATCGCGAGGCAGGAGAGCTTCAATTATCTTCTGATAGGCCCAGGACGCTGGGGTACTCGCGACCGGTGGCTTGGTATCCCCGTTTCGTTTTCCCAGATTTCGCATGCAAAAGCCATTGTAGAGGCAGATCTGCCGGGATTCGCAGTCGAAAGCTCCCAAGGCTCCCATTTTTTCCACAATCTCACTACCATGCGGATCAAATATATAAAAGTGACCCAATCCTCAGCGGACAATTTTGTCGATTGGGAATGGTTGTACCATATGCCAACCCGAATTCGCACAAAGCATTGTGCGCTGACCGAACTTGAATCGCCGATGGATCTGCGGTTTGACGGGCGCAGCGGGATTGGAGCGGTAATAAAGTCAGCCGGCTTATCGAACAATGGGTACAGCCGTTGACCAGTGCAGCCTTTTCCGGCAATACTCATGCAAACGACAAGGCAGGCAAAGATGATTGATCAAAGCGCAGCACGTGCACTTCATCCCCTCGAGGTGAAGATACTTTTGGCATTCAAGGCTGGCGATACCATAGACAGCGCTCTCGTCAGAGAGAAGCTGGGTTTCAGGGAAGGCCAAGACCAGCAGGCATTTTCATGGCTTATGGCAAAAGGTGTGCTTGAGGAAGCAGACAGGCAGACAGAAGTCTTCTATGAACTCACGCTGCTCGGCCAGGAATGGCTGGAAAAGGGTACGCCTATCAGGCGGATTTTCTCGCTCATGAAAGAAATCGGACCAATGAGCCTTCCGGATATCGCCCAAGCGCTCGGCTTCGAACAGAAAACTGTCGGCTCGGCATTTGGCTCGCTATCGAAAGAGGGCGTATGTGTAATGGATGAGGCGCGCTGCGCCATTCTCACCAAATCAGAGTTGCCCCTGCCCCTTCTTGATATCGAAGCCCTGCTCAAAGCTGCTGCAGCTAACGCTGGCTCTCTTCCCGAAACATCACTCACACAGCAGCAAAAAGCCCTCATGGCCCAGATCGCCAAAAAGCGCGGCGCTCAGGACGCACCATTCCGCATCGCCGAGCGTGCAAAAGTGCTGTTTCGCCTTACCAGTCTCGCAGAAGAATATCGCCAGGCGGTGACCGCGCTCGGCATGACCGGAGAAGAATTCGGCGCGATCACTCCCGACATGCTCGAAAAGGGTACCTGGAAACTGGGTACATTCAGACCGTATAACGTGCAGATTCCTCCGGCCCGCGTCATCCCCGGTCGGCGCAATCCATATGTTGAGTTCCTGGATAGCGTCAAGGACAAGCTTGTATCGCTCGGCTTCGAGGAATTCGACGGCAACATGGTGGAGACCGAATTCTGGAATTCAGATGCGCTTTTCATGCCGCAATTTCATTCCGCTCGCGATATCCACGATGTCTACTACATCGACGAGCCGACACATGCGAAGTTTATTGAAGAGCCGCACCTGTCCCGCGTCGCGGCCGCGCACGAAAACGGTGGCAATACCGGAAGCCGTGGCTGGCAGTATCAGTTCGACCGTGATTTTACGCGCAGACTCCTTCTGCGCAGCCAGGGAACCGTGCTCTCGGCGCGCCAGCTGCCCAAAGCGAAGGTGCCCGGCAAGTATTTCGGCATTGTCCGCTGTTTCCGCTACGACCGCGTCGACGCGACGCATCTTTCGGATTTCTATCAAACTGAGGGCATTGTGCTCGGCGAGGATGTGAATTTGCGAACCCTCCTGGGATTCTTGGAAATGTTTGCGGTGGAAGTAGCAGGCGCCAAAGAAGTCAAATATGTGCCGGGATACTTTCCCTTCACTGAGCCCTCGATCGAAGTGCACATCAAACACCCGGTGCTGGGGTGGTTCGAGCTCGGCGGCTCGGGAATTTTCAGGCCGGAAGTGACACGGTCGCTTGGCATCGATGTGCCGGTGCTCGCGTGGGGAATCGGCATTGACCGCATGGCGCTTATGGCGCTCGGCCTCAACGATCTTCGCGAGCTGTTCAGCCCCGACCTCGAAAGCGTGCGCATGCGCCGCTCGCAGTACAAAATCCAGTGACAAGAATCTAGTGAGCGCGGAGACAATCTATGCCGAAAATTGAAGTAAACGAAGAGCTTTTCTTCCGCCTCGCGGGGAAGACATGGTCAGCCAAAGAAGCATTCGAACAGGATCTCACGGTCGCAAAGGCCGAGCTCGATGAATGGGACACCAGTCTTCCCGCAGATAGCGAGCGAACGATAAAAATCGAGCTCAACGACACCAACAGGCCCGATCTCTGGTCGACCGCGGGTCTCGCCCGTCAGCTCAGAATCTATCGGACGAGCAGCATCTCCTCATATTCATTTTTTGCTTCGCAAAAGAAAAAAATTGCAGCGCCCTATCGTGTGGTCGTCGAACGATCAGTAAAGGAAGTGCGTCCATGGCTTGCCGGCTTTGTGGCCAAAGGCCCGGCGATAAGCGATGCGCTTCTGCGCGACATGATTCAGACGCAGGAAAAGCTTGCATGGAATTTCGGGCGCAAGCGAAAAGGCGTGTCCATCGGCATTTACAGAATTTCCTTGATTGAATGGCCTGTGCGCTACTTTGGCGTTGACCCCGACATAGTCTCTTTTGTGCCCTTGCAGGAAACACGCCGCATGACGCTCAACCAGATACTCGAGGAACATCCGAAGGGCATCGAATATGCCTCGATCCTCAAAGGCAAACCCATTCACCCGCTCCTCACCGATTCAAAAGGAAGGGTGCTTTCGTATCCGCCGATCATCAATTCAGCAGACCTCGGAGCAGTGCAGGTCGGCGATACTGAGGTCTTTATCGAAGTGACAGGCTCCGACTATCCATCCGTTGCGCTTTCGAGCTCGATAATGGCTTGCGATCTGGCTGATATGGGCTTCGAAATCAAAAACGTCCAGGTCGATTACGAGTACGATACGCCGTTCGGCTCTTCGATTGTGTTTCCATATTATTTCCAGGGAGAGATTTCGGTTTCGATTGAAGAAGCGAACAAACTCCTCGGCTCTGAGCTCGATGTCGCCCAGGCGATCGATGCCCTTACCCGCATGGGCTTGTGCGCATACTCTGAGGATGGTCGGGCAATTCGCGTCGCTCCCCCCGAATACCGAAACGATTTTCTGCATCCTGTCGATATTGTCGAAGACATTATGATTGGCCATGGCCTGGACAAATTCCCGCCGGAAAGGCCCAGGGATTTTACGATCGGACGGCTGACGCCGATTGAGCGTTTCTCCCGCAAGGCAAAAAGCATCATGGTTGGGCTCGGCTATCAGGAAATGATTTATAACTACCTTGGTTCGGGCAAGGACTATGCGGAGAAAATGCAGATTCCAGCTTCCGCGCTTGTGAAAATTGCCAATCCGATGACCGAGAACTACGAGTATCTCCGAAATTCGCCGCTTCCTGGGCTTTTGCAGACCGAGAGCGTCTCTTCCAAGGCATCATATCCGCACCGCACATTCGAAGTAGGCAAGGCTGCGCTCAAGGATGTGGACGCAAACTACGGCATTATGACGCGCCAGTACATCGGATTCTTGACGAGCCATGCGCAGGCTGATTATAACGAAATCGCTTCGCATGTCGCGGCGCTCATGTATTTCCTGGGCAAAGAATATACAGTACACGAAGCTTCCGATCCACGATTTGTGCCGGGCAGGCAGGTCGAAGTGCTTGTAGGCGGAAAGCGAGCCGGCGTATTCGGCGAAGTCCATCCAGCGGTGCTTGAGGCCTTTGGGGTCATGATGCCCTGTGCCGCCGGCGAGCTCGATCTGGATATGCTGATCGAAGAATAAGGTCTGGGTCGGGTCGGGCTGCGGCCCGCTTCTCATAATCTTGGCAAAAGCTGATTTCCTCATCATCTATGCTCTCCACAATTGAATCAAACCGCCTTGTCCGCTGCGTCATTCCTATGAGATGACGGAGCAAGAGGCGGTATGGAAATTTATGCGCATGAGCCTTTGGGTTTCGACGGTTTTCTTGTCCGCGTAGAGGCTGATATACGAAATGGCATCCCAGCTGTGGAAATTGTGGGCCTTGCATCGACATCGGTCCGTGAGGCGCGCGAACGGGCGCGGATTGCTGTGCGGAATGCAGGCTTTGAATTTCCGCAGGATCGAATTCTCGTCAATTTGTCCCCGGCAGACCTGCCAAAAGAAGGTTCTGCCTACGATCTTCCTATTGCGCTGAAAATACTTGCTCAATCAGGACAGATTGCGGATGTACCTTTTCCGGTTCTTGCGATGGGAGAGCTGACGCTCGAGGGCGAAATACAACCTGTACGAGGAATTTTGCCAGCAGCGCGTGCTGCAGCCGAAAAAGGCATAGGAACCTGTATTGTTCCGATTGAGAATGCAAGCGAGGCCATAGTTGTTTCTTCCATGCAGGTATGGCCAATTTCCCATCTTTCTGAAGCAAGGCAGATATTTTTTGCACTCAGTGAGGCGAGAAAACCGGCAGTCTTCATGGATGGAGAGTCTTTCGAGCCGGATCCCGGTCAAAGTACTGAGGGGCAAGATGAGCATCCCGATTTCCGTGATTTCAAAGGTGATGAAGCATTTGTCCAAGCACTCATGGTCGCTGCTGCCGGGGGGCATAATATGCTTCTTGCAGGGCCTCCGGGGGCTGGGAAGACAATGGCAGCAAACCGATTTCCATCTCTTTTGCCGGATCTGGAGGCCGGGGAAGCGCTTGATACGGCTTCACTCTATTCGCTGTGGGGGCAGAAGCAGGCTCGATTTACGAAAAGGCCGCCATTTCGCGCGCCCCATCATTCGGCGAGCCTTGAAGGTATTTTGGGGGGCTCCAAACCTCTGCGCCCAGGCGAAGTAAGCCTTGCTCACCATGGCGTTCTCTTTCTCGACGAATGTCCAGAATTCAGGCGCGATGTGCTGCAGGCGCTTCGTGAACCAGTCGAGCGTGGTTATGTCGATATCGTCCGGGCGGGTCGGGTCATTCGGTTTCCTTCCGATTTCCAGCTGATAATGGCAGCAAATCCATGCCCTTGTGGAAACCTTGGCATACCGGGCAAAACCTGTCTCTGTACTCCTGAAGAGATTCGGCGCTACTGGAAAAAGCTTGGTGGTCCTCTGCTCGACAGAATCGATATGCGAGTCGCGGTAGTGCCGCCGGGACCTTCACGTCTCTTGCGCGCGCAATCTATATCACATTCTGATCTTCAAAAAAAGGTGCTGAATGCGCGCATTCGGCAGCGTGAACGCTTGCAAAGAGTCAATGCAGGAAATGCACGCACGAATGCCAGAATTCCACCAGGCCATATCCCCGAATTATGTAAGGTTACCGGAAATGCAGAAAAGCTATTTCTTTATGGAGTTGAAAGTTATGGTTTGTCTGCCAGGGCTGGGCACAGTATTCTCAAGGTGGCGCGCACTATAGCTGATCTCGAATCCCGTACTGAAATAGGCGAATCAGCGATTGAGGAAGCGATAGAATACCGCCAGTTTGGCGATGGAGATGCGATCTGGCCGGGATAATCTTTATCTCAGTACCGCACCGGTTTTCCTTCCTTATTCGAACGATAGATTCCTTCGATAATGCGCGCGACTTGCAAGCCGTCGCGGCCGGAGACTGCCGGCGCTCTGCCTTCGAGGATTGCCCTGGCAAAATCTTCTTCTTGCAAAGAAAAGAAATACCAGGTTGCGTCCAGGCTTGCGAAAAACTCGGCATCTTCTTTATGCCAGCCCTCGCGCAAGGCTTCCTGCCCCGGAATTGTCCAGATATCGTTGTACGGCGGCTCGAGCACTCCGCTGCGCCCCGCTATGAACATGGCGCCGCCATCAGTCTGGACGCCTGCAGAAGCTCCCGACGAACCATGGATGTGCACTTTTGCGTAAATGCCCGGTTTTTGAGAGTTCGAAATAAAAATGGAAGCAAGGCCGCCTGACTTGAAGCGAACTGTGGCAACCGCAGAGTCATCTACTTCAATGTAAGGATGA
>Ga0334722_10007021_pt1 | contig 10998 bp, 11 predicted proteins | sample C3_bottom_MG_FD_207210 | JGI IMG/M metagenome (GOLD analysis project Ga0334722, IMG submission 207210) | Sediment microbial communities from Yellowstone Lake, YNP, Wyoming, USA - C3_bottom | ecosystem: Environmental > Aquatic > Freshwater > Lake > Sediment | place: USA: Wyoming | collected...
CCTGAGCAGCTGCTTCACATACGGGATCGATACGGGTGTTCCAATACGCCGGATGAGCATGAGCAGGTTCCTGACAAAATAAGGCCGGGGGTCGCGCAGCCGCTTATGCGCCTCAAGCACGGCCTTGTCACCGAACTGGCAGAGCAGATTGAAAACGACCCGTCTTCCGCCGACAGCTTCATCCTTGCTGAAAATGTCCACGAGCCCCGGGATGGTCTCGGGGCCGAGGGTCAGGATCAGGCCGGCCGCCTCGGGGCCTTTGTCGCGCATCCACAGTTCGAACGCGTTCAACGCCTTTGCCCGGAAGTCCGCGTCTAAAAATATTTTTCTGGCTTCGACGGCGCTTTCGCGGATGCCCTTGACCGGCTTGTCCGTGCCGTGTCGCCGCAGCGTTTCGGAAATGTCCCAAAGCAGTTCGAAATTCCCCGTTTCGAGGAACTGCGGCACGATCGTGATCAGCTTGTTCGCGAACTCCCGATAATCCTCTTCATCGAGTTTCTCCTCCATGAATGCAAGGAGTGCACGGCCGATCTGAAAATCGAGATGTGCATCCTCGAGCGTTTTCACATATTCATCAATGGGAAAATTCTCCAAACTGGGCACTACACCCTCGGACAGGTTCTTCAGCAGCGCATCATAGTCCTTTGAAACATACTGCTCATAGGCCTCGCGGTCGAACAGTTTCTGCATGTGCTCAGCCTGCATGGCTGGCACGACAAGCCCTCCCGCCCCTTTTTCCTGGACGCCGGCAGCCCGGCTCGCTGGTGCGCCCTGCGGCTTCGCACTCGAAAGCCTTTGTACCAGACCGGCCAGCGTGGGCGAGATCTGCTTGCCCTCCGCGTTCGCCTGTCCGAGCATTTCGATGACCATGTCATCGGTAAATCCGCCGACAACCTCCTCGGCAACAGGCGATTGGGCATTGTCCGAAACCCGGTTGAACGCCACGGACAGGAACTGTTTTCTCAGTTCGGGATTCAATTCCTTTAACAGGCTGTTCAGGCTTGCCAGGGTAACCGACTGCTCGCTGGTGAGCTCTTTCTGTGCGGCGCCCCGCATGTAGGACGAAATGGTCCGGTCATAGCTCTGGATCGCGGCGCCCGGGTCCAGCTTGCGCTCGTTCAGCAGCTTCGCCAGCTCGGCAGGATCGATCTGTTCCGCGTCCTTCAGCGATACGCCGCTTTGTCCCTGCCCCGCGATGGTGCCCGAGGCGAGGTGCGAAACGAAGTCCTGCCAGATGCCCGCGCCTGCGCGCGCACCGGCTGCCCCCAGTGCCGCTTTCTCTCTGCTCTTGCCGCCCCGTTCCACGGTTTTTGCCTGGGGCTTGAATATTTCCTCTTCTTCCGTAAGATGGAGGCTGCCGAAGTCTATGGCCTGGACCCGGATGTTCGGCAATGCGGCGTTCTGCATCACCGTTTCGATCCCGCCCATGGTGAGAATGTCTTCCGGTTTGGTCGTGATGATCCGGTGAAACCGAATCAGCTGCTCTTTGTCAAGACCGCGGACAAAGGTTACCGCCGCGATCCCCTGCTGATTCATCGAAAGCGCAAAGTCCCGGTACACCGGGTTCCGCTGGTCAAGGTAATCCTGCCCCACCAGCAGGGTATCCTTGGCAACACCAAGCGTCATCTCGGACCGGATCTCAAAAAGCTTCTGAAGGATCTCGAAGGCCCGATCGATGCTTCTCGTGATCTGGATATGTCCGGGAGGATAGATACTGACGTTCTTGCGGGAAATGTTCAGCTCAATAACGGTCTCCGACAGCAGCCGTGTATCGATCGGCAACTCTTGAGAAGCATCCTTGGCAATAGGAGCCGGGGTATCGCCCGTTTTTTTGTCCGCCGCTTCCTGTTCCTGCATGGGCTTATTATATCCGTTTTTTCATTTAGTTGCATCCTGTTTTAAAACTTTGCCTGCGGACCGACAAACTCGAATTCATGTGCTATAATAAACCAGAAACCAGCCGGGACACTCTATCGTCGGCCGATCATAATCCCTTTTTTGAAAGCCATACCATGATATTCAGAGTCTGTGAACAGGAAGAGCTTCGGCGGCTGTTTGATATCCTTGCCGAGAACAATACCGTCGTCGGACCGGTCCAGACCGGTATCGACCGGAACGGAAACGCATTATATGCGTTTGAACCGGTTACTGACTTCAGGAGCTTGAAGCTCGGCTATACAACGACCAAACAACCGGCAAAACCCTATTTTCTCCCCTTTCGTGAATCCCTGGCATCCTTTCGCATCGACGGTAACGACTGGCAGAAGACCGTTGATTACCACTGCGACCGGCCCACCGTCTTCTTCGGCCTCCATGCCTGCGATATCAATGCTCTGAACAAACTCGATAAGGTGCTGATGGGAAACACCTATCCCATGCCGTACTATGCTGCCAAGCGAAAGAACATGTTCATTATCGGGATCGACTGCCGGCCCCAGCCGTTCTGCTTCTGCCGCTCCATGGGCTCGGACACCGTGCTCCATGGCTTCGACCTGTTCATCACCGATATCGGCAACCGGTACTTCATCGAGATCCAGTCGGCTACCGCGTATACTATGCTCACCACCATCAAAACACGCCCCCCTGAAGAGTCGGATCATCTCCAGTATATGGCCGCTGTAGCACAAAAGAACAAGCAATTTACGTCCCGCGTCGACACCACCGATCTGACCAAGATCCTCGATATGGAATTCCAGTCCCCGGTCTGGAAACAGTGGGGAGACAAGTGCCTCGGCTGCGGCACCTGCGCCAACGTCTGTCCCACCTGCTACTGCTATGGCGTTGAAGAGACCGTGGACTTAAACCTTCGCAGCGCGCAAAAGATGAAGACCCTCTATTCCTGCAACATCGTGGACTTTGCCGAGGTGGCAGGCGGCCATAATTTCCGGTCCGAGCGGCATACGAGGCTCAAATACCGCTACTATCACAAACATCGGGGCTTTGTCGAGGCCTATGAAGAATCGCTCTGCGTCGGTTGCGGCCGCTGCGGCGAAGCCTGTCTTGCCGGCATCACGGTGCCGGAGGTCATTGCAAGCGTCCGCGGAGAGGAGAGCTGATCTGGATACGCGACTGAAATTCGAGGACGTTACAGCTCCGCACCACTACAAACAGCTCCGCAAGAACGATCTTGCCAAGTTCGAGCACACCTATAAGGCCGAGATCGCCAGCGTATCGCAGCTTACGGCCGTGGAGCGTCTGTATCGGATCCAGATCATCGATCCCGAGGAGCGCAGGCACTTTTCCTTCAAACCCGGACAGTTCGTCATGCTCGAAGTGCCGGGCGTCGGAGAAGCGCCTTTCGGGATATCCTCGTCGCCCAGCAGCCGCGACGACATCGAGCTCTGCATCCGAACAGCCGGAAATCTCACCGCCTATCTTGCCCGGGCCAGCCGGGGCATGCGGGTCGGTATCCGCGGTCCCTTTGGCACGCACTTCCCCATGGAGACCATGCACGGCCAGAACATCCTGCTCATCGCTGGAGGCCTGGGGCTGGCGCCGCTCCGGTCCCCCATCGCCTATGTGCAGGAGCACCGCAACCGTTTCAATCAGGTCGAGATCCTCTATGGGGCCAAGGACCCGTCGCAGCTCCTGTTCACCTTCCAATACGACCTCTGGCGCCGTGACGAAATCGGCCTCAGCATCATCGTCGACAAGCCGGATGCTGCGTGGAAAGGGCCGGTCGGTCTCATTACCAAGGTCCTGGAACCGATCATCGCGGGAAAAGATGAGGTCTTCATGCAGAACACATCGGCCATCGTCTGCGGACCGCCAATCATGTTCAAGTCCGTCTGCACCATACTGAACGAGGCCGGCATTCCCATGCAGAAGATGTTCGTGTCCCTGGAACGCCGCATGCACTGCGGCATGGGCAAATGCTGCCGCTGCAACGTAGGTTCGACCTATACCTGCCTATCAGGGCCGGTATTCGACTTCTGGAGCGTCTTGAACCTGAAAGAGGCGATTTAATGGATGCGTCGATGACACAGAACAGGACCTATCTCGGCATGCCCATTGCCCGGCCGAGGGTTGCGTTCTTTGAGCTTTCCTCCTGCGAAGGATGCCAGCTTCAGATCGTCAACAACGAGGCTAACCTTCTGGACTTCCTGTCGCTGGTCACCGTGGTGAACTTCCGCGAAGCCATGACCGAAAAAAGCGACGATTATGACATCGCTTTCGTGGAAGGAAGCGTCACCCGGGCGGACGAGATCGAACGCCTTGCCAAGATCAGAAAGAACGCAAAAGTCCTCGTTGCCTTCGGCTCCTGCGCCTGTTTTGGCGGCGTAACTCAGCTGAAGAACCGGTTTAAGGATCCTGCATGGGTAAAAAAAGAGGTCTACGGAAAGCATCCGATCCAGACCAACGATACAGCGCGGCCCCTCGAGGATTTTGTCTCGGTCGACCTCAAGATCTATGGATGTCCCGTAAAAAAGGAAGAGGTCGAGAAGATCGTAACCAATGTTATATTGGGACGATCGATCGTACAGCCGAAATATCCGGTCTGCATGGAGTGCAAGGCGAACGAAAACATCTGCCTCTATGATCTCGGCGAACCCTGTCTTGGGCCGATCACCCGCGGCGGCTGCGACTCCTGGTGCCCCAATAGCCGTTTCGGCTGCTGGGGCTGCCGCGGTCCCGCACAGGACGCCAACGTAGGTCAGTTGCAGGTGATCATGAAACAGTACGGATTCACCGAAGAGACTCTGCTCGACCGGCTTGAGTGCTTTGGGGGGTTCGCTAAGGACGCGGATGCGTTAAGAAAGACGATGGCAAAGGTCAAATAATTTTGACAGGATAACAGGATAATATCTGATAATAAACCGATCAGATACCTTCGCAATCCTCTCAAAATGGATTGAATATGTAAGGCAGAAGCTTATAAAGCTTGTCTCGCGCAAAGCCGCAAAGGCCGCAAAGAACGGCAAAAACAAAAGGGATTATTGTTTTAATTCAAGACTTACAGGCTTTCCTTTGCGCGCTTTGCGGCTTTGCGAGAGATGCCTTTTTGTTTTGCTACTGGTTCCGGCCTGTCCCGAGTATCGGGGCTTGTCCGAGTCAGGGTTATCCCGTCAGAAAAGGATTTGACTATATGAAAGCTACCCGCACCATCGACATCCATCATATCACCCGCGTTGAAGGCCACGGCAATATCACTATCTCGGTAAAGGACGGCAAGCTTACCGAGGCGCGCTGGGAAGTGGTCGAGACCCCGCGGTTCTTTGAAGCCATGCTGGTCGGTAAAAAATGGGAGAATGCGCCCTTGATCAGCGGACGGATCTGCGGCATCTGTTCCATCGGCCATACGCTCGCCAGCATCCGTGCTGTGGAGAATGCCTTCGGCATCGTTCCTGACGAGCAGACCGCGAAGCTCCGCCTGCTGCTGAAGCACATGGAAACCCTGCAGAGCCACGTTCTGCACCTCTACTTTCTCGCGGCCCCCGATTTTCTGAATGTAGGCAGTGTCTTTCCGCTCATCAATTCCCACCCTGACGTGGTGCAGCGCGCCGCGAAGATCAAACAGCTCGCCAACGACCTCTGCGATTGCGTGGGCGGACGACGCATGCACCCGACCCGCACGGTGGTGGGCGGATTTACCATGCTTCCGGAGAAGAAGGAACTGGTGCGCTTCAAGCAGCGGCTCAACGATATCAAGAACGATCTGATCGAAACCGCCGGGCTGTTCCGCTCGTTCGTGATCCCGGATTTTTCCCGGGAAACAGAGTTTGTCTCGCTCCAGGGAGCTGGGGCATACCCCTTTATCGGCGGAAACCTCGTGTCGACCGATGGCGTTGTCAAAAAGGAGCAGGAATACGCCCTTATGACCAACGAATATCTCGTTGAACAATCCACGTCAAAATGGAGCCGCCTGTCGCGCCCGTCCCTTGCCGTAGGCGCCCTTGCCCGGTTCAATAATAATTTCGCGTTCCTGAACCCTGCTGCAAAAGAAATCTCCGTCAGCTTCGGGCTTAAACCGATCAATCATAATCCTTACATGAACAATATCGCCCAGCTGGTGGAGTGCGTTCATGTCGTACTGGACTCACTGCAACTGATCGATGACCTGCTCGGCATGACCTGGAAAGCACCGCGGCATCCCGCCATCCCCAAAGCAGGGACCGGCGTCGGCGCAGTGGAAGTCCCCCGGGGGATACTGTATCACTGCTATGAATTCGATGATGAAGGACGCATCGTCCGCTGCGACTGCGTTATCCCCACGAGCCAGAACCACGCCAACATCCAGCACGATCTCTCCGCCCTTGCCGATCAATGCGCGTCCCAGGGGAAACAGGACCAGGAAATAGAACTCCTCGCCCAGATGCTCGTTCGGTCATACGACCCGTGCATTTCCTGTTCAGTGCATTAATGCAGACGAACCAAATCTTGTTACATCCAGGAAAGACCTCCCTCACCGTTGTGACGACTCGTCGGCATGAATGTCCCCTGCCTGCCATTCTCCCGCATTGAGGCGGATCAAAGCAGTTTTTTCGGAGGTATGCTCCAGACATGATAGGGCCGGATAAGATTGTTGCGAGATTTAATGACGGCAGAGTGTTAAAAGGCCAGGTGAGTGATTTCGATCCGGATGCCGTCGAGCTCATTCTCATTGAGCTCGAAAACGGGAACGAGCTCCGGATCCCCATCAATGAGCTGAAAGCTCTTTTTTTTGTTCACTCGCTGGAAGGCGACCGTAAATACCGGGAGCGAAAGGTCTTCGGCATCAGTGAAAGCATCGGGCACAAGATCTTCATCAGGTTTCTTGATGGGGAATCAATGCTCGGGTTTGTCAAAGGTGATGTTCCCTGGGAAAAGGGTTTCTACCGCTCCAGCCCGGGAAATCGGTCCAGCGGTTTCTTCATGGCGCCGGTGGATGGCGAAAGCAACAACATCAAAATATTCGTCATCGCCGGCGCGATACGCGACATATCGGTCATTGTTGCATGATCCTCTGCGGGGCATGATTGTTTTCAGTGCCGCTCTCGCGCCCTGCGCTTTATCTGAAGGAGGAGCAGCAGCAAAAGCAGTGCCAGAAGAAAAAGCATAAGAGGGCTGGTCGAGAGACACTCCTCCTGTTGAACGGCCCGCACAGGAAGGGTTATTGACGCCGCCTGCACCGCCTGTACCGGCTGCGGCGTTTCGACCTTTTCCTCTTCTACCGGTGCAACACGAGGTTCTTTGACGATACGCTGCTTTTTCTTTACTTTTTTCGCCACCCGTATCGGTTTTCCATCCTTGTCGTGCAGATGATACTCACCGAAAAGCAGCCCCCATTTTTCGCAGCCTTTATAACATTTATGCCCGCCGACTGAATCGGTCTTCCCCGGATGGGACCAGGCCAGGACGGGGAAAATGAAGATCAGGAGTGCCAGAACAAATGTTTTCATCGGTCGAGTGTAACTCATCGTCCTGGATGTGTCAAACCGATACCAAAGCCGAGACAAAAGCCGAAAATACCGTCTTTTTTCTTGACAATAACAGCCCCTGATGTTAAATTATCCACCTCGTTGCACCGGTTTCCGCATCAATGGGGCTGTAGCTCAGCTGGGAGAGCACAAGGCTGGCAGTCTTGGGGTCAGGGGTTCGATCCCCCTCAGCTCCACCAAGAATTTTAAAAGGCTAATCGCGAGATTAGCCTTTTTTCTTTTTTGGTGGAGGGGGATCGAACAAAGGGAGTTTGAGGGAAAGGATTTCCCTCATGCTTCGGGGTCACAGGCCGGATTCATCGCCGCCATAGGGGCTGGTTCCCTTGTGAAGCGAATGCTTAGCGCGTGGAGCACCTATACGGGATTAGATAATGCGACATCCCGAGCATCGGGGTAAGATTCCCCCTCAGCTCCACCAAGAATACAAAGGGTTAGCTCACAGAGCTAGTCCTTTTCCATTTGATTGTGCTAATTCTGTCCAACACCTCTACACCACTTCGCAAACTGTCGGGGCAATGGTGGGAATATCGCTGTGTCATCTTGATGTCCTTATGCCCAAGCAGTTTTGAAATCTGGTAGAGGTCGATCCCCGCTTGCGCCAGTCTGTCTCGTGGCGAACGTATGGCGAAGGTCATGAAACTTGAAATCCTTGATTTTGGCAGGTTTTTAACGCAAGGAAGCAGCGGGTTGCGGAGCGCTATGAAAATGTCTGTTTGCAGTGATTGGTGGGAAAACGATTTGCGATCATGAATCTACCGGGAAACGCTCCTCCTCACCTCGGCAATCGCCTGGCTGACATCCTCTTTGACCTCTCGTTCGGGAGACTTATCGTTCCTCTTGCCGAGATAACTCAGGCTGTCGCCGAATCGATCATATATCTCATCCCGATTGAACTTATATCCCTCGGAAAGTGTGATTGAGTGTTTAGCTGCCAGCTGCATAAATACCTTTTCATTTGCTTGCGATCCTTTGGATCCGTTCATATTTATTCCAATACCGCAGCTACCCCTTCAATAAAGGGATACGGCCAGCTAATGATGTTTTTTCTCAAATAGAGCCGTTTCTTTATAAAGATCAGCGACTCGCTTGCCTTTAAAAATATCTTTTCTGATTACCGTGTAATCGCCTTGCCCGGTTTCATATTGCATAATAAATCGCGTTGCGTTGACCAGTCCAAGATTACTTACCAATGCCGTCCAGCCCGCGTTTCTCAAAGCGTGGCCGCTCAGGGATTTTTGTTGTGTCTTAAACATTCTTAAATACCTCCTCAATCAGAAATTCCAGGGGACTGCATACCGACAATGAAACTGAGTTTCGATCTTTCTTGGCTTTCTTGATGATATTATCATCACAGGTGATAAAATACTCCGCGCCGCCCAACTCAGCGCATGCAAGATGCATTGCATCAAGGGAATCCAAACCTGCCTGTTCAAATACGATTGCACGTTTTCTGATCGCATCGCTCATTTTAACGGTCTGCGAAGCCAGAGCAACATAACCGGAAACCCGTTCCTTGCGCTCCGGAAACGGTGACATGCTGTTCTCATAGGCCAGCACGGAAGAACTGATGATGCTGACTTCACCCGCCATCGTTTTTTCTAATATCGACAGAAAGGCCTCCGCCTCAAGCCTGATTCTAGCCTGGCTTTGGTCGTCAAAGGGCCGGTTATACACACTGGTATCCAAATATATTTTAATGCGTCGTCTCATGCTCAACAATTTATACTATGCCCAATAAATGATGATCGGCGTTCCCTTTCTATCTCCTCAAATATCGGCATAATGGATGCATCATCAGACCATGCACCGCATAGCGAGGATATGATCTTCCGCTTTTCTTCTGCCTTCAATACGGGTTCAATTTTGACGATGACCTTGGTACCGCCAGGAATCTTGATCCTCTTGGGAAGGCGGACATTCCGTTTGCTAAAGTAGTCGTTACGGTGAATTTCATCTAACTCCCATATTGTTCTATAAAAATCATATCATTTTCGCCGGTAGATGACAAGCGGCAAATTATGAACTACAGAAACTGATGTTTCTTATTGTGCCGAAACTCCCAGTGTGGCGTTGGGTTGCTGTCTCTCCACAAGCCCAGGCGCTTCCCCCGCGCCGCTCTCTCTCCGCTTCGGTGAAAGTAGGCGTATATCTCAAGAAACAACGCGAGCTGAGCGATATGTCCCTGCGGGACGCGGGCGCTGCTGCCGGGCTTTCGCACATTCACGTCAAAGAAATTGAAGACGGCGTAACCGCTCCTTCGTTCGATAAGGTGATGCGGATATTGAAAGCCTACCACGCCGATCTGCAGGACTTCCTGCGAGCGACCGGCTATCTGCCGAAGAACACGGAGCCCGTGGCTCTCGGCAAAATGCGGAAGATCCCGGTCATATCATGGGTGGCTGCCGGCAGGTGGACCGAGACGGGCGAGACGTTCCTTGAGGAAGATGTGATCGAATGGATCGAGACCGACGTGAAGGGCGAGCACAACTTCGGGCTGAAAATAAAGGGCGACTCCATGGAGCCGGAGTTCAAGGAGGGCGAAGTAGTTGTCATCAACCCCACTGCGAAGGCGGAGAACGGCGATTACGTTATCGTGAAGAACCACGAGGAAGAGGCGACGTTCAAGCAATACAAACGATACGACAACACAAAAATCCTCCACCCGCTCAATCCCAGGTACAACGACATCGTCCTGAATAAGGACAAGGAATACCGGATCGTCGGGGTGGTGATGGTTTGGGGGAAGGCGCAGGATTTTATGGTGCTCTCCTCTATCTTAACTCACCCCTTCATCCTCTCATACACTTCCTCGAATTGCGAAGCCGTCTCCTTGAACGCCCACAGCACCTGCGGGTCAAAGTGGTGCGGCATGGTCCTGCCGTCGCCTTCGGTGATTATGCCGTACGTCTTTTGGTGATCAAAAGCGGGCTTGTACACCCGGGCATTTCGCAGGGCGTCATACTGGTCCGCGATGTTCAGTATCCTGCCTTCGAGCGGTATCTGGTCCCCTTTCAAGCCGTGCGGATACCCGCCGCCGTCCCAGCGCTCGTGGTGCGAGAGACACGCTTTTTTCGCCAAGGTTAAGCGCACATGGTCGCCCAAAATGATTGCGCCTGAAATTGTATGTTTCTTTATTTCATCATATTCCTCGGAGGTCAGCTTTCCCGGCTTTTTCAAAATAGCAGGAGAAACATGGATCTTCCCCACGTCGTGCAGCGTGGCCTGAATGCGGATGATCCCGATGAACTTATCCGACATGCAGAGCTCCTTCGCCACCAGCGCGCAATACTCGCCGACCCGCAGGATGTGGTTCCCCGTGTCCTCATCGTTCGCCTCCGCCGCCCTCGCCATGACATGGACCAGATAATCGAAGGCATGTTCCGTTTCCTTTGCCTGGGAAGCGAGGGATTTCATAAACAGGCTCTGCATGGCTATGCTGTTCAGAACTTCCGCGTCATATCGGGAAACTACTTTGTTGTAATTCAGCGCCAGGACGCAAAACACATTACTCACAAATCCCACTACATTCGATACCTTGATCGCCCGGGACGCCATAGTCTGCGTGAACGCCCTGATCTTT
>Ga0334722_10007022_pt1 | contig 10997 bp, 6 predicted proteins | sample C3_bottom_MG_FD_207210 | JGI IMG/M metagenome (GOLD analysis project Ga0334722, IMG submission 207210) | Sediment microbial communities from Yellowstone Lake, YNP, Wyoming, USA - C3_bottom | ecosystem: Environmental > Aquatic > Freshwater > Lake > Sediment | place: USA: Wyoming | collected...
CCATACTCCCGCACTCTCATACTCTACCAAAGGTGGTATTGAAATGATCCAATCTCTTTTATCGCGCCCAGTCGAAAAACGTCCGAACCACATCAAGTTCGAAGGGCGCATCTTGTTTCTGGCGGAAGACGCCACACTCGTCAAGCAGCAACTCGAAGGTAAAGACATCGAATGGAATCCTTCGATCAAGTTGCGTGACAACATTTCGACGGACGAAATCACACCCGCGTACATTTGTTATTACTACGACGAGACGCTCGGCGAATTTCCGTACCTGGGTCTGAAATGCGGCGACCAATTCCCGGTCACGCGCAACTCGGTCAAGCAGGGCGGCTTTGTCGCATCGGTCGCGGGCAAGCGGCGTGGCAAGGGCAGCAGCCGTGAGGCATCGCCCTACGCCGAAATGTGCGCGGGCATTCGCGTCGTGGTCGCCGAAAACGTCGAGCGCATTTATCTGCAAAACTGCCAGAACCTGGGTCTGTTCGTCACGACCAACTTTGGCGTCATCGACAAGATTCGCAGGGGCGACGATATTCCGTTGGAAGAATTCACGCGCGGCGAAGACGAAATCACGCGCGAGATCATCGAGTACGGCGGACTGTTCAATTTTAACCTTGCGCGTTTGCAGGGCAAGGTTTCACTGCCGCACATCACCACGCCACACCGACCGATGACGCTCGCCGAAAAAATTCTCGCGCAGCATTACGTCGTCGATCTATCCACGAATCGAATCGGCGTGCCGGCGATCAAGCCCGGCGATGCGGGCTTTATTCGCACCGATATTCGTTTCAGCCACGAGTACGTCACGCCGATGGCGGCGATCTTTTTCGAGCAATTGGTTGGCAAAGATGAAAAGGTCAACGACCCAGGATCGATTTTGTTTTTCCGCGATCATCTGACTTTTCTCGATAAGGTGATGCCGCCTGACCGTGTGAAGATGGGCTTGCTCGATCTGGCCGGCGACTTGAAGCGCAAGCAAGAAGAATTTTCGCGCGCGCAAAACATTCGCTTGCATGGCGAGATGAGCGACCGCTCCGGCTCGGAAGGCATTTGTCACTCGATGGTCTTGGAAAATTACGCGCTCCCAGGTCAGGTCATCGTCGGCAGCGATAGCCACACGCCGCACTCGGGCGCGATGGGTTGTCTCGCGTTCGGCATCGGCACGACGGATGTGTTCAACGCGTGGATTACCAAAGACGTGCGCGTGAAAGTACCCGAAAGCGTCAAGGTCGTCGTGCGCGGAAAGAAACCTGGGAATGTCACAGCGAAGGACATCATCCTCGAAATCCTGCGCCATCCCTACGTCAAGAATGGACAAGCCATCGCCCAGGTGATCGAGTATAGCGGCGAAACGATTGACGCGCTTTCGATTGACGAGCGCGCGACGATGACGAACATGGCAGCCGAAATCGGCGGCTTTACCGGCATCGTGGCAACCGCATCGACAGACGGCAAACCCAATGCGCGCGCCGTCGAATTTCTGATGCAACGGCGTGGCATGTCGCGCGCACAAGCCGAAGCCGCGTGCGCGCCCTGGTTCAGCGATCCCGCTGCCGAGTACGCCAAGGTAATCGAGATCGATGCGAGCCAGTTGCGTCCTATCGTCGCGCGACCTGGCGACCCAGGCAACGGCATCTTTATCGATGAGCTCGGCAACGATGTGAAAATCACGAGCGCGTATGGTGGCTCGTGCACCGCGGGTAAGAATGAAGATATGGACATGTACGCCGCGGTGTTTCAACGCGCGCTCGATGCGGGGAAACACGTCGCGGCGGGCGTGCAGTGCTACATCCAGTTTGGCTCGCAATCGACGCGCGCCTATGCGGCGCAAAAAGGTTATATCGAATTGTTCCGTGCCGTCGGGGCGCAAATCATCGAGCCGAGTTGCGGCGCGTGCATCAATGCCGGACCTGGGGCATCGAAAACGAAAGACGAAGTGACCATCAGTTCGCAGAATCGCAATTTTCCCGGACGGAGCGGACCTGGCTCGGTTTATCTCGGGTCACCGTACACCGTCGCCGCGAGCGCGATCGCAGGGAGGATCGTCGCCGCAGAATTGGAATAATGGGGCGATCTCCGCGCAACATTTTTCTCGCCCGTCTCTGGGCATTCCTCAACTATCGCACCACTGTCGGCATGACCTGGCTCGAAATCCAAACGGCGAGCGGCGTGGGCTTGCTCGTCGTTTGGATTTCGCTTCACGATTGGGCAGGCGTTGAGTTTGCAATTCCGCTCGCGTTGTATGTTTTCCTCGTTGGCTTTTACCTCGAATGGCGCATTCCGATTGCCGGACTGCGCGCGCTGTATTACTGGGTCTTCAAACCGCTAACGCTAACCCAGGTCTCTCTGAAGAAAAGAAACCTGGTTTATCCCCTCGCACTGTTCGCCATCGCAATCTTTATCACCGTCCTCAGCGCATTCTTCGATTGGCGCATCGCCGCGACCCTGGCTCTCGTTTTTCTTGCGGCGCTGATTCTGCTGGGGGCGATTCACGACCGCGAAACGCGCGGCGGCAAAATCGATTTGCGAACCGTCGCCTCGCGCGTGCCGATCCGCGAAATTTTGCCAGACGGCGGGATCGTTCATCACGACGGCACGCGCACGCGCATTTCGATTATCGCCCTGGGACGCAGCGGCTTCAAGCCCGCATTGCAAGCCATCGACGTGGCAAATCTGCTGACGAAATTCCTCGCGCATCTTGCCCAACGCGAGGAAGGCGGATCGCCAATCAAACTTTTCTGGCTGACCGATTATCACCTGGGTCAACTCGATCTGTCCTTGCAGAGTGGCGTCGATCAAAAATATTTGCAAGAACTTGCCGCGCTCGCCAAATCGGGCGCGCGCAAAGCGCGCGTGGTGCTGACCGGCATCGTCTATCCGATTTCACTAGAGAACTCGGTGCGCGAGTGGCTGGCACATCTCGATTTCAGTCTTGCGCCGCTTGGCGCGTTTGCTACGGAAGCGCTTGTACGGATGCTGATGGGCGGCGAAAGTTTTCTCGCGCAGATTCAACAAGCCACACTCGCGGATGGACGCGGTTTGCCACCGACGGCGTATCGCGGGTTCGTTCCTGAGCAAATCAGTTTCGGCGAGCAAATAAAAACAAATCGCAACGTGCTGAACGTCTTGCGTGTCAACACACCATTCAACGAAGCGCGCGAAGCGTTGATGCGCGCGCTGCAATCGGTTGATGGACTCGCAACGATCACACTCACGCCGCTGCCGCGCGACCAATCGGCGACCGAGTTGCGCGGACAAATTCTCGCCGCGCGCGTCCCAGGTCTCGGACGAATGAAACAGGCGCGCGTGATGCGCGATGTTCTGAAAAAACTTGAAGACCGCCGCTCGCTCGAATATCTTTTCGACACGCGGACACACTTTGTGACCTGGGGAAAGGACGAGCGAGAGGCGCAGAAAAATCAAACGCTCGCAATGACGTACCTCACGGCATTGGAAACGACACCGCTCACCAATCGCGCACTTGATTCGCTGAGCGATTGGATGCCCGTGCTATCCGTGCCGCGCGCGACCAATCGATTCACGCACCTGATCGATTGGCTGACTCTGCCGTCGTCCACACAAAGTCAGCGCCTCTTGACGACTGAAGCAATTTCGACGCTTGCGAACGAAGAAGGCACCGACATCTACCTTGCCGACGCGCGCGACCGCATCTTGCTGGGTCGCAGTGTCGATATCGGCAAGGAAGGTTTGCGCTACGCCGATTTTCGCGCGGACACGGGACCGGTGTTGCTCGTCAGCGATCAAGGCGGCGGCAAAACATCGACGCTCATCGTCTGGTTCATTCTGCGCTTGCAGATTCTGAATTACAAAATCGTCGCAATGAACCTGAAATATTCGAATCGCATGCAAGCGGGTATTGAAAAAATCGGCGGCGTCGTTTTGCATCCCAGTGATGTGATGGACGAATTTGAAAAGCAAACGCGCGAAGCATTGTTCTCGAATCGCGCGGTGATCTACCAACCGGTCAAAGGCACACGCCCGTTCGCCATCGCCGATGACCCGTGCTTGCGCGCGTTCATGAAGATTTTCTACGAGGAATGGATGCCGCATCGTAACACGCCTGCTGCGCTCGTCATCGACGAGATTCACCGTCTGATGCCGAAGGACAACCCGCTGTCGGAGAATGCGGCGGAGACGGCGACGCTCGTCGCGGAGACGTTCAAGGATTGGGCAGAACGCAAGCTCGTCATCGCCGCGGCAACGCAGACGTTGCGCGATTTGCTGGGGAGCAACCTGGGAATCGCACTGCAAAAATTTCGCACCGTCGCGTACTTTCAGGTCGGTCCCGAAGACCGCGAAATGCTGATCGAAAAAGGTTACGAAGCCGCGCTGATCGATTCCATCATCGGCGGGCGGCGGCGACCGCGCGGCTTTTGCACACTCGTCCTGCCCGATGGTTTCTACACGACGGTGAAAATTCTCGTCACCCAGGACGAGCTACAAGTGATCCAGCGGCTGGACGTGGAAGAAACGTCAGATACAACGCCACAGTTGGAGTTTGAGTAAAGGATGAAAGATAAAAGATGAAGGATGAAAAAATGAAATGTGCAATTCATCTTTCATCTTCTGAAATGAAGTATGTTTAACCGAGATTCACTTCTTGTCTTCGCGCTCGTCGTGATCGCGCTCGTTTGCTTTCCGATCCTGGGTTTGCTTGTCAGCGATTTCACGCCGACCTCTATCGCACAAATAAGCGTGACTATTACGCCCATCGGCACATCGACACCTGCGCCGCGTGTGTATTTGCTGCCGTTTCGCCAAGTATTCGCCATCGGGCAATCGCGACCCATCACGCCCAGCGCGTTCTTGTTGTACGAAAACGGCACCGACGTGTTTCAACTGATCGAACAGCAAGGTGCATTTGCGCGACTGCAAACGCTTGACGGCAAACTGAGTTTCTGGACTCCCGCCGACAACGTATCGACGACGGCGCCAGCCGCCGCGCAGTACGATTTCAGCGGACGCGGCAAAACAATTCGGCTGATACCCTCCACCGGTTATGCATGCTTACACGAAGACGCGCCTCCGCCCACATTCAGCACCTGCCAGCCGTTGCCGAATTTTTCGTCGGCAAAACTCACCGCCAAGATCACGTCGGGTTCCGTGATCATGTATCTGGTCGAGATTGACAGCAAGAACTATTACGCGCCACCCGAGATCGTGCTATCGATTCCGTAAAAATACAGAAACCAGGTTTCCCGAAGGGAGAAACCTGGTTTCTTGTTTACTAGGTTGAATGTTACGGAGTGCAACTGTTCGTGAACGTTGCCTGGTTCGATATAAAATCGTTGGGCGCGGTCACGTGGAGGATTTCCCACCCAGGACCTTTGGGCGCTGATGCCCATTGATCGGTCACAGTCCGCGTGCCTGCACCCGAGAATGTAATTGTTTGCGGAGTCTTGGAAATGCCGTCGCTGCGTTCCCAGTGGTACGTGACGGTGCCTGCGCCGTTCGCCGTGATGTTTGCAGAAAAGTTGAACACGCCCGGGCACGCGTTGGTATACGTGACCGGTGTTACGGTGACAACGACGTTCGTCACTGCGAACGCGACGGGCGTCGCGGTTAACGTGGGCGTGCGCGTCGGCGTTGACGTGGGCGTCGACGTGGGCGTGAATGTCGATGTGGGTGTGCTCGTCTGGGTTGGCGTATTGGTTGGCGTCGGTGATGCGGTGGGCGTCGACGTTGGACCGACCAAACTCCGGGTCAATTCGTTGTTGCTATAGTTCGATTCTTGCACCTCTTGCAACGAGTTGACGCGAACTGTAACCACCTGGGAACCGTTGACGATGTAGTTGGGCACGACCAGCGTCGCTTGCTGACCGACCGGCAGCGCCGAGACCGGTCGATCCGATTCCACAACGACGCTATTCGCCGTCACTTGAATCAGGAATGGGCGCGTCACACCGGCAGTTCCATTGTTGGTCACGACGTATTGGATTTGGTTCGTCGTGTTGACAAAGATATCGGTGATCATCAGGTCGGGCAATTCTTGAATCGTGATCGTGATTTGTTTTTCGATTGTGCCGCCAATGTTGTTGGCGATGAGATGATAGACCGTCGTCGCGTTCGGCGAGACCAAGCGACTGCCGAACGAATCGACCTTGTCTTGATTGAGAAAGACCTGGTCTGCGCCAGACACATTCCACGTGAGCAAAACCGGCTGACCGCGCGTGATGACCGTTTGCGTCGCGCTAAAATCAAGAATGACTGGAACAGGAAACAGGGTGGCTGTTCCGGTCGGCGTCGGCGGGCGCGCGAGGGTTGGCGTCACCGTGTTGGTGGGCGTGAACGTTGGCGTGCTTGTCAGTTCAGGCGGAGAGCCAAGACTAAATTGCCACGGGCGCGACGTTTTGTTGCCGGAGGTATCGCGCACTTCGAACAAAACGACGTGCGTACCTGGGTCCAAGTCAGCGCTGTACGAAATCGACGAATCGGTCACGAGCGCTTGCAATGTCACATCGCGACCATCCACGACGAGCCGCGCCGATTTCGTATCGACGCCGCGGCTGTCGTTGTAGGTTGCCCCAATTCGCACGTTGGTCGTGATCGAACCCAGAGCCGTTGGATTAGCGGGAAGGACCGCGTTCTCCGCCGGATCGATGCGCGTGATCGTGGGTCCAGACAAATCCCGCGTCATTAAATAACCAACGCCAACGGCGAGCGCGGTGACGATCAACGCGACGAGCAGTGCAATACCGACCAAACGCCACGCGCATCCTTCGCCGGGAATTTCGGGAGTCGCGTCATTATTTGATGGAGGTGGCGGTGTCATCACCACCGGCTCTGGCATCGGTGGCGTGGTCACGCGCGGTTCGACGACAGGCGCTGGTCGTGCCGCGCCCGCTTCGGTTTCGCCGGCAACCGGCGGAGCGCCGAGACGCGCCATTTTTAGAACCTTGGTGCGCACCATTGCCGCGAGCGAATCCGGCAAAACGACGGCGGGCAGGAAACCGAACAGCGACCCGTCGGTGCCGATGCGGCGATGCATGCCCCAAATGCGTTCGGGATCGATCTGATTCGATTGCGGTCGGCCTTGCTGACGCGCTTGCAGATCGAATTGATTTTCAAACGAACGCCGCGCGTCCTCCAGCAATCGAGCCAGGTCGGTGCGCGCCACGCCAAGCGCGCGCGCTTTTTCTGTGGGCGATAGTCCATGCAATTCTTCGACGGCAAGCACAGCGCGATGAAAAGCCGGCATCGAACGCGCGGCGCGCCAAATGTCGCCGACTAAACCGGACACGCTCGGCTCATCCGACAAAGGCAAAGCGTCCAGCCAGCCCTTTTGTCGAAGGATGTTCAATGAATACTCGCGCGCCAAGCCGAAAAGCCAGCCGCGTACTGGCGTCAGGTTATCCAACGTCGACAGGGAAGAGGGAACCCGCTCAAAAACTTCTTCCAACAATCGCGCGGTTTGGTCGCGGTCGCCGACGATGCGGTAGATAAAATCGTAGAGCGCCGGGCTATGTCGATCAAACAATTCGCCCAACGCATTTCGTCGTCCGCCTTGAATTTGAGAAATTAGATCATGGTCAGATTTGGTTGCCACGACAATCCTCCGACCTCATATAGATTCCGATGGCGCGCGCGTCATTTGCCCCAGAGATAATCCGGCGCGCCACAAATAATAGAAACCGAGCAACGTCACCGGCAAGATGAGCGCCGCGTGTAACACCAGCGTGTAGCTGGTCGCCAGGTTTTGATCCAGTTTGAACAAGGTCGTCAGTGTATAATTCATCGGCGCATCAAACACGCCGACGTAGCCGGGCGTGCTGGGTGCTATCGTCCCCAGGTTGGCAAACGCGCATGCGAGCAAAAAAACTGGGAACGGCAGTACGATGTTGAATCCTATCGCGATGACGATGTACATTCCCGCTTCAAAGAGCCAAGCAAGCATCGATAGCGCGTAAACGATGAACGAATCGGCTGGATTACGCAACACGCCCAACCCTTCGAGCAACGAGCGCGTCAAGCGCGTCCCGCGTTCGCGCAACGATTCTGATGGAAGTCGGCGCAAGAAGAAATCGCCGATGCGTTCGGCGCGGCGCGGCATTCCCGCCAGAATCGCCAGCGCCAGAATCGCGATGATAAACAGCACCGCGACGAGGCGACTCCACGCTGTGATGGTTTCATCCGCAAAGTTGAGCAAAAAGGACGCGACGACGACGAACGTCAGCATTGCCAAGACGTCGAAAATGCGCTCGACGACAATCGTGACGAGCGTTGCCGCTTTGCTCACTTGCTCCTGCGCGCCCAAGAGGTACGCGCGCACGACTTCGCCCATGCGGGCTGGCAAAATATCGTTCGCCATGTAACCGATGACGACAGTGCGAAACAAGTCGCCGCTGGGAATCGGCTTGATCGAACGGAGCAAGAAATGCCAGCGCACCGCGCGCACGCCCACGCCGATAAAATATAATGCCAGACCAGGAATCAAATAAATGTATTGCGCTTGTTGCAGCGATTGCAGGATTTTTCCGGGATCCGCTTGGTAAAATACATAGACCAGCAACAACAAACTGACCAAGAGACCCAGCCAAAACCGTTTTTGCTTGAACATATTTCCGGTCTTTATCATAGCACACATCGCAAAAAAACAAAAGAGGCGGGAATCTGTTCTGAGCAGATTGCCGCCTCCATCGCGCATTATTCAGTTGAAAACCTGGCTATGCTACCGCTGCCGCTACCGGTTCGGAAGTGGGCGGAAGCATCGTGCCGAGCACGCGTTCCATTGCCATCGTGTGCTGGCACAAGCCGTGTGTCAAGAAATAGTGACAACCGCACGACCATCGTCCCTCTTCAAAGGAAACCGTCCACGTGTTGTTGTCGCCTTCGAGGGAGACGCGAAATTGTTTGAAGATGACCCGGCGCTCTTTTTCAGCCGCGTACCGTTTCGCCTTCTCGATCTTTCCGATCATGCTGGAGTCCATCAAATCCTCCTAACTGAGATTTGGGCTTGCGCGCCCAGCGCCAGAAAAAACAAGCACCAGACGCATGGCGCGTCTGGTGCAGGACAAGTGCAAAATTATCGAATGCTCGATCGGCGCGGGCGGCTCCGTCATTCATGGTGACTAGAATACTCCTCAACTCAGCGTAACTGCGATTAGTATATTCCGATTTTTGAGAAAAGTCAATTGTTTGGAGTAAATGTTTTGAAAAAGTATATTACGGTTATGCAAAGCGCAAATGGATTTTAGATTTCAGATTTCAAATTGCAAATTGAAGAACCACCTACCCAATCGACAATCTGAAATTACTTGAACGCTTTGACCATCGCGCGCCACTTGGGCGCTTCGTCGGTGGAGAAGGGCGCGTAGAACGTGACGCGGTCGAGCAGTCCGGCATATTTTTCTTTGATGCGCGCGGGGACATCCTCTCGCTTGGCAACAATCACAACCTCATTCATGATTTCGTCGGTGATGAGCGGCGGCATATCGTCCCACTTGCCGCGCGCCGCGAGCGCGCCCAATTTTTCGTTGACCTCGCCCCAGCCATGCACATCCAGCACCGCTTTGTACGTCGGCGTCGATGCGTAGAACGAAATCTGCGCGCGCACTGCCTCGCGTTCGCCTTCATCCGTCGCGACAAAAATTGCGCTGGAGAGTTGCACGTCATCGCGCTTGCGTCCCGCTTTTTCTGCGCCGAGCTTGACGTTGGGCAAAACGATTTCGCGAATGTATTGCGCCGTGTGAAATGGATGAACATGAAAACCCTGGCACAGTTCGCCCGCGACGCGACACAGATGCTCGTTCACACCCGCAATGTAGATGGGAACGTTGGGGTGATCGATGGGACCTGGGTTGAAGAAGGGCGACATCAACGTTAGCTTGTAAAACTCGCCGCGATAATTCAGACGCGTGTCATTTTGCCAACAGTCCCACAACGCGCGCATCGCCAGAATCATTTCACGCAGTTTGGGCGCGGGCGATTCCCAGGTCATGCCAAAGCGCCGCTCGATGTGCGCCTTGACCTGGGTTCCTAATCCCATTATGAATCGACCGCGCGATGCTTTTGCCAAATCCCAGGCAATGTGCGCGAGCACGGTCGGACTACGCGGGAACGCGACGGCAATCGCCGTACCCAGCTCAATGCGGGACGTATGTTCGGCGGCGAGAGCGAGCGGCAAGAATGGTTCATGCTGGGTCTCGCTCGTCCAAATGCAATCGAAACCAATGTCCTCCGCTGCACGAGCCATTGCGGGCATTTCCAACAGATCAGGCACAAGAATTCCAACATCGATTTTCATGGTTGCTCCTGAAGATACGACCGCCGACGGCAGACCGCCGAGCGCCGCAATTTTTTCGACCGCAAATCGAATAATAGATTTCTATCGAATGGTTTTGAATTCGACCTTGTCGTTCGCGCCAAAAATTTTCAGCGCAGTCGTGCCACCATCGAGTACGCGCGCGTTGGCAAAGTACTCAAAGTTGAAGCGCGTCGTGTCACCCGCTTGCATCCCAGGAATCGGCATCAAACGCGCGGTGAGCGGCTTGTTCAACTTGACCGCCAGCGACGCCAGGTCGAGCAGGATCGCGGCAATCGTATCGCTCGTGGTATCGCCGGGCAATGGAATTGTATCGAGTCCCGTGCCACACACCGTCGAATAGAGCAACAACGAATCGAGCGAATAATCGGTCGAACGCGCGGCGAGCATCGAGTCTTCCAGCACCGGCAGCATCAAGCCGGAAAAACCAACGCGCGGAAAATTTGCGCGATTCAAGCAATCGGTGAGGAATGCCGCCGCAAAGAGCGTGCCGCGCTCGCCGAATTTCGCGCCGGTCAATTTTTCCATCGCCGCGCCAATGCTGCGCGACTCTTCCGGATACGGCGCGAGCGAAAAATCGATTCCCGCGAAACGAAACGAAAATCGCGTTGCAAGCGCATTCGCAATTTGCGCGAGCGTTTCGCCTGCGCGCTCGACCGCGCCTACAAGATTGGCGCGCGCGTCGTCAAGATTTATCGCGCGATTGAACGCAGCG
>Ga0334722_10007023_pt1 | contig 10997 bp, 6 predicted proteins | sample C3_bottom_MG_FD_207210 | JGI IMG/M metagenome (GOLD analysis project Ga0334722, IMG submission 207210) | Sediment microbial communities from Yellowstone Lake, YNP, Wyoming, USA - C3_bottom | ecosystem: Environmental > Aquatic > Freshwater > Lake > Sediment | place: USA: Wyoming | collected...
CAGCCTGTCAGAGGACGAACGGTCGCATATAGAGAACCACCCCAAACACGGTGCCAACGTGCTGAAACCGGTTGGTGGCAAGGTGATGGACCTCCTGCCTCTGATACTCCACCACCACGAAAAATACGACGGGACCGGATACCATGCGATGGTCGGGGACAGCATCCCGATGGGGGCCCGCATCATCGCGGTGGCGGACGTCTACGATGCGCTAACGACGGACCGGCCGTACAGGAAGGCGCTGACGCCGCTCCAGGCCAGGACCGAGATTGTTACTAACGCCGGCCTGCATTTCGACCCGGCCGTCGTCGAGGCCTTCAAACATATTTTCCCGGTGCTCGAATCCGATTCCTACATGTCCGACGTCAAGCTAGGGCTTGGGTTGGGGATGTCCGGCGTCTGAACCGACAGCGCGGCCGCCCGCCGGAACTGCTCTTCTGCCTCGGCCTGTCTGCCAAGCCTTTGATAACACTCGCCCAGGTCCGCATGGACCTCAGACCTCTGTACGAACATCACTCCCCTGCCGTTTACCACAGCCACCACCATAGGCTTCAGTCTGAGCGCGGTCTCGAGCTCGGCCGCCGCCTCCGCATACCGGCCGTCGCGCAGGAGCGCTGAGCCGAGGCTTGCATGCGCGCGTGTGGAGTACGGAGCCTTGCCGGCGGTATCCGCCCAGAGGCTGACGTCGTCCGACCAGACGCGGTTTCTGGAAAGCGTCAGGACGATGAAAAGCGACAGAATACAGGCAAACACGGCGTTTCTCGCAGTGTATCTTGCCGCGCCTCTGAATATCCTGTCAATAAGCATCGCGGCAAGCGCCGCCAGCCCCATCGAAGGCAGGTACAGCCGGTACTCGCGGGCGACGTCGATGATCGGGACGAGGCTGGATTCCGGCGCGAGCGTCACAAGAAACCACATCCCGAAAAAGACTGCAAGCGGCTCCCGCCTGGCATACCTGACCGCCAGGACCAATGACGCCGCGACTACGGCCGCGCCCGCGGCGACGCCCGCGTCCGGCGCAAACGTCCTCGGCAGGTAGTAATCGAAGTTCTGGTTTATCGGCAGGACGAGGAGCCGGAGGTACAGAAGCAGCACCTTCGCCTCTGTCATGAGGTAGTCGGCCACGCGGAGCGGCGAGTCAGGCGTGGCGATGAACCCCTGCAGCCGTCCCTTCGACACAAAGAACAGGCCGACGAGCGCGACCATGGCGGCGTGGTACGGCCATTTCGGCCGTCCACTGGATTCGTTCGGACTGTCACCGGCGGGGCGGAGTAGATCGTGCAAAATCATCATCGCCGGCAGGCTGACCGCCGTCTCCTTGGACAGAAGCCCGAGGAGCAGGCAGAACGGCACGGTGGAGGCGTAGACGGTCCGGCTCCGTCCTCCGTCCTCACGGAATTTCAGGAAGCATAGGAAGCCTGAAAGCCAGAAGAAAACCGCGAGGAGGACCGCCCGCCCGGATACGTACGTTACCGCGTCCGTCTGGACCGGGTGGAGCGCGAACAGCGCGGCGGCGGCAAATGCGATTAAGGACGGACTCTTTCCGTAGGCGGCAAAAAGCGCGGTGATTACGAGATACAGAAGGAAGGCGTTAAGGATGTGCAGCCCGATGTTGAACGCGTGGTAGCTCCACGGGCTGTCGGCCGAGACGGCATGGTTGAGCGCGAAGGACGAGGTAGTTACCGGCCGGTACTGCCTTGATAAAGTATCGGCCAGGTCCGTCCGGACAAAGAACCGCGGGATGTTCGAGACGTCACTGACGTATGGGTTCAGGGTTATCTGCGCGAAGTCGTCGAAGTGAAAACCGGCCGAAAAGCTGTTGGAATACGCGAGCAGGACGAGCAGCGCGAGGGCGGCAAATACCGCAATGGGCCGTGATGTCATGTAACGTGCCAATACGCCATGGTTTTGTTGCAGCAGCCGGTGGCTATTCGTTCCGCCCATGCCGTATCCTCGGGTCGATTACCGCGTAGGCGACGTCGGCGAGGGTGTTGAAAAGCACGAAGACGGCCGAGCCGACCAGGACCGTGCCTAATATCACCGGGTAGTCCCTCTTCATTATCCCGTCCAGCGCGTACCGCCCGATACCGTCCCAGCCGAATATCGTCTCGGTCAGGACCGACCCGTTCAGATAACTCCCGAAGTCTATCGCGACCAGCGTCACGACCGGTATCAGCGCGTTCCTTAGCGCGTGTTTGCCGACGACTATAAACGGCGACAGACCCTTTGCCTTCGCGGTCATCACATACTGCGCGCCCAGCGCCTCGATCAGGCTCATGCGCGTGATACGCGCGATATACGCCGCTGAGTTCAGCCCGAGCGTCGCGGCCGGAAGCGCAAGATACGCGAGCCGCCCGCCCCCCATCCCGGACGGCGGAAGCAACGGGAGCCAGAACGCGAACACGAGCATCAGGACGAGCCCGACCCAGAAGACCGGGAGCGATATCCCCGCGAGCGCAACCCCCGAGAATACTTTTTCCGGCCATGTCCCGCGCGTCACGGCCGACAGCACGCCTAACATCACGCCGAACGAGACCGCGACAAGCATCGCCGCGAGCGCGAGCCGGACGGTGTTCGGCAGCTTTTCCTTTATGTCCTTCATCACCTCGCGGCGGGTATAATACGACCGGCCGAGGTTGCCATGCGCGAGCAGCTTCAGGTATCCGATATACTGGGCGGGGAGCGGCCGGTCGCGGCCGAGGTCCTTCCGGATCGCGGCTATCGTCTGGGCGTCCGCCCTCTCACCGACAAGGCCTAATGCCGGGTCGCCGGGGATGGCGTTTAACAGGAAGAATGTGATCAGGGCGAGGCCGAGGAGCGTGGGGACGGCCCATGCCAACCGCTTCAGGATGAATGAAAACACTACTGCGGCCCTTTGCGGAAATTGGCCGATAGAATCGGTTCGTGGTGAGCCTGTCGAACCATGGACGGTGTCCCGCCCTTCGACCATTCGACAATCTCACGGCTCAGGGCGAACGGTTGCCCGGCGGGCATCGGTAAATGCGCCATCACAGTTTCTTCTCTATCGAGGCGAGTACCATGTCGAGCACCTCGAGCTGGCGGGCGTCGTGCTTGTTTAAGACGCAGAGGCATTCGCCCATCGGGAAGACCTCGTGGAGGTAGTTGGCCTCGCGGCTGCTGACGATTATGATCTTCCTTTTGTCCATGCCGCGCTCGGTTGCGAACTTCAGCAGCTTCCTGCCGTCGAGCATCGGCATCTCCAGGTCGATCATCAGGAGGTCGAGGTCTTTGTTTATGTACGCGAGCGCCTCTATCGGGTTCTGGCAGGTGATCGGCTCGATACCTGGGTACTTGTCCCTGACGTGGAGCGCGATCAGCCTGAGGAAAAAGGCGTCGTCGTCTATGTAAAGCATCTTCTTCATCGTTAGAAAGTGTATTCCAGTAGTATTAGAATGTCAATACCCCTGATAGAGCCCTGATAGAGCCCTGATAGAGCCTGAGGGAGCCCCTATTTTACTTCGGCAATTATATATGTCAATCGTAACTGCCAACACGCTACTGAGAGTGTCATTCCGAGCATAGCGAGGAATCCGCATCGGACGTTTGTTATTAAAGGCTTCGCGGCTGATTCCTCACTTCGTTCGGAATGACAGTTGCATGGGTCTGACGCTAACATCTGCGGCTATATTTAGTCACCGGATTAATATTACAACGGGATAAGGGCGGGCCGGTCGACAAGGAGCAGGTACCCTGCGACGTTTTTCAGTCCGAACGCCTCTTTTACCGCCGCGCAATATGCCGTAACCTGCGGCCGGTAAGACCCCGCGACGGCATCGTCAGGGACGTCCTCGTACCCGGACTTGAAGTCTATCACCCGCGCAGCGCCGTTCTCGACGATCACGAGGTCGGCCGTGCCGGTAACAATCTCCCCGCCGCGCATGTACGACAGCGGCAGCTCGAAATACCTGCCCGGCCCGCCGGTGACGAGCGCGCGGAACCCCGGCACGGACAGGAGCCTTCCGAGGGCGGCCTCTATACCCGCCGCGAGCGGCCTAATATCTGCCGGCGCGATACGCCCGGCCTCCACGGAATCGTATGACGCGCGCTGGACGGCGCGGTATGCATCGTATTCGCCGGTCTTTCCGAACGACTCCAGGCAGGCGTGGACGGCCGTGCCGCGCAGGAGCGCGGCCGCCGTGTCCGCCACCGATGCATGCACGATACCGGCGAATCCGGCGTCCACGAGCGAACTCGGCCTGGAAAATACAATGCCGGGCCCGGCCGGGAGCGGTGCTAGCCTTGAATCCGGCGGCCTCGCTGATACGTCCGGACGCGCAGGGGCGGGCGGGGGTGTACTTTGTTGCGGGCGCGCCTCCGGGAAGTCCGAGATAAAATCATCTCCCGGCCCGTACCCGTCCATGAAGCCGTCGGGAGAAGACGCGGAAAGCATCGCGAGCCATGACGACCGGCCGGGTTTTTTCCCGCCGGACGCGGTGATGACGAGGTAATCGCGCGCACGTGTCGTAGCCACATAGAACAGCCTCGCCGCCTCGCCGTCCGCCTCGGCCTCTTCAGCCGCCTTCATCTCCGCGAACCCGGTACCCGGAGGCAGCAGCGCGCCGGTCTTTACCGCGAGCCGGACGTCGCCGCCCGAGAAAGAGACGATGAGGCCGTCCGACCTTCCGCCTCCGGGCCGGCTGTCGCCTCCGGGCAGAAATACGACCGGAAACTCCAGCCCCTTCGCGGAATGCACCGTCATGATAGTGACAAGCTCCCGGTCGGGAAGCTCTACGTCCGCGGCCGCGGTGTCGGACAGCTCCCGCCGCTCGGCCGCCCACGCGATAAAGTCCGAAAGCGAAAGCCCGCCGCGCCTGTCGTATGACCGGGCGAGCGAGACGAGCTTCTCGATATTCAGGACGGCCTGCGGACCGAGCGCGCGTCCGTAGACCTCGACCGCCCTGGAGTCTTCTATGATCCTCCTGACGAGCCGCCCGGCCGGTACGCGTCCGGCCTCAACCAGCCAACCGGTAAGCATCGCCCCGGCATCCGGGGAGACCAAGCGCACCGCACCGGCAGGGTCTTCCGCCGAATAGACCGGCAGGATATCGTCGTCGGACAGGTCGCACAGCCGGGATTTCAGGAAGACGGCGAGCGGCTGACGGTTCGATCTGTCGTCGATGAAAGATGCGGCGGACAGGACCGCGCGCACCTCCTCCTGTTCGAAGAAGCCGACGCCGCCGAGGACGCGGTAACCTATCCCGCATGCCGCGAGCGCGGCCTGATAACCCGACAGCCGGGTTCGCGACCGGACGAGTATCGCCATGTCCGACCATCCGGCCGTCTTTCCGCCCTCGGGCGTGGTTATAGGCAGGCCGAATGCGGCCGCAACCTCGTCCGCGAGCGCGCCAGGTTCGTCATCGGCCGATACCCGCAGCCTGACCCCGCCCGCTGCGCCCTCACGTATGGCCTCGGCAGCCGGGTACCCGTCCAGCAGGCCCGCGAAAGTCCGGTTCACGAACTCCACGACAGCAGGTGAGGAGCGGTAATTCTTTGTAAGCTCCGGGAATGCCCGTCTGCCGGGCTCTATGCAGTCCAGCATCTTCTGCCGAAGCAGCCCGGTCAGCCGATAGTCCGCCTTCCGGAACCGGTATATGGATTGTTTGACGTCTCCGACCGCAAAGAAAGACGGGGCCCGGTCGCCCTCGACGCCCTGACCCGCAAACGCCTCGGAGCTCAGCCGTTCCAGTATCTCCCACTGCAGGTCGGACGTGTCCTGAAACTCGTCGACGAGGCAGTGGACGGTACGCTCCTCCGCCTTGTACAATACGCCCTGACCGTCCGGGCCGGAAAGCAGCCTGTATGTAAGGAGCTCGATATCGTCGAAGTCTATCTCGCCCGAGGCGCGGTTCGAACCGGTATATGCATCCTCGGCGGCACGGTAAAGCGGCAGAAACGCCGCGAGCGCCTCGGCCTCTACAAACCTGTCGTACGCGGCGGCAAGAGCCGAGACCGCGTCACGGAGGATGAAGTACAGCCCGTCGTGTTCCGCGCAAAGGGTCTTCCGTCGGGCAGCAGGCATATTTCCCAGTGCCCGCTTCGCCGCAGCGGCCGAAAGCGCGGATTTTGCGGTGAGTTTGTCCTCATTTGTATAGAAGAGCCCGCGCGCCTTTTTGAACGCACCGGCTGCCGCGGCCGGGTCGGACGAAGAGGCGTACGTCTCTATCGCACGTATTACATCCGGTCCGAAATCTTCAAATCCGGCCAGGCCGGAGGTGTTCAGGAAATCAAGGTACCCGGCCGCCGGACGGCCGACATCGGACATGGCAGACCGAAGAGCCGCTTCGAGCCGCGGGGTTCCGTCCGCAAGCGCGGCGATGAACCCGTCGTGGCCGCCCGCATCGATGGCGGCTTTCTCTATCAGGCCGCGCTTTCCAAGCGCCGAGACGAGCAGTCCCCGCAGTCCGTGGGTCGTCAGCCCGCAACTCAGGAGCTTCCTGAACTCACGCTCCAGAGGGCCGCCGGGTATGGATTCGAGGCAGGCGTCTGCCGCTCGTCCCCGCCTTATCTCCAGCTCCATCGGGTCGACTACCGAGAAATCAGGACACAGACCGGCCTCGACCGGGAACTGCCTCAGAATCCCGAGACAGAACGAGTGGACGGTGGTCAGCCGGAGCGCGTCCGGCTCGGACAGGAGGCATGAGAAAATGCCGCCCGCACCCTGCCGCGCCTGGGGGCTGTCCGGAGGCAGGCCGTGCCCAGCGCCCAGCAGGGCCTCTATCGGCGTATCGGCCCAGGCCGCGTCCGCAAGGAGTTCGTACAGCCGGGCCTTCATCTCGGCAGCCGCCTTCTCGGTGAAGGTCACGGCAGCGATATCCGACGGCGCGGCGACGGTGGCGAGCAGGTGGACCAGCCGGCGGGTCAGGACGTACGTCTTGCCGGTGCCCGCGGAGGCGGTGAGAAGGACGGAGCGGTCCGGTCTCGTCGCGTCAATCATCGTCTGTCTCCCCCTCGTCGTCTTCAGGCCTGCCGCACAACTCGTCGTACCGGCAAAAAACGCATTCCTTCCGGTTGCGGCTCGGCCTGAACTCGGAGCCGATTATCCCTCGGACCGCGCCCAGCGCCTTCTGGACGGCCTCCTCGACAAGCCTGTCCATAACGTCGACGGACTTGTTACGGTTGGTCTTCAGGCCTTCGCTCGGGCCATGATAGCCGGCCGCGTCGTATACGACTACGTCGCGCATCACGTCCGGTGTCTTGAGGTTGTAATACACGAAGGCGGTCGGCCTCGGACTCGTATCCGTCCCCGACGGCAAACCGGCCCGCGCCATAGCAGCGTACAGCGGCAGCTGGAACTGGTCCGACAGGTTGCGGCCCGAGCCTTTGCCTGAGCCGGGATATCCGCCGGCCTTGTAATCGGCTACGGCAAATCCGCCACGGTTGTCCGTCTCCAGCCGGTCTATCTTGCCGGTGATCGTAACCGTGCCGAGTTCCGGGTCTTCCAGTGAAAGCTCCACGGATTTCTCGGACTCGTGGACGGTCATGCCCGACTCGTGGAGCAGTATCTCAGACCGGATGAACGACTGCGCTATCGCCTCTGTGAAATTCCTCTCCAGCTCTATGTTGAGGGCGGTCGGGACAAGGCCCGCGAACTCGCTTTTTGCTATCGACAGAAGTGCCGCGAGCGCTTCGCCTTCCGTATCGCGCGTCACGGACGTTATCTTCTTGTGGAACCGGTTAAATATGGAATGGACTATCACACCGGCCGTGAGCGGGGCGATGTCGTCGCCTGGGTCCTCCGGCAGCGGTCCTCCGGCCAAACGGCTCAGGTAGTACCTGTACGGGCAGCGTAAGTACTCTTCGAGCTCGGTGGCCGAAAACTTCCCGCGGCCTGTATGTCCGGCGGGCAGCGCGGGCGGCCGGGCAATGCGCGCGGCGGACGGCGCGGGGCCGTTAAGCGATACCGCCCTGACATACGCCTTCGGGCCGAATGCCTTTGCCGGGTCGTCCGGCCGCGTCCAGCCGGACCCTTTTGATACCAGTCCGGCGCGGTAGAACGGTTCGAGCGCTGTGATATAAGGCGAAGGGGCGACAGTTCCCTGCGCGGAGTTTTGAGGGTATGTCAGTATCATCCCGGCATGGCCGGCGGCGAGGCCGAGGAAGAGCCGGCCGTCGCGCGCGCGAAGCGTCTTTGTGTCCGGCATCCCGAGCAGACCGGCTACAGTATCCGGAATGAAGGCGTCACGGGCCCGTCTGCCTGGAAGCGCGCCCTCGGAAAGCCCGCCTGCAAATACCGTGTCGAACCCCTCAGAGAAGGCCTCCATCCTCGTCAGCAGGCGCACGCCGGACGCCGCAACGTCAGACCGGACCGACTCGATACCGGAGACCGACCGTCTGAGAACAGACGCGAACCCGGCCGCGGTTAGTGTGGACCTGAGACGTTCCGACCCGGCCGCGAGCGAGCCAATGGCCGAGACGAGCGCGGTATGGGCCGCTTCGAGACCTCTGTCGCCACTGAGTTGTCCGGCCATACCGCTTGATTCTATGAACGACAGCAGGGTTCTCGACCAGTCCGTCAGTCGCATCCGGTGGTCGAACCCACCGATGAGACCGATCAGCCCGCGAAGCGGCGCGGTGGCCGGATACCCGTCGTCTCCCGGCGAGAGGCCGTCCGCAAGCGCGGCCCATCTTGCACGGCCGCCGGTGATACCGGCCTTGCGCGCGGCTGTTGAAAATTCGGCCGCATGGTTGCCGCCCTCGGAAAACGAGAACAGCGGTGACGAGAGAAGCTTCCTGACCGACCGGAACGACCAGCCGGAGGCCGAGACCGAAAGGGCGTCGAATACAGCCGCCGTGACAGGGCTCTCGACAAGCCGCGAACCCCACGAGCAGTGGTACGGGATGCCGTAGTCCTCGAAGACGTCCTCGATTATCGGGGCATACGCGGCCGGGTCGGGGAACAGGACGAGCGTCCTGTCCGGGTTTAATGTCCCGGCGAGCACACCCTCCTTGATGGTCGTCGCGATATAATGTACCTCTTCGTCCGGGTTCAGGCAGCCTTGTACCGTTATATTAGTCGGCCGTCCGAGGGCCTTGGCCTGTTCCGCCGTCTCGCGCATCGGCCGGCCGGTGTACAGCGCACCGGCGAGGACGCGCGCGTATTCGCCTCCACGCGGCTCATCGAGCCCCTCTACCGCGAGGCCGAGCGCGTCGAGCATCTCCCGCGTCCCGGAATAAGGCATCCCCGGCCCGCAAAGGGCATCCTCCGTCAGGCCGGGAGCGGCGAGGATGAAATGCGTATCCGGCGCCTCCGCGAGCGCCTTCATAACGCGCAGCTCGACCGGGTCGGCGTCGTAAAAACCGTCGAGTATGACGGTGGCATAACCGAATTCGCCTGATTCCGGCCTGTAACCGGCGCGAAAAGCAGGCCCGTCCGCGATGCCGTGTCGTCTCAGCCAGGATCCATACTCCCGTGAGTCCTCGGCGAGCAGCGATGCCGGCCGGGAGTCCGGCCGGAGCTGAGTTATACGGACAGGGTCAATATCATACACGGCAAGCCTCGATAGCGCGGCCGCGACGGACGGGGCCAGTAGGGACGCGGAGTCCGAGAAGTCAGGATATCCGCCCCTTGCAAGGACGGCCGCGCATGCCTCCTCTACCGCGAGTTCACGGGCCATGCCGTCGACAAGCGGAGCGTCCGCGTGCCTGGCCGCGCGGGAGGATATGAACCGGTTCAAAGGCGAGAATACCGGCGGTATGCAGCCGGACGCCCCGGTCATCCCGGAAAGCGTCTCGATGAACAGCAGCCTGAGGAACCGCGCCGCGCGGTCGTTGGGGACGAGGTGCAATACCCCCCGGAAGTCCCACGGCGGCCCGGACGCGGCCTCTATCACTGCCCGGTATATATCTTTTCTCTTTTCGTATACGGCGTCCCCGAACGGGACGATATGGAGTTTCATGTCGATAAGGATAAACCAATGGACCGGGCCGGACAAGAGAAAAAACTTTAATTATGCATGAGAGTTTGGTAATATCGCTGGGCAGCCCTCACCCCCTGCCCCTCTCCCACGAGTGGGCGAGGAGGGAAGAAGAGATATATCCGTTCGTCCTGAGCCTGTCGAAGGACGCGGCGCCGTTCATGGTTCGACAGGCTCACCACGAACGGTTTTATGTGACCGGCCAACGCGCGCGTCATTCTGAGCGTCTGCGAAGAATCTGCCTAGGCGATCTTGGTCTTTGCCCCTGACCTTTTAGGTCAAAGGTAGATTCCTCCACTTGGGTCGGAATGACAACATCACTACGCGTGGAATGACGCAATAACGGAGGTTTCTAAAATGGCAACACCATTGGTAGGAATAGTGATGGGATCGGACTCCGACCTCGCTGTCATGCAGGAGGCAAAGAAGATACTGGACGAGTTCAAGATACCGTCCGTGGCGACGGTCGCCTCCGCGCACAGGACACCGGAGCGCGCGCATGCATTCGCATCAGGCGCGGCGGCCCGCGGGCTGAAGGTCATCATCGCGGGCGCGGGCGGCGCGGCCCACCTGGCCGGCGTGGTCGCGGCCTCGACGACGCTGCCGGTGATCGGCGTTCCGATAGACTCCTCGTCGCTCCATGGCATGGACGCGCTTCTGTCGACCGTACAGATGCCGGGCGGGATACCGGTCGCGACGATGGCGATCGGCAAGGCCGGCGCGAAGAACGCGGGTATACTCGCGGCCCAGATAATCGGGACGTTCGACGAAGAGGTGGCGAAGAAGCTTGTCGAGTATAAAAAAGGCATGGCGGAAGAGGTCGAACGCAAGGCCAAGGCTGTAGAGGGGTTGTTGAACCTTTTCTAAATCCCCCCTTGCCCCCCTTTTTCCAAGGGGGGTATTAGCTTCCCCCTTTAGTAAAGGGGGAACGAGGGGGATTTCTCTTTCCAGGGAGAATCCTAATGGATACGGATTTCAAGTGGTGGCGCAGGGGGGACCTGGACGGGTTCTTCGGGCTGTTCGTCGACAATCTTATCCAGCTTATCCTGATAGTGACGCTCT
>Ga0334722_10007024_pt1 | contig 10996 bp, 10 predicted proteins | sample C3_bottom_MG_FD_207210 | JGI IMG/M metagenome (GOLD analysis project Ga0334722, IMG submission 207210) | Sediment microbial communities from Yellowstone Lake, YNP, Wyoming, USA - C3_bottom | ecosystem: Environmental > Aquatic > Freshwater > Lake > Sediment | place: USA: Wyoming | collected...
GCCTGTGGCGAACCTCGCTCGCGGCCGAGCTCGCGGCGGCCGCGGTGATGGCCACGTTCCTGCTCGACCTCGTGGCCCCGGCGCTCAAGCTCCCCGACTGGGTCCACCAGCTCTCGCTCACCACCCATCTCGGCCAGCCGATGGTCGGGGCCTGGGACCCGCTCGGGATCGTCGCCTGCCTGGCGATCGCGATCGGCGGCGTGGCGCTCGGAGCCTGGGGGATGGCCCGCCGCGACGTCGGCTGAGCGGCCGCCCCGGCCGGCCCGGTGTCGGGCCGTCGGCCCCCCGGCCGGCGGAGGATCGACGTCCGCTGAGCGGCCGGCCCGGTGTCGGGCCGTCGGCTCCCTACTTCGGCTCGACGACCGCCAGCACGTTCCGGTCCGGGTCGAGGAACCAGGCCGCCCACGAATGGCCCATGTCGGCGATCCCGTCGACGGTCTGCGGTGCCGGCGGCTCGTAGTCCTCGATGTGGACGCCGCGGGCCCGGAGATCGGCGAGCGCCGCACGCAGGTCGGGCACCCTCCAGGCCGCCTGGGTCTGGGTGTCCGAGGTCCCGGTCGTGCTCGCCGAGATCACGAGCTGCGCACCGCCCGAGCGAAAGACGAGCCGGTCCTCGTCCTCGCGGACGAGCTCGAGGCCGAGCGTGTCGCGGTAGAAGGCGCGGCTCACCTCGAGGTTGGTCGAGAGCAGGATCGGGAAGACGGGATGGTCGCTGAGCACGGAGACACCCTCCTCGGCGTAATCGTCAGCTCGGCGTCACGCCGACCGGGTACCGGCGGCGTCGAAGGCCATCGCCCGCTGGAGCGCCGCCGCCCGGAGGTCGGCCGGGATCGGCACCGGCCCGCCGACGAGCGAGGCGTTGATCGCCGCCTGGGCGGCCTCCTCGACAACCCCGCCGACGAGCACCGCCAGGTCGACGTTGCGGTGGAAGACGAGGACTCCGTGGTTGGCGAGCAGGACGGCCGGCACGCCGGGCCGGAGCGCCGCCCGGATGTTCGCGACCGCCTGCTCCGAGCCGCGCGGGCCGTAGGCCGCCACCGGGACGCCGTCCGCCAGGCCGAACATCGCCAGGGCCTCGATCCAGCAGTCGATCGCACGGTTGGCGACGGCGAAGGCGGTGGCGTACGGCGAATGGGTATGGACGACGCAGCCGACGTCGGGGCGGTCCCGGTACAGGCTCGTGTGCATCGCGACCACGGCCCCCTGGATCGGAGGGAGATTGCCCTCGAGGAGCCGCCCGTCCAACCCCACCCGGGCGATCCCGTCCGGCCCGAGTCCGCGCAGCGAGGGCGCGGACGTGAAGTACATCTCCTCGGCACCCGGCACGCGCAGGCTGACGTTCCCGTGCCCGTTGGCCGAGATCGCGCCGCCGGCCACGATCCTGGCCGCCGCATCCAGCACCTCGTCGACGAGGGCCCCGTCCATCGCTCCTCCTTGGCTTCGATGACCGCTCGACGTACGCCGTCAGCGGTCCAGAGCAGATGGGCGAGTATGCGCGCGACCCCCGACGGTGACAAGGATGTCCCGCTGGGGCGCCGGGCGACGGTCAGGGCTTGATGTTCTGGTTGACCCGGAACAGGTTGTCCGGATCCCAGGCCCGCTTCACGTCCACGAGCCGGGCGTAGCTGCCGCGATAGTTGGCCCTGATCCGATCCTGGTCGTCGCCGGCCATGAAGTTGACGTAGCCGCCCTCCTCGGAGAGCGGGGCCGTCGCGGCGTAGTAGTCGCGGACCCACTTGATGTTCGCGTCGTTCTGGGCGGGGTCTGGCCACATGCCGGCGATCACCGTCGCGAAGCTGGCGTCGCGATAGGCGAACGCGGTCGCGTCGGAGGCGACGCGCTGGCAGGCCCCGTTGATCGGGTAGATGTGAACGGTCGAGTTCACGACCGGCACCGCCGGTCCGTGGCTCAGGTGGGCCGCAATCGCCTCGTCGGACAGCTCGCGCACGAAGTTCGCCTTCCAGTAGTGCTGCAGACCGGCCGGCACGAGCGCGTCAAACGCCCCGTTCAGGGCCGGGTAGGGCATCGGGCCGACGTGCTCGGCCACGACCTCGGCGACCTCGTGGAGCGGCCGAAGCACTCGCTCGCCCTCCGCGACCGGCCCTGCCCAGCAGGCGACAAAGGCGAGGAACGTCTCGCCGTGGCGATCCTCGGGGATGAACGGCAGGGGTGGTGCGATCTGGAAGGCCGGAAAGCCGCCGAACGCCTCGGGGGCGGCCGCGATGAACTCCCGGTAGAAGCGGAGGACGGTGCCAGCATCCTTGAGCGCGAAGAACATCGGCCCCCCGTAGATCTCGCCGACCGGGTGAAGACGAAACTCGAGCGCCGTCGCGACCCCGAAGTTCCCGCCCCCGCCCCGGATCGCCCAGAAGAGGTCCGCGTTCTCGTCCTCGCTGGCGGTTACGATCCGGCCGTCGGCGGTGACGATCTCGGCCGAGACGAGGTTGTCGCAGGAGAGCCCGAAGCCGCGTGCGAGGTAGCCGATCCCGCCGCCGAGGGTCAGGCCTGCGACGCCGGTGGTCGAGATGATCCCGCCGGTCGTCGCCAGCCCGTATGCCGCGGTCGCCTCGTTGAACACCCCCCAGGTCGTGCCGCCTTCGGCGCGGGCCGTGCGCCTGACCGGGTCGACGCTGACCGCGCGCATCCCCGACAGGTCGGCCACGACCCCGCCGTCGACCGTGCCGAAGCCGGGCACGCTGTGCCCGCCACCACGGATCGCGAGCGGGAGCCCGTTCTCGCGCGCGAATCCGACCGCGGCCGCGACGTCGGCCGTGCTCGTGCACCGAACGATGACCGTCGGCCGTCGATCGATCATCGCGTTGTACACGCGGCGCGCGTCGTCGTAGAGCGGATCGGTCGGCGCGATCACCGTACCCCGGACGCGTCCACGAAGCTGCTCGATCGTCTGGTTACCCATGACCAGCCCCTCCCGGCGGACGCAGGTTCGCGTCCGCACGACGGAAGAGCCGGTCTCGCCATTGGCCCTGCGCGACGGTCTGGGCGACCGTGGGGGGACGCCACGCAGGTCGAACCGCTTGGTTCCCGTTGCCTCTCGTCCGGTCGGCGAAGAATAGGCGTCCGGCTGGCCGATGGCAACAGGGGTTATCCACACATCGTTTCGGGAGCTGATCAGGACCGAGCGCCCTCCGCCCGTCCGCTGTCGGGCCGTCGTCCCGCAGCGGCTGTCCCGCCAGGCCGGCTCTCGCCCCTTGCGGCGGCCCGGCCGGCGTGGGACGATCACCGCCGACGCAGCTCCCGCTCGTCCCCAGCGGAGGAAGGTCGTGACCCGTCTCCAGCGGCGCCGGTTCAGCCAGCCGGCAGAGGTCCGGGTGATTCCGCGGGGCCGGATCGACGTCGTCGAGCTCGACGACTGGGTCGTCGGGCGATTCGCCTTCGACCCCGGCTGGCGCTGGTCGCGCGACGTCGGCCCGATCGCGGGCACGGCCACCTGCCAGTACCACCACCTGGGGGCCGTCCTGTCGGGCACGCTCCTGGTCGAGATGGACGACGGGACCGAGCTCCGGCTCGAGCCGGGCGACGTGTTCGAGATCCCGCCCGGCCACGACTCCGAGGTCGTCAGCGACGAGCCGTGGATCGCGCTCGACTTCGCCAGTTCGCGCACGTTCGCCCAGGCGGCCGAGCTGCGCGCCGAGCGCACCCTCGCCTCGATCCTGTTCACCGACATCGTCGACTCGACCCGCCATGCCGAGCGCCTGGGTGACCATGCCTGGGCCGAGCTCCTCGCCCGGCACAACGAGATCGCCACGCGCGAGCTCGACCGCTTCCGGGGCCGGACGATCAAGTCGACCGGCGACGGCGTCCTCGCCCTGTTCGACAGCGCCGAGCGCGCCGTCCGATGTGCCGCTGCCGTGTGCCTGGCCAGCCAGTCGATCGGCCTCGCCATCCGGGCCGGGATCCACACCGGCGAGGTCGAGATCGGGGGCGGAGACGTCCGGGGCGTCGCCGTCCACCACGCGGCGCGGATCATGAGTCTCGCCGGGCCGAGCGAGGTCTACCTCTCGGCCACGACCCATGACCTCCTCGCCGGCTCCGAGCTCGTCTTCGCCGACGCGGGGATGCACGAGCTCAAGGGCCTGACCGGGAAGCGCCAGGTGTTCCGGCTGTCGGCCGCGCCGGCCTGAGCGGGCGATCGCGCAGGGACCACCGCCGAGGCCGGCCGGAAGGAGGAAGCGATGGAGCCACGGGTGCTCCAGCACGACGTTCGGGGCGACGGCGAGCCGGTCGTCCTCGTCCCCGGTGGCCTGACCGGATGGCTGTCCTGGATCCCTCACCAGGATCGGCTCGCCGGCCGGTACCGGGTGATCCGCGTCCAGCCGATCCACAACGAGCTCGGCTCGGCCGGCCTGCCCGGTGATCCGGGCTACACCGCCGAGGTCGAACGCGAGGCGCTGCGCCTGACGCTCGACGCGCTCGAGCTCGAACGCCCGCACCTCGTCGGCTGGTCGGGCGGTGGCAAGGCGGCGCTCGAGTTCGCCACCGAGTACCCCGCCCGGGTCCGCTCGCTCGCCCTCGTCGAACCGGCCGCCTACTGGGTCCTCGAGCAGCTCGGCGACCGGCTCGACGACGTCCGGCGCGCGAACTCGCTCGTCCACGGACTGTTCGGCCGCCCGGTGAGCGAGGACGACCTTGCCCGCTTCCTCGAGCTGGCAGGCTTCGTCGGCCGGGCCGAGGACGCGCCGGCGCACCCGAACTGGACCCGCTGGCTCGGCCACCGGATGGCGCTCTCCTGGCAGGGCGAGGAGCTCGACCATCCGAAGCGCTCGGTCGACGAGCTGGCGCGGGTCGCCTGCCCGGTCCTCCTGACCAAGGGGACTCGGACCTCGGACTGGCTGAAGCGGGTCGTCGACGTCCTCGGCGAGCGGCTGCCGGACGCCTCGGTCGCGGAGTTCGAGGGCGATCACGCCCACCACATCCAGAGCATCGACCCCTTCCTGGCGGCGCTCGAGGCGCACCTGGCGCGGGCGGGGCAAGCCCGGGCGGGGTAAGCCCGGGCTCAGTCCCGGCTCGGCCGCCCCAGCCGGGCGCGAGCCGTTGCCCGCTCCAGGTGGATCGAGCGACCCCCGGCGCACGGCCAGGCCGGTCCCCGGCGCATGACCGCGCCTGGAGACTGGTACGGGGCAGCCCGGGCCCGCCGGGTGCGGAGATCGGCCCGGTTCGCGCTCAGCCGGGTCGGACATCCGCCCGGCGCACGCTCAGCGCGGGTCGGAAGGCCGGCCGACCGGACCTGCTCCCGGGCCGACGCTCTCCGTACCAGTCCGCTCGTGCGGTGATGCGCCGATCGGCGGATGGTCGGCCAGGCCGTCCTGGATCCGGTGGAGCAGCTCGATGTACGTCCGCAGCTCCGCCTCCGAGAGGACGCTCATCCAGGCCTTCTCGGCGCGGTGGACGGTCGTCCGGACCTGCTGGAGGACGTCGCGCCCGGCCGGGGTGATCTCGACGAGCAGGCTCCGCCGGTCGGCCGGGTTCGGTGCCCGGCGGACGAACCCCCGGCGCTCGAGCGAGTCGAGCAGCCCGGTCACCGTCGCCCGGGTGACGATCAGCCGCTGGCCGAGCTCCGAGGGCGACATCGGCCCCCGATCGCGCAGGACCCCGAGCACGAGCCCGCCCGCCGCGCTGACGTTGAGCGGGCGGAGGAGCCGCCCGATCCGGTCGAAGAGCAGGTCGGCGGTCCGGACCGTGTTCATCACCGCCTCGGTGGCGAGGATGCTCGCGTCGGGGGTCTGGTCGTAGAAGTCGCTGGGCATCTCGATCGTCGCCATGGGACCATGATAAGGGTATTGACAATCAGGTGCCTCACGATATTGTTAGGCGCCTAACGACCGACCAGACGGCCGGTCCCGGGCAAGAAGGAGCGTCCCATGGCGAAGGTGATCGTCCAGCACCACGTGGCCGACTACGACCGCTGGTTCCCCGTCTTCATCGAGCACGGCGAGGTTCGCCGCCGACACGGCGCGACCGGCCACAGCGTCAACCGCGCCGTGGCGGACCCGAACACGCTCGTGATCGTGAACGACTTCGCGACCCTCGCCGGCGCCCAGGCGTTCACCCAGGACCCGTCCCTGCCGGCCGCGATGGCCCAGAGCGGCGTCGACGGCGCGCCCCAGGTCTGGATCGTCGACGAGGCCGACGCAGCGACGTACTGAGCTCCCGCCGATCGGGCGACCTCGCACGACGGGGCGCCCGATCGGCCGCCCCACGCCCGCGCAGACGGGACCCGCCGGGCGCTCGTTGTCAGCTCCCGTCGTCAGCTACGAGCCGTTCGACCCCCGCCACTGTTCCGCGGTCCGCAGACACGCGCCGCTGGTGCGCCGATCGGCGTCAGCCTCCCGTTGCCAGGCCTAGCTTGCCCGCAGGCGCTGGTCGGCGAGCCGAGCGATCCGCTGGACGCGCTCGTCGTCGAACACAGCAGGCCGGTCGGCGAGGAGGCGGGCAAGGTGCTTTCCGTCGGTGACCCGGACTCCCCCGATGGTCCGCTCGAACCAGGCGACCCCACCGATGGCACAGATCACCGGCGTCACGGTTACGCGCTCGGCCGTCAACTCGTCACCGAGCGCCACCTGGACCGCGAGCGCCTCGCGGTACACCTGCTCGACGACCCACGTCCGCTCCTGGTTGCCCACGAACAAGCGGTCGTTGCGGACCTCGACCCGTCCCGACCAGTTCTTCGCCTCGATCGCGAAGACCCCGGTGGGCCCGACGACGAGATGGTCGATGTCCCCCCGGGCGCCCGGGATCCGACGGTTGTGGAGGACGACGAAGCCGGCGTCGAGGAGCGGCTCGAGATACCGGGCTGTCCGGCGTTCACGAATCGAACGGGAGCCGAAGCATCAGAAGAAAGAACACGGAACCAGTGATGACCGCCCCTGTCGCGGCCACCGGCAGGCCGAGCGGCTGGGCGCTGTAGAAGATCATCGTCATCACGATGACCGCGGTCGCCACGAAAAGCGGGAGCGCCGCGCGCCGCTTCAGGCGGGCGCGTTCACGCTCGCGCTCAAGCCGTGCCTGGGCGTAGGTACCGGGGGCACCCGGACGAAGTGGCTCCATCGCGTTGGGTGCCCCACGGGTGGTTCCCGAGACTGGCTCCGGATCGATGTTGATCGCGCCGCGGCAGTCCGGCCAGCGCGTGCAACTCCACATCTCCAGGCCGGCGCGGGGGCCGCGACGGACGGGCTTCCGGACCATCGTCGCGCCACAGCGCGGGCAGGAGGGTGATGGCGCCGTCGTCACGATCTCAGGGTAGCGCAGGGATCGGGCTGCCCGCGATGCGCACGCAGCGCCACCCGGGCGCCACCCGGGCGCCACCCGGGCGCCACTCGCCTTATCGAGGTCCGCTCGAGTCAGGCACGCCCGGGCCGAGATGACCGCTCCGGAGGACACCAAGCGGGACCGCTCCGCGCGGGGCGATCGGCCGGCGGGGGCGGGCGACGAGGCGGAGTGCCGGCCGGCGTCCGCAGGCGGCAAGGGCGGACGGTTCGACGGCCGGCCAGGCCGGGCCGGGCCGGGCGATCGCATAGCCCTGGGCCAGGAACGGCTGGCCAGTCCGGGCGAGGAGGGCGAGGTCGGCGGGCGCCTCGACGCCCTCGGCGACGGTCGCGGCGCCGATCGCGCCGGTGAAGGCGACGAGGGCTTCCAGGAGCGCCTGGCGCGCCGTATCGTCACGAACGCCGGCCATGAGCGCGGCGTCGAGCTTCACGAAGGCCGGGCGCAGCTCGGTCACGTGGCGCAGCGACGCGTAGCCAGCCCCGGCATCGTCGACCGCGAAGCGGGCGCCCCGGGCCAGGTAGCGCGCCATCGCCTCGCGCAGGGCGACGTAGTCGGCGACGGCCTCCTCCTCGGTCACCTCGATCACGAGGCGCCCGAGCGACCGGCCGCGCAGGGCGGCGATGACCGGTTCGGCGGCCAGGTAGCGCGGGCTGACGTTGACCGAGAGGAAGGCACCTGCCGGGAGGCCGGCCGCATGGGCGACGGTCCGGGCGCGCTCGACCGCAAGCGCCTGAAGCTCGGCGCCGAGCCCGACCTCGGAGGCGTGGGCGAACCAGGCGTCGGGCGGCTGGAGGGGCTCGAGGCGGAAGCGCGCGAGCGCCTCGTAGCCGACGACCCTGGCCTCGCTGATCGAGAGGATCGGCTGGTAATGGGGGGTGAGGAGCGCCGGCTCGGCGAGGATGGCGGCGACCTGGTCTCGGAGGTGGAGCCGGCTCGCCTCCTCGTCGCCGACGGCGCGGCGGACGATCCCGGTCGCGAGCCGGCCGATCGCGCGCAGGTACTCCTCCTCGTCAGGGCTGAGAGGCTCGGGCGGCTGTCGATCACCGGCCAGGAGCGCCCCGACGAGGGTGTCGCCTTCGACGAGCGGCAGGACGAGGAGCGAGCGGGCGCCGCGCTCGGCGAGGAGGGCCGGACCCTCGGCCAGGCCCGGCAGGCGTCCGAGCTCGGTCCGGGTCGGACCGGAGGCGGTGAGCGCCCGGAGCTCCTCGATCCGGCTCGAGGGGACGAGTCGCGGCATCGGGGGCCCCGCTTCGGCCGGTGACCAGACCGCCAGGCGCTCGGTCCGGCCGGCATCGAAGAGGTAGATCGCGGCGGCCGCGACCGGCCAGGCGCGGGCGAACTGACCGAGGAGCGCCTCCCCGGCGGCCCCGGCCGTGGGTGCGCCGAGGGCGACCTCGGCGACCGCCCGGAGCTCGGCGATGTGGGCGGCGCGCTCGCGGGCGACGGCGCGCTCGTCGGTCACGTCCCGAAGCGTGACGACCTGGCCGTCGGCCGGTGCGCCGGGATCGAGCGGGCCGACGCTCAGGCGGACGTGGCGCTGGCTCCGGTCGGCGCGCTCGAGGGCAAGCTCGATCGGAACTGTCGACTCGGTCGCGAGCGCCGCCCCCGCCTCCGCCCGCCCGCGCAGGATGTCGGGCTGGTCGAGACCGAGGCGGGCCGCGAGCTCGCGGTACGACACCCCGAGGAGCTCCCCGCGCCCGACGCCGACGATCCGCTCGGCCGCGGCGTTGGCGAGCACGAGCAAGCCGGCGCCGTCGACCACGATGATCCCGTCGGCGGTGCCTTCGACCGTCGCCCGGAGGCGTGCCTCCGAGGCGCGCAGGAGCTCCTGGGCGCGTTCGTCGCCGGCCCGTCGGGCGTTCACCGCGGCGAGTCGCCGGGAACGCTCCCAGAACCAGCCGATCAGGACGCCCGCGCCGAGGTAGGCGGCCAGGCGAATCGCCCAGCCCCACCGGCCGAGGACGGTCAGCGAGTCGGCGGTGCTGTCGGGCATGAGCGGACCGAGGAGGAGCCCGGCCGCCAGCCCGGCCGCCAGGCCGCCGCGCCAGCCCGCGCTCAGAGCGGCGAGGGCGATCGCGACGTAGGCGAAGTGGACGAGCGGGTTCGGGGCGCCACCGGTGACGCGCACCGCGACGTACACGACGACGAGCAGCAGCGTCGCCGCGCCGAGCGCGAGCGCAGCGTGGTGCCGGCCGCCCGCCGTCGGGGCGCGGACGGTCGGTCGCGAGGGTTTGATCGCCATGGCCAGACCAGCCTACTCGGCCGACGGCCCGTGGCTATAGCCTGGCTGGACGTGAGCGCTGGTCCACTCGTACTAGACTCAGAGCTGCGATCTCGAGCGAGTAACTTGAGCGCGGTCCGCACATCCACCGGCCGATACCCCGCTGCCAACGCTGTCTTCCGAGCCGGGAGGCACTTTAGAGGGGACTCGACTCCCTCACGAGCAGCGTTGGCTTGAACCGACGCACTACGTATCCGCCGCCGCTGCCCTCGAACGCGTCGTGGACAATGTCGACGATCGCACTGGTCATCTCGGCGACAGGCTGGCGAACGGTGGTGAGAGGTGGCTGGGCCAACAGCGAGACGCCCACGCCGTCGAAGCCGGTGACCCGATAGTCGCCCGGCACCGTCGCGCCATGAGCATGAACTGCCGCGATGACCCCGAGGGCGATCACGTCAGCGTCAGTCACGATCACCGCAGTCGCCAATCCCTCCTCGATCAGCTGCGCCATGGCATCGCGGCCGAACTCGAACGTGAAGGAGCCAAGCACTCGACGCGTGTCGGGGAAGGCTCGGCTGAACGTGTCGAGGCGCTCATGCGCCGAAGACGAGGTCGGGCGGGCTCCGATGAACACGACAGGTCGCGGATCGATGTCGGTAACCTCGCGAACGTGGGTGGCGATGAGCGCCATTCCGTACCGATTGTCACAGCCGACGTAGTGCGTGTTCACCGAGCGGGCGAGCCGGTCGAGCTGAATCGTCACCGCGGCTCGGCTCGCAAGCCGGACGCTGGACGCGCTCTGGATTTCATCGCACGGGATAAGCACGAGACCGTCGACCTGCCTGCCCAGAAAGGACAGGATGGCCCGTCGCTCCATCTCAAGGTCGTTGTCGGCACTGTAGACGTAGACGTCGATCCGGGAGCGGGCGAACGCCCGACTGACGTCCTGAGCAAGCGTGGCGAAGAAAGGATTCTCCAAGTCCGGCACGACGAGGCCGATCGAATGGCTCCGCCCTTGACGGAGCGCCCGACCGAGCAGGTTGGCGTTGTAGCCGAGCTCCCCCGCCGCCAGCACCACCCGCTCCTTGAGCTCTGTCCGGACAGGTCGGCTGTCATTTAGCACCCGTGACACTGTCGCGATCGACACGCCGGCCCGGGCAGCGACATCGTGGAGCGTGACCCTCGGAGGGATCACATCGGCACTATGATCCCGCGTACGAGCACCGCCCTCGTCGCGATCCATGTGACTCACTCGGCCTCCTGGCCATCGTTGGTGATGCGCCGCGAGGATTACCCCCACTCACCGACCGGCGATCGATGCGCGGTTTCGGTCTTGACATCGCCACTGGCGGTGATCCACTCTAGCGGGTCGCGTCCCGGAGCTGCTGGAAAAGCGCTGACGGCTCAGGCTCCTCCGCCCATCAGGATACGGTGATCGTCGGCTTGGCATCACCTCCTCGTAGGCGCTCGCAGGACCGCGGCGAGCAAGCG
>Ga0334722_10007025_pt1 | contig 10995 bp, 10 predicted proteins | sample C3_bottom_MG_FD_207210 | JGI IMG/M metagenome (GOLD analysis project Ga0334722, IMG submission 207210) | Sediment microbial communities from Yellowstone Lake, YNP, Wyoming, USA - C3_bottom | ecosystem: Environmental > Aquatic > Freshwater > Lake > Sediment | place: USA: Wyoming | collected...
GCCTCATCATCGCCGTCAAGAACATCGACCGCGTCATTAAGATCATCCGCGGCTCCAAGGACACCGATGCCGCGCGCGCCGAACTCATGGAGACCTTCGAACTCTCCAAGGCCCAGACCAACGCCATCCTTGAAATGCGCCTGGCCAGCCTCACGAAGCTTTCGGTCGGGGATCTTCAGGAGGAGTACGACGGTCTCGTCAAGAAGATCGCGGAGCTCAAGGAGATCCTCGGCGACCTGAAGAAGGTTTACGCCATCATCATTAAGGAGCTCGAAGGGGTCAAGGAGGCCTTTGGGAAGTCCCGCCAGACCCAGATCACCACCGAGGCGGCCGAGATGTCCCTGGAAGATCTCATCCAAAAGGAAGAGGTCGTCATCTCCTTCTCCAACACCGGCTACGTCAAGCGCATCCCCGTGGCCACCTACCAGGCCCAGGGGCGAGGCGGCAAGGGCATCACCGGCGCCGAGGTCAAGGAAGAGGACTTCATCGAGCATTTCTTCGTGACCGACACGCACGCGGCCCTTTTGTTCTTCACCAACCGCGGCCGCGTGTTCGCGCTGCGCGCCTACGAGATTCCAGAGGGCAACCGCACCTCCCGCGGCAAGGCCGTCGTCAACCTCCTGGCCTTGACCGGCGAGGAAAAAGTGACCTCCGCCATCGCTATTCGTTCCTTTGAGGAAAAGAAGGGACAGGAGACGTACCTGGCGATGTGCACGCGCAACGGCACGGCAAAAAAGACTCCGTTGTCCGACTTCGAGAACATCCGCCGCTCGGGGATCATCGCGATCACCCTCGATGAGGGGGACGTGCTCGTCGAGGTCCAGCACACCTCCGGAGAGGATGAGCTTCTCATCGCCACCAAGGACGGCATGGCCATCCGTTTCCCGGAGAGCGACATTCGCTCCATGGGCCGCGCGGCGGCCGGCGTGCGCGGCATTCGCCTTGATAAGGGAGACCAAGTCGTCGGTATGGAGGTTTTCCCCCACAATACCAAGAAGACCCTCCTGACGGTCTGCGAGCACGGCCACGGAAAGCGCACGGAGCTCAATGAGTACCGCGGCCAGCATCGCGGCGGCGGCGGCATCATCACGATCAAGGCGACCGAGCGCAACGGCGCCGTCATCGGCGTCAAGCTGGTGACAAACGAGGACGACTTGATGGTCATGACCGAGCAGGGCAAGGCCATCCGCCTGCGCTGCAAGGACATCAAGACCATCTCCCGCAACACCCAGGGCGTGCGCCTGGTGAGGCTTGAGGAGGGAGATCGCGTCGCGCGCGTAGCCCCCATCGCCGTCGAGCCTCCGGTCGCGCCGGAACTCCCCAGCGACGGCGGTCCAAAGTGAGATGTTGCGGCGTCAATTAATCGTCCTGACCGTCGTGCTCGCAATGGCGGGGGCGGGACGCGCGTCGGCGGAACTCTTGCTTGAGAGCGTCCATTGGCAGGTGGGGCGCGTCGAGCGGGGGCGTGTCACCTCCTGGGCCGATGTGAAGGTCCTTGAGGACGGCCCGCCGAGGCTCGACAGCCGCCTGCGGGCGCGCCTCGTGCTCAAAAACCGGGGGCCGCAGGTCTCGGAAGGGATTCTCCTGCGCTACAGCCTGACGGCGCGTCTTTCCCGCATCGAGGGAGAGTCTCACGAGGGAACCTGGGCCATTCCCTTCATGGTCGAGGAACGGCGCGTGCCAAAGGTCGGTCCCAATAAGGTGATCGAAGTCCCTCTTGAGACGAACCCTGGTTTAAGCCTTTCCTTGCAGAGGCTGTCCCGTTCCGGCTGGTGGCCGGACCGCATTCGGATCCAAGTGATGCTCGAGCCGCACGCGGAATATCAGACGATCCAGACCCTTGAGGACGTCTTGGAAGTGAAACGATGAACGACCTCTCCGCCATCAGGAAGGACCCGGCCAGGGCGCGCGCCGCCCTGGCCAGGCGGCACCCTCGCTGGGCAGAGGCTCTCGACGCCCTGCTGAAGCTCGACGAATCCCACCGCGCCCTTTTGAAGGAAGTCGAAGACATGCGCTCCAAGCGCAACGCAGCCTCGCAAGAAATCGGCAAGGCCAAGGCGGCCAAGGACGAAGCCAAGGCTCAAAGCCTCATGGCCGAAGTCGGGAAACTCAAAGCCGAGATGCCCGAGAAGGAAAAACTCCTCGCTGAGTCGGAAAAAGCCGTCAGGGCCGCGGCGCTCGACATCCCCAATATTCCCCACGAATCAGTCCCGCTGGGAAAAGACGAGAACGAAAATCCCGTCGTTCGGACCGGTCGAGCCCCTCGGATTTTTGACTTTAAGCCGCTCGACCATCAGACCCTCGGCGAGAAATTGGGGATTCTGGACTTCGCTGCCGCGGCCAAGCTCTCCGGCTCGCGCTTTGCCCTTTGGAAAGGGCCGGGGGCCAAGCTCATCCGCTGCCTGGGGGCCTTCCTCCTGGACCGTCACGGCAAGAGCGGATATTTGGAAGTCCACCCCCCCTACCTCGTGCGTCCCGAGGTCATGGAGGGCACCGGCCAGCTGCCGAAGTTCGAGCAGGATATGTACAAGACGGTCAATACCGAGGCCGACAAGACCACGACGATGTACCTGATTTCCACTGCCGAAATATCCCTCACGAACATGGTCCGCGAGGAAATATTGAACGTAGAAAAGCTTCCGCTCAAGATGGCGGCGTTCACGCCGTGCTTCCGTCAAGAGTCGGGATCCTACGGGAAAGACGTCCGAGGAGTGATCAGAAATCATCAGTTCGACAAAGTGGAGCTGGTCTGGATCACCAAGCCCGAGGACTCTCTCGCTTCGCTCGAGCGGCTGACAAAGGACGCCGAGGGGGTTCTCGAGGCCTTGGAGCTTCCCCATCGCGTCATCCAGCTCTGCACGGGCGATATGAGCTTCGCGTCGCAGAAGACCTACGACATCGAGGTCTGGATGCCGTCCGAGGGGAAGTATCGCGAGATCTCCTCCTGCTCGGACTGCACCGACTTCCAGGCCCGGCGCATGAACGCCCGCTTCCGGCGCGAGGCCAAATCCCCCCCCGAGTTCATCCACACTCTCAATGGTTCCGGCGTGGCCGTCGGGCGCCTCGCGGCCGCCATCCTTGAGAACTTTCAGCAGGACGACGGCTCCGTCCTTCTGCCCAAGGCCCTTGTCCCCTATTTCGCAGCCGAGAGCATCGTGGTTCATTAGATGAGAAGCGGTCTTAAGAGCCTTAGACTGGTCGTCGACCGTCTTCTCTCGGAGAAGGGCTGCCCCTGGGATCTTGAGCAGACCCACAAAAGCCTCATCCCCTACCTGCGGGAAGAATCCAAGGAGCTCGAGAAGGCCTTGGCCCGCGGTCGCTGGCACGAGATCGAAGACGAGCTGGGGGATCTTCTTTTCCATATTTTTTTCCACTCCAAGATCGCGGAGAAGGCCGGGCATTTCGATATCGACGAGATGGCTCAAAGCCAGGCGCTCAAGCTCATTCGCCGTCATCCGCATGTTTTCGGCCGGACGCGCCTCTTCAAGAACGGCGGCGAGGTGGCCAGGAATTGGAAGAAGATCAAGACGGCGGAACGGGCGCTGCGCCGCAAGGATGTGTCGAGACGCAAGGCGCTGGGCAGGACGAGAAAGGAGGCGTAAGGGATGTTTTTCGAGGGGCCGGAGAAGAAGCTGGAGTTAGCACTGGCGCCGGGGCAGCCGTCCCTGCGCTCGCGGGGGTTGGATTACTGGAAAGAGATCGTGGCCTTGGCCAGAGCCCAGATTCTCTCGACGATCTCAAACGAATCGATGGACGCCCATCTCCTCTCGGAGTCGAGCCTCTTCGTCACCGACACCTGGCTGACGATGATCACCTGCGGACGCACCGACCTGGTCGCCGCCGTTCTCAAGCTCTGCCAGGACCTGGGGCACGAAAACCTGCAGTACATGGTCTATGAACGCAAGAACGCCCATTTCCAGGAATACCAGCCCGGGAATTTCTTTGACGACGTCCGGCGCCTCAGCGAGAAGATGCCGGGCAAGTCCTACCGCTTCGGAGACGGCGACGACCACCACGTCTTCCTCTTCCACCTCGACAAGCCCTACCGGCCGGCGCAGGAGGACTTGACGATGGAGATCCTCATGCACGGGCTCGATTCCCAGGCCGCGCGCGTCTTCATGTCCGGCCCCCAGCACAAGAAGGACTACCTTCGGGAGCAGTCGGGCGTCTGGACCCTGATGCCGGGCTTCCAGGTCGACGACCACCTCTTTGAGCCCATGGGCTACTCGCTCAACGCCATCAGGGGAAGCCGATATTACACCATCCACGTCACGCCGCAGAAGATCGGCTCCTACGTGAGCTTCGAGACCAATCTCGTCGGCAGCGATGCCAACGAGACCATCACCAAGGTTCTGGAGATCTTCAAGCCTCAGTCCTGCGACGTCATTCTCTTCCAGCCCCAGGACCTGCGCAAGAAGATCCGTTGCCACTACCCCATCAAACAGGCCGTGCGGCAGAAGCTTTCCTGCGGCTATCGCGTGAGCTTCGACCACCACTTCAAGCCCGGCCTGGGCGCGGCCCAGGCCTTTGAGATCACGTTATGACGCGAACCTCTGGGTGGGTCGATGAAACGTACCAAGGAGTCGTGCGCACCGGCTTTCGCCTGAAGAAACGTCTCTTCAAGGCCAAGAGTCCCTTTCAAATCGTCGAGGTCGTCGAGACCGCCGGGCACGGCCGGCTCCTCCTCATCGACGGCATGACCATGGTCAGCGAGCGCGATGAGTTCGTCTACCATGAGATGATCGCCCACGTCCCTCTCTTCCTCCACCCCCGCCCCCGGCGGGTGCTGGTCATCGGAGGAGGCGACGGCGGCACCGTGCGCGAGGTCCTGCGCCATGCGACCGTGGAGCGCTGCGTTCTAGTTGAAATCGACGGCATGGTCGTGGCGGCCTCCAAGAAATACATCCCCCAGACCGCGTCCGCCCTTTCCAGCCGCCGCGCCGTCGTCCGCATCGAAGACGGAGTCAAGTTCGTGCGCGAGACCTCCGAGCGCTTCGACGTAGTCCTCGTCGATTCCACCGAGCCCTTCGGCCCCGCCAAGGAGCTCTTCGGCACGGCCTTCTACAAAGACGTTCGCCGCATCCTGACGGAGCGCGGCATCGTCGTCAGCCAAGCGGGTTCGCCCTTCTATGAGCTCGGGACCATTAAGAACCTGACGAAAATATTAAAGACCGTCTTTCCGGTGACCGACGCCTATCTCTTCAACAATCTGACCTATCCGGGTGGATTATGGGCCTTCTCCTACGCCTCCAAGGGCATCCACCCCGTGAGGCATTTCAACTCCGCGCGCGTAAAATCGGCGCGCCTGCCCTTGCGTTGGTACAACGCGGAGATCCACGTCGGGGCCTTCGCCCTGCCGGAGTTCCTCCGCAAGGCCGTCGGCCGCTAGTCGCCGTTCGACTGCAGCCAGCCCTTCTTGTGGATGAGTTCGGCGATCTGAACCGAGTTGAGAGCCGCGCCTTTAAGCAGATTGTCCGAGACGATCCAAAGGGCGATCTCGCGCGTGGAAACCCCCTGCCGTAGGCGACCGGCAAAAACCTTCCCTTTCCCCCCCGCCGAGCGAGGAGTCGGGTAGTCGTTTGCAGCACAGAGGGAGAGCCCCGGGGTCTTGGCGAGGAGAGCCCTCGCCCGGGCCTGTGTCAGCGGTTTGGACAAGGCCAGCCAGGCGGCCAGGGCGTGGCCGCGGATGGAAGGGACCCGGACGGCCGTGACCGAGACTTTAAGGTTCGGCGCGGCCCAGACCTTGCGCAATTCGTCTGCGACTTTCGTCTCCTCACCCGAGTAACCATCCTCGCCGAAGCGGCCGACCTGGGGGATGACGTTGAAGGCGATGGGGCGGGGCAGGACCGATGATTTTCCCGGTCCGAGAATAGGGGCCCGGATGTCGGCGGAAAGATTTAAGTCCGACAATATTTTGGTCTGGGAAAAGAGTTCGCCGAGAGCGTATTTCCCCGCCCCAGAAACAGCCTGGTAGGTGGCGATCCTCGCCTCTTTGACCCCCACGGCGCGATGCAAAAGGCCGCCGGCGACCGCCAGGCCCGTCATGGTGCAGTTGGGCCCCGCGATGAGGCGTTGGCCGCGCTTTAGGGCGGAGGCGTTGACCTCCGGGATGATGAGAGGGACTGCGTGGTCCATCCGGTAGGCGGCGCTGTCGTCGATGACCCAGACGCCACGTGCGGCCAGGACTTTGGCGTACCGCTGAGAGACTTCATCGGAGCTGACGAAGAAGACCAGGCCGCAGGACTCCAAAGACTTTAAATCCGGGGCCGGCGCGTCAAGGCGTCGACTGCGGAAGTTCACGAAAGCGCGGCCGCGGCCGGAGGAAAAAGGCCTGAGTTGTCCGGCGAGAGCCCGTCGAGGTTCCAACAGGTGGAGAAGTTCGCGTCCCACCATCCCGGTGGCGCCCACGACGCCGACGACCATGCGCTTACGGTTTGAGGGCATAGGGGATCATGATCGGATCGGAATATCCGATCGCCCCGGAGGCGTCCCGGGCGGTCCCCCGCAGCCAAAGCCCGGGCCCCAAGTTTCTGTCGATGGAGAAGACGTATGGGGGACGGCGTTGGCGCTTGGATATTCTTTCCCAATCCAGTCGGTCTCGCGAGAGTTCGACCCAGGCCTCAGAGACGTCTTCGCCGGCGGCGGAGAAGCGCGCGACGAGGCGGCGGCCGGCCCGCGCGAGGCTTAAGTCGCTGATCGTGACCGCAGGCTCCTCGGGTCCGGGCGGTACGAGCTTTAAGGCCAGGGCCGGCATGATGTTGTTGATGGGGGTTTCCAGCGACGTTGCCGATGAGCGAGGCGGCACGCCCATGATGGAGCGGTTGTTCCAGGCGCGAGCTTCGTGAACGACCGAGGAGTCCTCCACGTCAGCCCCCGCTAGGATCGGGGAGCTGGAGGCGCGCGTCATATAATTGCTCGGCGACCAGATGATGAGGTAATTGGGGCCGTTGAGATTGACTAAGGAAAGAGGAACCTCGGCCCAAAGCCATTCCGCGGCTCCCACGTTGTCAACGTTGGCCTGAGGATCGGGTTCCGCCGGGATCTCTTCGGTGCTCGCCAGAAAGACGCTCTGCTCGGCCGTCCAGGACGGCGTCTGGGAGATGCCCATGTAGATTTTCCCTGGGATGGTCTCGTGGATCCAGGGCTTCTCCGGGTTGGCCCGCGTCTTGGCGCGTCCAACGCGCGCGCCGATGAACGCCCGCGTAAACTCCCCCGCGGGGGGAATCGGGAGCTTGACGATCCAGGCGTTGTTGAAGCCTATGTACCAGTTCGCGTCGGGACCGCCGTCTGCGAAGCGATTGTAGTCATGGACGGTCGCGGCTAAGCTCACGTAGGTCGGCACGATGGAACTCGTTGAGAGAGACGGCGGCAAAGAATCGGCCGGAGCCGCCGCAGAGGCAGTCAAACACGCGAGAAAAATGAAATTTAAAAAAATCATTGTTTTTTCAGCACATTTACTATTTTTTCAAAATCATCAAACGAGAAGAAATGAAGAAGAATCGTTCCCTTCGCAGGATTTTTTTTCGTTCGGATGACGACCTTAGTTCCCAGGGAATGTTGGAGGGTCTCTTCAAGGGCTCGAAGATCCGCCGGCTTGGGGGGCTTTACCTTTTTTGATTTTTCTTCCTCTCCTGGAGGAGGTCCGCCGGCTTCGACTTGCTTGGCCATGGCCTCGGTCTCGCGCACGGACAACTTCCCCTCCAATATTTTTTTAAAAACGGCGTGCCGGAGGTTCGGATCCGTAATGGCCAAGAGGGCGCGCCCGTGCCCTTCCGAGATTTGTCCAAACTGGAGAGACTTTTGTATTTCGTCGGCGAGTTCAAGAAGACGGAGGGTGTTAGAGATCGACGACTTCGACTTGCCGACCTCCTGCCCCAGGGCGCTTTGGTTGATGCCGAATTCCTTCATCAATCTTAAATATCCAAGGGCGACCTCGATCGGATTTAAGTCCGAGCGCTGGAGGTTTTCTATCAGGGTGAGGGCCAGGCGCTGCTTGTCATCCTTGGGCTGTCGGACGACGACCTCGATTTCTTTTAAACCCGCCAGCTGGGTCGCTCTCAGCCGGCGCTCTCCCGCGATGAGTTCGTAGGAACGGCTTGTCGCGTCGTAGGAGACGACGATCGGCTGAGCCAGGCCGTGCTGCTGAATCGAGGCGGCGAGCTCGCTGAGTGTTTCAGGATCGAAATGACGGCGCGGTTGAAGATGATTGGGCCTGATCTTTTCGATTGGGACCTTGGTGACCCCCCCATTGGCCGGAGGGAGCTGGTTTGTCGCCGCCGGCGCCGGGGCGGAGGGGATGAGGGCGGAGAGTCCACGGCCGAGGGCTTTGCGGGTCATGCGTAGTTCTCCGTTTGTTCAACGCTTGAGGCCGGTGCGGGGGCTTGCGCTAGGCCGCGGCGTGAGAGGAATTCGCGAGCGAAATTGAGGTAGGCTTCAGCGCCGCGGGATTTTGGGTCATATTGCAGGATGCTTTGGCCAAATCCAGGGGCCTCGGCCAGACGAATATTGCGTGGGATGATGGTTTGGAACATCTTAGGCCCGAAGAATTTTGAGACTTCTTCCTTAACCTGATTGGAAAGGGTCATTCTGGAATCGAACATCGTCAATACCCCCCCCTCCACCTCTAACCGTTGGTTTAGTGAACTTTTCACTCTATCCACAGCGGCTGTGAATTGCGCAAGACCTTCCATGGAGTAATACTCTCCCTGGATGGGGATAATGATTTTATCCGCTGCGTTCAGGGCGTTGACGGTCAAAAGACCAAGAGAGGGTGGACAATCGATAATAATATAGGCGAAGCGTGTTTTAACCCCTGAAATAGCCCCTTTTAGGCGGCTTTCACGGGCCAGGGCCGTGACCAATTCAATTTCAGCCCCGGCCAATTCGTTGTTTGCGCCTGCAATGTGGAGTTTTTGAATCTCGGATGCTTTAATGGTTTTTTCAAGAGGCAGGAGATCAACTAAGACGTCGTAGATATTTGGGTCGTATTCCCGCTTGTCAAAACCGAACCCGGATGTGGCGTTCCCCTGGGGATCCATATCGATGAGCAAGGTTTCGTGCCCAAGAGTGGCCAAGGAGGCGGAGAGGTTGACGGCCGTCGTCGTTTTTCCAACCCCCCCTTTTTGGTTTGCGATAGCGATTATTTCAGCCATAAGTGTGTTTCCACGTGAAAACTTTATTTTTTGAGCGGCAAAGCGATCTTATCATCTCTCTTTTGGAATGTCAAGCCCACTTTAAAGTCCATTGTAGAGTATTTTGTATCTTTTATTATCTTATATTATTATATATTACTATCGACACCCAATGGGCGTTTCCACTCGACTTCTATAAAAGTATTTCTTACACTTGCCACATGACCGACACGAAAAAAAGGAAGTCCCTCCTCGCCGAGATCAAAAAGAAGACGATCCACACCGTCATCCTCGCCATGCCCGATATGCAGGGCCGCTGGATGGGCAAGAGGATGACCGCGCGGCACTTCGCGAAGTCCATCCTCGAGCACGGCACGCACGCCTGCGCCTACCTCCTCACCGTCGACATGGAGATGGATCCCGTCCCCGGCTACGACCTGACGAGCTGGACGAGGGGCTACCAGGATTTCGCGCTCGTGCCTGATTTCGGGACTTGGCGTTTTCTTCCGTGGCAGCCGGGGACTGCGCTGATCGTCTGCGACGTCGTCGACGACGGGCATAACCCAATCCGGGTCTCGCCGCGTCAGGTGCTTAAGGATCAAGTGGAGCGCGCCGCCGCCCTCGGCTATTCACTAAAAATGGCCTCGGAGCTTGAGTTCTACCTCTTCTGCGAGAGCTACGAGTCCGCCTCGAAGAAAAACTGGACGGGGCTTGAGCATGGGGGGACCTATATCGAGGACTACCACATCCTGCAGGGAACGCGGGTCGAGCCCGTGGTGGGGGAGATCCGCAACCAGATGGAAGCCGCGGGCGTGCCCGTGGAATGCTCCAAGGGCGAGTGGGGCCCGGGCCAGCATGAGATCAACCTCGAATACTCCACGCCCGTCGACATGGCCGACCGGCACACCATTTACAAGCACGGAGCCAAGGAAATCGCCATGCTCAAGGGCTGCGCGCTCACCTTCATGGCCAAGTTCGACTCGAAGCTGGCCGGCTCCTCCTGCCATATCCATGCCAGCCTCTGGGACCGCGCGGGCAGGAAATCCGTCTTCTCGGAGGGGGGAAAACCCACTCCCAAGTTCCGCTGGTTCTTGGGGGGGATGATGTCATTGGCGCGCGAGTTCTCCTTCTTCTACGCCCCGAACACGAACTCCTATAAAAGGTACCAGGCCGCGACCTTCGCGCCGACGCGCCTTGCCTGGGCGCGGGACAACCGCACCTGCGGCTTCCGCGTCGTCGGGGAAGGCCCCTCCCTGCGCGTTGAAAACCGCATCCCGGGAGCCGACGCCAACCCGTACCTGGCCTTCGCCGCGACCATCGCGGCGGGACTTCACGGCATCAAGAACAAAATCGAGCCCCCGGCGGAGCTTAAGGGCAACGCCTACGAGTCGAAGGTCCAGCCCGTGCCCAAGACCTTGGCCGAGGCCGTTTCTCTGCTCGAGGGATCCAAAGCCGCCCGGGAGGCATTCGGTCCCGAGGTCTTCAAGCACTACCTCCACGCGGCCAAGTCCGAACTCGCCGCCCACGATCGGGCCGTGACCGACTGGGAGAAAGGGCGGAATTTCGAGAGAGTGTGACGGAAGAAAAAGAACCGCTCGATTGCGTTTCTGTTTATTTCACGCGCACCGGTGCGAGTCGTCGCCAACGGTCGGTCAATCCCGCTAGGCGCGGAGCTTGCACCAGCCGCGGCTAAGGAAGGTCCAGGCGGCCAGCTTGTAGAGAAGGCGCATGCCGACGTTTGCGTCCCATTCGTCGGCGCCGCCCGGGGCAGGGACCACTTCGACGAGGTCAAATCCCAGGATCGTGCGCCCCGAGCGGGCCAGAAGCCCCAGGAGATGGTTGGCTTGCGCAAATTCCAGCCCTC
>Ga0334722_10007026_pt1 | contig 10994 bp, 6 predicted proteins | sample C3_bottom_MG_FD_207210 | JGI IMG/M metagenome (GOLD analysis project Ga0334722, IMG submission 207210) | Sediment microbial communities from Yellowstone Lake, YNP, Wyoming, USA - C3_bottom | ecosystem: Environmental > Aquatic > Freshwater > Lake > Sediment | place: USA: Wyoming | collected...
ACCCCTGGACGAGGCGCGGCACGACCTCGCCGCGAAGTTGCGGTCGGCCTTCAGCCAGGTCGCGCTCGGCGAGGAGGCCGACCGCCTCGAGCGGGCGCTCGATACGCTCGAGCCGGACCACCGCGAGGTCATCGTACTGCGCCGGCTCGAGGAGCTCGGGTTCCGCGAGGTCGCGGCACGCATGGGCCGCAGCGAGGATGCCTGCCGGATGCTGCTGGCGAGGGCCATGGTGGCGCTGACGGTGGCACTGCGGGAGCCGTCATGATCGACGCCGAACTGCGCGCGCGCTTCGAACGGTGGATGCTGGCCCATGTCGGGACGGGACCGGCGGCCGATCCGCGGCAGCTCTGCGCCGATCGTCCAGACCTGGCCCAGCCGCTCGCCGACCTCATCGCCGAGTTTCACCTGCTCGAGCGGACGCTCGACACCGTGGGAATCCCGCCGCCGTCAGGCCCGCCGGATGAATCGGGACCCATGCCGGTATTCGAGGGCTTTAGAACCATCGAGCGGATCGGCACCGGCGGCATGGGTGAGGTCTACAAGCTGCAGGACGTCACCCTCAACCGCATGGTGGCCGCCAAGGTGCTTCGCGCGGACAGGCGGCTGGTGGCCGGTCTCGATGGATTCCTCGGGGAGGCGCGCGCACTGGCGCTGTTCGACGATCCGCGCATCGTCCGCGTCCACGAGTTCCGTCCCGACGCCACGCCGCCCGTGCTGATCATGGAGTACGTCGAGGGCTTCGAGCTCGGCCGCGTCGCGGCGTCGCTCGAGTACCCGCAGCGGGCGCGCATCCTCAGGGACGTCTGCGACGCGATTCATCACGCGCATCAGTTGGGCCTGCAGCACCGGGATCTCAAACCCTCGAACATCATGCTGGACGCGCAGCTCCGGCCGCGCATCCTCGACTTCGGCCTGAGCGCGGGTGACCCCACGCGAGGCCATTTCCGCGGCACGCCGCGGTATCTCGCGCCCGAGCAACTCGATCCCGATGCCCCGATTGATGCGCGGTCCGATATCTACGCACTCGGCGCCGTCCTCTACGAACTGATCTGCGGCCAGGCCCCGTTTGACGGTCCGACCGACGAGGCGGTGCTCGACGCTGTGCGCCGCGGCACCCCACCGCTGCCCGTGGACATCGCCCCAGGAGTTCCGGAACCGCTGCAGGCCATCGCGCTCAAAGCGCTCGAACGGCGGCCGGCGGACCGGTACGCGTCGGCGCACGAGATGGCACTGGACCTGGACCGGTACCTCGACGGCCGCCCGGTCAACGCGCGCCCGAGCCAGTACTCCAGCGCGCTGGCCACCCGGGTCCGTCCGCACATCGCACAGATCGAGGACTGGCTCAGGCTCAAGCTCGTCTACCCGCATGAGGCCATCGCGCTGCGCGGGGCGTACCGCCGCCTGGACCGGCGCGACGATGACTGGATTGGGGAAAGCCGGGCCCTGTCATATTCCCAGATTGCGCTGTACCTGGGTGCGTTCGTCCTGATGAGCGGCAGCCTGTTCTATTTTGGCGTCCAGCGGTACTACGAGACGGTGAGCGGCCTCCTGCGCCCCTTCATCGTGCTCGGCCTGCCGTTCCTCGGTCTCAACGCTGCCGCGCACACCCTGGAGCGGAGGCAGCACAAGGCCGTGGCCGTCGCGTTCTACCTGGGCGGCATCAGCCTGCTGCCGTTGTTCCTGCTGATCCTGTTCAACGAGACGAAGATCCTGGTGGTACCGCACGGTTCGCCCGGCCAGTTGTTCGACAAGGGCGTCTCCAACGCGCAACTGCAGGTGACAGTGCTGTGTGCCTGGCTCTGGACGGCGTGGCTCGCCTGGCGCACCCGCACGATCGCACTCAGCACGATCTTCGCGTTTCTGACGCTGCTGCTGGCGCTCGCCATCCTCTCGGACTTCGGCCTGCGCGACTGGCTCGTCAACGAACATTGGGATCGGCTTGCGCTCCACCTGCTGCCGCTGCTGGTGGCGTACGCGGCGCTCGGCGGGATGCTGGAGCGCGCGGGCCTGAATTGGTTCTGCCGGCCGCTCTACACGGCAGCGGGGGTGACGCTCGTCACCGTCCTCGAGTTGCTCGCCCAGAACGGCAGGCTGTTCGAGTACCTGGGCGGGATCTCGCTGCAACGCTTTCAGGATCACGCCATGAAGGACGCCATCGTGATCAACACGATGGGGGCCATGTCCCTCAACGGCATGGTGTTCCATGCCTGCGCAGCCTTCGTCGATCGCAAAGGCTCCGACATGATGCGGACGGCGGCGTGGATGTTGTTCACGATCTCGCCGTTTGCCATCCTGGAGCCGCTGGCGTACCTGGGCGACACCGGCAATTACTCGAAGGCCGTGGACTGGACGTATCTCGGTTTGGCGCTAGTCATCGCGCTCATCAGCCACGTCCGGCAGCGGAAGAGCTTCTACTATGCCGGCCTCGTGAATACGGGGTTCGCGCTCTGGCTCATTGCCGACCACAACAACTGGCTCAACAAGCCAACCTGGGCCGAGGTGCTCGTGGCCGCCGGGCTCATCGTCCTGGCGGTCGGCTTCGGCCTCGACGCCAGGGAGCGCCGCCGGCAAAGGCCCGGAACGTAGATCGCGCGTGAATCGGGCTTCATTGGTCCATTTCGGCCCCGCATGCGTCCGCGTTTTCGGAGCCGCTGACAGGTCTGTCCGCGATCCCTAACGGAAGTTCGGCATTGTCAGTTTGGCGTCGACGGAATTCCGTGGGTGACGCAGTGAACCGGCGGCCGGCTGCGCGAGTTTGTTAGATATTTCAGCAATCGCGCTGATGCGCGAATTGGCACCTGGCTTGCACCAAAAAAAGACGCCAGCCCATCGCTTGGGCTTTGATGTTGACGGATGGGGGCCCGTCAATGTTGGGGCATCAGGCGGTGGGCTACTTCTTTGTACGGACGGCGCTACTTGCCCATCAGTTCGGCGGCGCCAGCCACCGCCGCCCGATGCAGCTCTGGGAACGCCGCCTCCTCCAGCCCCAGCTGCGCCGCCAGCCGGGAGAACACCTCCCAGTTCCCGCGCTCGTAGGCAATCACGCAGTCGAGGATCGGTCTCAGCTCGCCCGATTGGTCGATCAGGCCCTGCTGGACGCGTTCCGACACGGGAAGCTGGCCGACGACCTCGGCGATGGGCTGCCCGACGATGACGTCGATGAGGGAGAAGACGCCGATCAGGAATGCCTCGTTCTTGGCGTGGGCGCCCAGTGTGCGTTGCGCCACGGATTCACAGAGCCGCGCGCGCACCACGGACTGCGCGATCAGCTCCGCCGGCCCGGTCTGGCCCAGCCCTGTCAGCGCCCACAGCGTCACCAGCTTGCGGATGTTGTCCTGGCCCAGCAGGAACAGGACTTCGCGGATGGACGACACCCTGTTGCGCAGGCCGAAGCCCGCCGAGTTGACGTAGCGGAGCAGCTTGTACGAGATCGAGACGTCCTGCTTGGTGATGCGTTCAACCTGGTCCAGGTTGAACGGGCCCGCGTGCAGTTCCTTGAGCAGGCGCAGGTAGTTCAGCTTGAAGCCGGGTACGTCCTTCTTTGAGACGACCGTCGGTTTCTCGAAGAAGTAGCCCTGGAACAGCGAGAATCCCAGTGCCGCGGCGTCCTGGTAAACCGTCTGCGATTCGACCTTCTCGGCGAGAAACCGGAGCCCGGGCCGGTTGCGCCGCGCGACGATCGCTCGGAGCTCCGCCTGTGGTGTGGCCAGCACGTCCACCTTCAGGCAGTCGGCCAGCGCGATGAGCGGATCCATTTCCGGGCGGTCGATGAAGTCGTCGAGGGCAATCTGGTAGCCGGCCTGCTTGGCGGTCCGGCAGGCCCGGAGCACCTCGTCATCCGGCTCGATCGTCTCGAGCAGTTCGAGGGTGACGAGCCGCGGCGGAAGCAGCGACGCGTAGCCGTTGACGAGCGCCGTCCGATCGAAATTCATGAACGCGCCGCGATTGTCGGTCAGCTGCTCGATGTCGAACACCGCAATGCTGTCGCTGATGACCGACGAACTCATGCGTTCCGTATCGAAGGCCTTCGCGTAGTTATCGAGATCGGTGCGGAACAGCAGCTCGTACCCGACGACAACCATGCGCCGATCGAAGATCGGCTGGCGGGCAATGAATCGGTTCACGCGTTACTCCGGCTCCGGCGGGCGCGCCACCAGGCGGCGCACCAGGACGGGCCACCGACACAGCTCCAAAGGCCTACTTTCTGCGCGCCGGGGCCGCCGCGGGTTTCGGGCCGGCGTCGTCATCGTTTGCGACGCCGGCGGGAATGCCGCGCACGAAGGCGGCGCGGACCGGCGGGGGCATCACACTGGCCGGGCCCTTCACCGACTTCCAGATAATCTCGTTGAGCTCCTGCTCGGGGGCCATGTCGGCCTCCGTGAAGTTCATCGCGGCTGACGCCGCGGCCCCGACCGCGGCCGGGGCGTTCTTTTCCTGGAGGTTCCAGCGGGCCGGCCTCGCCTGGTACGGCGCCAGGACCGGCGTGGTCTGGAACGCGTTGTACAACGGCGTCGCCGCTGCATCGTAGTTGCTCATCGGGGGAGCGCCGAGGATCAGTTCCATCGTCCGCAGCACCGCCGACGTCGTGTAGAGCGTGCTGTCGGTCGCCGCGCGCCTGACGAACGGGCTGATGACCAGCGCCACGGACCGGTGGGTGTCCACGTGATCGGGGCCGGCCTGCGCATCGTCCTCGAGCACGAAGATGGCCGAGTCCTTCCAGTACGGGCTGTTGCTGATGGCCTCGACAATGCGGCCGAGCGCCACGTCGTTCTCCGCCACCATGGCCCGCGGAGTGGGATAGCCCGCGCTCGTCCCTGCCGTGTGGTCGTTCCCGAGCCGGATGATGCTGAAGCTCGGCAACCGGCCGTTCTGTTCGAACGTCTTGAACTCCTCGAGCCAGATGTCCACCCGCTTGTTATCGGGCACCGACAGGTCGTACGGCTGGTAGCCCGGGTGCACGAGGCCCTCGAGGCCCGGCACGGTGGCGATCACCTGGCCCACGCCCGAGTCCTTCCCGGCCTCCGGGTCGAGGCCGCGCATGGCGAACTCCCCGTAACTGCGGACGGTCAGCCCCTTCCGCTTCACGGCGTCCCAGATGTAGCCGTTCATCGGCGCGGTGATGTTGCCGTAGGCGTTGCGCATCTTCCCGCCGCCTTCGCTGTTGTACTTGGCGCCGCGCCCGCCGTAGTTCGTCGGCCAGATCTTGGCGACGTAATCGTTGGCGATGGCCGCCGTCGAGTAGGCGTGGCCGTCGAAGCTGACCTGGGCGTCGACGTAGAAGTTGTCGAGGACGACGAACTCGCGGGCGATCGCGTGGGCGTTGGGCGTGACCTCCTCGCCGAACAACGCCAGGTTCGGGTCGCCATTGCCGCGTTCGAGATCACCGAGGACCTGGTCGTACGTCCGGTTCTCCCGGATGATGTAGAACACGTGCTTGATAGGCGAGGCCTCGCCGACCTTGCGCGGGATGGGCGACGCGGCCAGCGCGGCGCCGGGCGCCAGGATGGACGCGTTGGTGAACGGCGTCAGGCTGTAGACCGTCTTCGTCATGGCCTGCAGCGCGGCCGCATCCGGTGCCGGCAGGATTGAGAGCGAGCCCTGCAGGATGGCCTTGCTGAGCTGGCCGTCCCCGGCGCCCGGGATGCCGGGCTGATCGCCGCGCGGGTTGGCCAGCGAGGTCAGGCCCTTGCCGCTCAGGATGTAGATCCGCGCCCCGTCCCTGCTGAACATCGCGGCGGTCGGGTACCAGCCCGTGGGAATGAAGCCTTCCACGGCACTGCGCTGGGCGTCGCTCGTGTTGACCACCGCCACGGTGTTGTTGTCCGCGTTGGCCACGAGCAGGCGCGCCCCGTCCGGCGAGAGGCCGAGGCCGTTCGGCGTGGCTCCCGGCGGCGCGTCCGGAAACAGCGCGATCGACACCTGTTCCTTCACGGTCTTCGACGCGAGGTCGATCACGTAGACGGCGTTCGTGCTGGCGCATGCCACGAACAGGCGCCGGCCGTCCTTCGCGAACACCATCGCGTTCGGGTGTTCACCGACCACGACCTCGCCGATCTGGTTGAGCGTGACCGCGTCGAACAGCAGCACCTTCGCGCCGCCCCACACCGAGACGTACACCGTCTTGCCGTCCGCGGACACCACGCAGGTGTAGGCCTCGGCGCCCACGTCCACCGTCCGCAGCGTCAGCCCCGACTTGAGGTCCAGCTGCGTCAGGGCCTCACCGAGCACGTGCACGGCGTACAGATAGCGGCCGTTGGGCGCGATCGCGATGCCGCCCACGAAGCTCTGTTCGACTGGCTCGGGACGGTTGATGCCCGGCAGCGGCTTCTGCGTGTCGCGTCCGAAGGAGTAGATCGCACCGGGCGTGAGCCTGCCCGGCGTCCAGTAGAACTCGGTGACGGCGGTCTGGCCCGCTGCAGACGAATAGACCCGCCTGTTGTCCGGGTGCCACGCGAGGCCGAGCCACGCGTGGTCGAGCGTCGTCTTCGAGCGGACGTAGCCGTGCTTGAGGTCGACGACGGTCAGCGAGGGTTTGGCGTAGCCGTTGTTGGTGACGACGAGGTAGTCGCCGTCCGGCGACTCCACCATTGCCAGCGGCAGGTCGCCGATGGACATGTGCTTCCCGGCCGGCGAGAGCTTCCAGCCGTTGGGCAGCAGGGTCACGCCCTTGCCCATGTAGCCGGGCCAGGCCGGCGGGGCGGGCCCGCGCTGCGCCACCGAGGCGACGCCGGCGCTGATGACGAACAGGGCAACACAGGACAGGGCGATGAATCGTCGGGATGGCATAGGCGGCCATTCTAGTGCGAATGCGCAGGTCATGAAAGGGGGCTCGTGCCCGTACGTAGCCGCGGGGCTTCAGCCCCGCGTTGATCGCTCACGGACCTGAAGGACCGTGGCTACGTCCAGGCGTAACGGCGAGGCTTCAGCCCCGCGCGACGGTTATCGCTTGCCGAGCAGCCTCAGCACGCCCAGCGACATCGCGTCCGTGTAAGTGATCAGCAGGACGCCGATGCCCGTGATGATCAGGAACGGGACCACGTGCCGGTAGAGGCTCGTCAGCGGCTTGTTGAAGCGCGAGGACGCCAGGAACAGGTTCAGCCCCACCGGCGGGAACAGGAACCCGAGTTCGAGGTTCGCGAGGAAGATGACACCCAGGTGGAGCGGGTCCACGCCGAACGCGGCACCCATCGGCGCGATGATCGGCGCCAGGATGATGATGGCCGAGTAGATTTCGAGGACGCTGCCCAGCACCAGCAGGAGCACGTTCAGGGCGAGCAGGAACATCACCTGGGTGTGGATGTGCGTCTTGACCCAGTTCAGCAGCATGTCCGGGATTTGCGCGTCCACGAGGTAGCTGGTGAGGCCCATCGCCACGCTCAGCAGGATCAGCACGGCGCCCATCAGCGCCGCGGCCTTGAGGAGCACATCGGGCAGCTGCCTGGTGATATGGATGTCGCGCGTGATGAAGCACTCGACGATCACCGCGTACGCCAGCGCGGCGGCCGCCGTCTCGAGCATCGTGGCGAAGCCGGTGACGAACAGCGCCACGATCACGACCGGCAGCAGCAGTTCCCACTTGGCGTGCCAGCTCGCGGCGGCGACTTCTCTCAACGAGAACGGCTGCCGCTGCTGCTGGACGCGGCGCCCGATGACCACGCCGTACGCGGCCGTGATGACGACCAGCAGCAGGCCGGGCAGCAGGCCGGCGAGGTAGAGCTGATCGGCGGGCACCGACTGCTCGCGGGTGCTGGCCACGACGCTGTAGAGGATGACGGGCAGGCTGGGCGGAAACAGCAGGCCGAGCGAGCCGGATGCCGTGACGAGGCCCAGCGAGAAGCCCTCCGAGTAGCCGTCCTTGCGAAGGATCGGGTAGACGAGGCCGCCGAGCGCGATGATCGTGACGCCGGATCCGCCCGTGAACGTGGTGAAGAGCGCGCACACGGCGGCGACCATGACGGCGATCCCGCCGGGCATCCAGCCGAAGATCGCGCGGAAGAACCGCACCAGGCGCTCGGCGGCCGTGCTCTCGGCCAGCACGTAGCCCGCCGCGGTCAAGAGCGGGATCGCGGGCAGCGTCGGCGAGGCGATCAGGCGGTAGACCTCGGACGACACCTGCGAGACGGGCACGCCATCATGGAAGAACATCACGATCGCGATGCCGCCCATCGCGACGAACACGGGCGCGCCCAGCAGCGCGGCCACCACGATGACCAGCGCGAGAGGCCAGACGTGCGTGGCCGCCGCCGGTGGAAGCAGGCCCACGGCAAACGCCAGCGGGATGGCCGCGAGCGCCGTGAGGCGCCCGGCCCAGTGCTCTGACGCCTTCCACGCAAACACGATGGCCGCCAGCCCGAGCGCCGTCGGCATCACGAGGAGGCTGATCCACTCGGGCAGGCCGATCGGCAGGACCTTGTCCTCGCCGCCGCGCGTGGCCATCACGACGTTCCAGCTGGCGTACGCCAGGATCGCCACCACCGCCGCCGCCACCGAGAAGGCAAACAGGTGGGACAGCCGCCGCACGAGGCCTTCGTCGAAGAACTCGGTCGTCGACAGCGTCAGGTGCTTGGCCTGGCTGGTGGCGGCGAGGCCGCCCACGAACGCCAGCCACAGCGTGAGGTGGGACACGTAGGCGTCCTTCCCCATGATGTGGAACCCGCCGAGCGGCCGGCCGATCACGTCGATGAGCGGCAGGATGCAGGCCAGGCCCAGGGCGGTCACGAGAACACCCTGTTCGGTGCGTTTGAAGACGGAAGAGAGCATGGCTATTTCTTCACCGGCGCCGTCTGCGGCGGATGCGCCTTGCGGTACTCGTCGCGGAGCTTGAGCGCCTCGTCGAACGCCTCGGCGGGCACGTAGTCGCCGCGCAGTTTCGGGTAGACGCTTTCCGCCATCTTCCGCCACACGTCCTTCGTCTTGGCGTCAATGGGCACGACGTTCAGGCCGGCCGACTTCATCGCCTGGACGTCCGTTGCGCCGCTCTTGCGGATCTCCGCCTGGAGCCGGGCGCCCGCGTCGCGCGCGATCTGCAGCAACGCCGGCTTGAGGTCCGCGGGGACCTTCTCCCAGGTCCGCTTGTCGATGACGGTCGCCGCCAGCATCAGCGCCCATTTCATGTCCGTCATGTACTTCGTGTGCTCGAAGTACCGCGCGATGGCGCACACCTGCGGCGGCGCGCTGAACGCTTCGAACAGGCCCGTCTGCAGGCCCGTGACCAGCTCGGTCGACGGGGCCGGGCGCGGGTTGAAGCCCAGCGATTTCCAGATCTCGATCGACTTCGGATCGCCGGCCCAGCTGAACAGTTTCAGATTCCTGAGATCGTCGGGCATCGCCACCGGCGCCTTGCTGAAGAAGTGCACCCAGCCGCCGTCCGCCCAGTTGACCACCACGAACCCCTTGGCCTCCATGGCGGCTTCGACGTGCGGGCGCATCTTGTCGAGCACCGCGTAGACCTCCTCGTACGAGTCGAAGGCCATCGGGATGCTGAGCGCGTAGATCGTCCGGTCGATCTCGGCCAGGCCGACCGACGTCAACACGGCGCCCTGCAGGCTGCCGAGGCGCATGTCGCGCACCACGTCCGGGTCATCGCCCTTCCGGCCGCCCGGGTAGAGGATGACCTTGATCCTGCCGCCGGACGCCTTGCCCCACTTGTCGGCGACGTCCTTCAGCACCAGGAACCAGGAGGAGTTCTCGGGGACCAGCGTGGCCATCTTGATGGTCAGCGGCGCCTGCGCCGCGGCCGGCGTGGCGCCGAGGCTCACGACGAGGACGGCGGCCAGGAGGGCCGGGATAATGGCCTGCGTGCGGAAACCGGAGACTGCGTTCATGATCGGTTCTCTCTGTCGGTAGGGGCTAGAACAGTTCGTCGACGCGTGACAGCAGCCAGGTCGCCCGGCGCTGCGCGATGATGTTGGCCAGCTTCTGATCGGGCGCCTTGCTGATGTCCACGGCGAGCGCTTCCTTCAGGAGCGTCTCGAATTCGTCCTTCTTCTGCTCGCTGACGGCCACCGATTCGGCGAGCGTCACGAAGAGCGAGACGCGCTTGCCGTCGGCCAGCAGCTCGGCGCGCTCGAAGTGCTCGCGGGCCTTGGCCATCGATCCGCCGGCGGATGCGTGGCCGGCTTCCCAGGAGATAAAGAAGTCGTGCAGCGAGCCGAGCTCGTACGCCTCATCGAGGGCGAGAGCCCGCCGCAGCATCTTCTCGAACAGGGTCTGCTCGACCGACAGGCTCGAATCCGTGACGTCCACCGCGAACGCGGCGGCCCACGACGCGCCGGTGTAGTAGAGCAGCGGCACCTGCTTCTTCGTCACCTTGGCCAGGGCCGCGTCCGGGTCCTTGCGCAGCTGTCCGCTGAAGCCCGGGAAGTCCACCTCGAACCCGCGCATGCCGTAATCGCGGGCGCGCAGGTACAGCTTCTTGGCGCGCTTGCGCATCTCGGTGGCGCGATCGAGGTCCTTTGCCTCGATGAAGTCGGCCTCCTGCTGGATGAACGCGTAGCTGTACTGGGTGAACCCGCTGCACGCCGCCAGGAGCAGGCCCTTGTGTTTCGGCGAGGAGTCGAGCAGGCTCTCGATGGTCTTGAGGGCGAACGGCACCGCGTCCCGCACCAGCTCCGGGTCATCGTCTCTGCCGAAGCCGGAACTGCCCTCGGCCAGGGCGTTGCCCAGCGTGTTGATGGCCATCATCTTGATGGAGCAGCCGGTATGGGCCAGCCCCAGTGCGCCGACCGCCAGCACGATCATCGCCCGCGTGAACCTGTCGCTCATACGCCTCCAGACAGACTCTCTATTCTATGGCAGGGGAAAGGGGAAAGGCCAAAGGCAAAAGGCACCAGGCACCCGGCGGAAGGCAGGGCCTTTGCCCTTTTCCCTTTCCCCTGTCGGCCGTCCCCAATGCTTGTTGACAACCAGGCACCGGCCGACTCATCCTTCCCTCGGTCCCGGAGCCGCGCCATCACATGATCCTCGAGTCCGTCCGCGTCGAGAACTTCAAGTGC